>Ga0163154_10005738_pt1 | contig 15569 bp, 12 predicted proteins | sample OliLakLV19MP9P1_FD_148649 | JGI IMG/M metagenome (GOLD analysis project Ga0163154, IMG submission 148649) | Freshwater microbial mat bacterial communities from Lake Vanda, McMurdo Dry Valleys, Antarctica - Oligotrophic Lake LV.19.MP9.P1 | ecosystem: Environmental > Aquatic > Freshwater > Lake >... | reverse complement strand
GCGCCATCCGTCGACCGGGTCCTCATTCCTCATCCCTCATCCCTCTTCCCTCTTCCCTCTTCCCTCTTCCCTCCCCCGTACCCTTCACGCCCCCAGCTTCGAACCAACTCCCCCCCGGACCTCCGCCATGTTCAGCCCACAGCTTTCCACGCAGCAGCTTCTCGAGCACGCCAACAACCTTCTTCGCAGCGGCCGACATGCGGCGGCGGTCGATGTCTTCCGGCAGTTGCTGAGGGCGATGCCGAACAATCCCGAACTGCTCTCGAGGCTCGGATCCTCGCTGAACCAGATCGGCCAGACGACCGAGGCGCGGCAGCACATCGAGCGGGCCATCCGGCTCTCCCCGAATCAGGCGATGTTCCACCACGATCTCTCCTCGACGTTCCGCCGCGAAGGGAAGTGGAAGCAGGCCGAAGAGGCAATCGACAAGGCCCTCAAGCTGGCGCCCAGGCATCCGACCTTCACCGCCGCCAAGGCCGAGCTGGCGTTCCTTCAGGGCGATTCCGAGAAGGCTCTGCGGATCCTTCAGCCGGTGCGCGGGGCCGCCGGTGACACGCCGTCGATTGCCATGCTCTTCTCGTCGCTCGCGCCGCGCATCGGCGCGGAGCAGGAGGCGGCCGATGCCCTGCGCAAGCTGATCGGTCGCACCGATCTCCCCTCGCCGCTGCGGCTGCGCCTCTTCTTCTCGCTGAGCTTCGTGCTCGATCAGATGGGCGACTTCGACGGCGCCTGGGAGGCCGCGCGGCTCGGCAACGTGCTCAAGAACGACAAGTGGGATGCAGAGCGTCACACCGCCGCCGTCGATGCGGCCATCGCCGCCTGGACGCCCGAGGCGTTCGCCAAGGCGCCTTCCGCGCCGCTCGACGGCTCATCGGCGGTGGTGATCGTCGGGATGCCGCGATCGGGACTCGGTCTGGTGGCCAGCACGCTGGCGATGCTCCCCGACTCGGGGCTGGGCGGCGAACAGAACGATCTGCTGAACGCCGCCCGTGAACTCGAGGGTCTGACGGCCGGCGGGGCACCGCTCTTCTCCAAGCCTGCGGAACTCACCGAAGCGACGCTGACCGAGCGAGGCGCGGCCTACCTGACGCGGCTGCGGACGCTGCGGCCCGACACCGCGCTCATCAGCGACCGTTCGCCGATGAACTTCCTCAATCTGGCCCTGATTGCCAAGATGCTTCCCGGGGCCACGATCATCAACTGCACCCGCGACGCCCGCGACAGCGCCGTCGCCTGCCACATGTATCTCTTCAGCGGCAACTTCCCCTTCATGTCGAACCTCGCCGCCCTGGGCAGCTTCATCCGCGACAGCGAGCGGCTTCGCGCCCATTGGCGTTCCCTGCTCGGACCGCGAATGATCGACGTCGCTTACGAGGATCTCCTCGCCCGACCCGAGGCGGCGGTGCGCAAGCTGGTCGAGTCGACGGGTCGTCCCTTCGTCGATGCGTGCCTCACCCCGGCCCGCGATTGGGTCCAGACCATCACGCTCCCGAGCGGCTCCATGCGCGACCTCGTCCCCGACGGCCGCGTCGGGATTGCGAGGGATTACGCGAAGTTCCTGGACGCGTGACGAGGCGGGAGTCGGGGGAAGGGATCAGGAATGGGGGATCAGGAATGAGGAACGAGGAATGAGGAATGAGGACGTTGGTGACGTTTCGACGCGTCTTGTGCCTGCCCGCCTAACGCAGGCAGGCAAAGGACGCATCGAGCCGTCGAGCGGGTCCTCATTCCTCGTTCCTACTTCCTGCTTCCTCATCCCCACTCCGCAAGCAGCACTCCGAGATCCGCGCCGTCGACCGTACCGCTGCCATCAAGATCGCCGGGGCCTGAGGTGCCCCATGCGGCGAGAAGAATGCCGAGATCGGCGCCGTCGACGATGCCGTCCTGATTGAGGTCGGCCGCCTCGAAGCTGGGGGCGCACTCGATGGTGGCCACGTAGCGATTGCCGAAGAAGCCGGGCTCGGTCTCGGGGTCCTTGTCGGGACAGGGAACGCCACGGTGCATGGGGCGCACGGTGGTGGCGCTCGAGAAGACCACGTACCACTCGCCGGGGGGCAGGTCGATTGCAAAGGTCCCGCTCGTGCACGCCTCGGTCGACGCGTTGGCAATCGATTGGGTGCGGCTGCACGGACCGCGAACGATGATCACCTCGGCCGGGAACTCCGGGGTGAGGCTGATGGTCACCGTTGTCGCGACTTCGAGAGTCAGCGCGTACCAGTCGGTGTCGCGCGGTGCTCGGGTCGACCCGGTCCCGGTGATGACTGCGCCACAGGCAACTGGCAGGTATGCCGGTTCGGCCATGTTGCAGCCGTCGTTCAGCCGCTCGGTGCACAGCTCGACCTCGGCGACTGCCTCCTTCGGAATGGTCACCACGCACGGAGTGGCGTCGCAGAAGGTCAGCGCTTCCGTCACGCACCAGGGGTCCCAGGGGCCGTAGCAGCAGAATGGGTCGAACCTGCACGTGGCGTTGCAGCACGCTTCGTCGATGCAGGCGGTCGTCAGGTGGGGGGTGAAACAGTCCTCTTCGCCGGGACAGGGAATGTCGTCGCACTCGCTCTTGGCCAGTTCCACGCAGAAGGCGTCCCAGGTGGTGTCGCAGCAGGAGGGGGCGATGGTGCAGACCACGCCGCAGCACTCGATGCCGAAGCAGCCCGGGGTCTCATGCACTTCGTCGCAGGGGCCGGCGCCGGGCCCGCACTGGGCGTGGGCTGAAGCGCTGAGCGCGGCCTGCACCGCCAACGCGCAGAGCGACCAGGCCAGCACTCGCGAGCGGAGAAGTCGAGGAAGGGTGATTTTCACGGCAGTGCCCCCAGCGAGAGTCCGAGGTCGTCGGTCGAGATCACCCCATCACGGGAGCGATCGTGAATCGGGAGGCGCGGCATCACCCCGCGCGGGCCCTGTCCCGCGGGGTGAAGGCGAAGGAGCGTCGGCGTCTCGAGTGGGCCGCGCACTCCGTCGGCGCGGCCGCCGGCGAGACCGCCCGACGCCGGCGATTGCGAGATCAACTCGTTCCTCAGCACGCCGATCCGATTGCTCGGGGCCTCGGCGTAGATCAGATCGAGGTCGCCATCGCCATCGATGTCGAGTGGGCGTATCGCCCGCACGAAGCTGCCCGCGTCAATCACCTGGGGTGGTCCGAAGGCGAGCTCTCCTCCTCCGGCGATCCCCGACAGGCCGAGATTCTCCGAGAGCGAGATCGGCCCCGGCAGTCCGTAGCCGATGGCCACGTCGAGATCGCCGTCGTTGTCGAGATCGCCGAGCGCCGGGATCCAGGAGATCGCATTGAACTCGCTCGGGAAGCTGATCGGATCACCGAAGGTTCCGGTCGAACCGCCACTCCCGTTGAGCAGGATGCCGAAGCGCTGCGTCACGGCGAAGCCCATGATCCACGAGGAGACGATGTCGACATCGCCGTCGCCATCCATGTCCCCGAGGGCCGAGTTGGTGACCGCCGGGTTGATCTTCTCGTACCGCGGCGGTCGATGTCCGATTGCCGCCTCGAAGGCCAGCGTCCCCGGCAGCGACACGTTGCGCAGCACGTTGACGCGACGGGCGCCGATCACGGTTGCGACGATGTCCAGATCGCCATCGCCGTCGAGGTCGCCGGCGGTGATGTTCTGCGGATTGACCAGACCGCCCTGCTCGGCGTTCAGGCGGATGGCGCCGGCCTCGACCAGAACGACCACGCCCGGCGAGGGGCGATCGTTTCGCAACAGGAGGAGTTGAGCGCCGGCGTAGTCGAGGGCCACCACGTCAATGTCGCCGTCGCCATCGAAATCGGCCGCGACCACGCCGCGCATCTCGCGGCCGAGGTTGTGGACCTGCGGCGCCGCGAAGCTGCGGGCCCCGAGATTTCGAATCACGCCGACGCCGGCGGGATATCCGCGCACCGCCAGCACGATGTCGATGACCCCATCGCCGTCCATGTCGGCGATCTGGGCGTAATCGGTCTGCTCGCCGAGGAAGATCGACTGCGGCGCCGCGAAGGTGCCGTCGCCGTTCCCCCAGAGGATGTAGACGAAGCCGTCGGTGTCACGTCCCGGCACGACCAGATCGAGGGCGCCGTCGCCGTCGAGGTCGGCGCTCTGGATATCGGTCGGGAAGTGGACGTTGGGGAAGACGACGCTGGGCAGCTCCGAGAAGCTGAACTGTGCGAGTCCAGTCGAAGTCAGCGCCAGAGCCGCGAAGGCGGTCGCTCCCGCAATCGACTGGGAGGATCGAGATGAGTGCATGCGACGATGCTTGCCCATATCGCCGCTTCGAGCAAGAGAACAGTTGCAAAGTCTCGACTTTCGCGGCGCCCCCGCCCCGACGTTCAACTGAGGTCGTCGCGCTTCCGACCCATTCGCGCCTCCTCGACCCGGATGGCGACCGCTGCGGCGCGGCGCATCCAGCGCGTGCACTCGATCAACCCCACGCCGAGCAGAAGCCCGGCACCGAGCCACCCCGGGAGGAGCTCGAGCCAGAGTCCCACGGCCACCACGGCAAGTTGCGTGGGGCCTGTCGCCGCCGAGCTGATCATCAGCCGGGCCCATCCGGCGAAGCTGCGGCCACCCGCCGCGGCCGCGCCGAGGAAGACACCCGCCGAGCGACCGTCGGAGGAGAGCAGCGGAAGCACCAGGACCGGAGCGATTGAGAAATCGAGGATCCACTCGATGCGCGACGTGGCCAGCGCCGCCAGCGCCGGCAGCGCGGTGAGAGTCAGGCCTCGGGCCCAGGTCGTGGCGACGTCACCCGCAGGCGCGCGGAGTGGCCGCAGCAATCCGACGAGCGAGCTCACGCCGAGGACGGCGACCACGGCCAGGAGCGTCAGCCGACCCTCGCGCCCCAGTTCGACCGAGTTCGTCAACAGCACGGCCCCGAGCAGGAGCGCCGCGGCGCCCGAGGAGACCGCCGCGGCGCGGCGCACCAGATCGCCGCCGCGCGGTTCGTGACGCTCGAGGATTCCGATTGCCTCGGGACTCGGAATCCACGGGCCAATTGCCAGGGCCGCCAAGGTGATGAAGGCGCTCGGCCCGAAGAGCGGTTCCTCCCACACTCGCAGGGCCAACAGGCCGAGGAGCGACGCAATCGACGCCCCGAAGAGACCGATGGTGACGGCGTCAGCGAGACGGTGCACGCGCGTGGGCGCTGGCGTGGCCGAGGGATCGTCCGGGTCGAGACCCGGCGTCGCGACGCAATCGCGGGCTTCGGGGAGCGAACCGTTCAGTCTGAGGCATGCGGTTGCCAGTACGACGCTCGCCAGCAGCACCACCGCCAGCCGCGCGGGTCGCTGGGCGTCCCAGGTCGCCTCTCGATAGCGCTCGTCCGCCACGTCCTGGTCAGCCAATCGGGCGGCGAGATCGCTCTCGACAATCGCCGGTGCCGTCCCCGCGGCGCCCGCCGCATGGGTGAAGGCGCTGAGCTCGCGCTCGATGGCCACAAGGCTCTCCCGTTCGGCGCGAGCCCCGAGCAGCATGTCCTCCGCCAACTCGGGGGCGAGGCGGCCGAAGACCGCGGGTCCCAGGAGCGTGCCCACCAGCATTCCGCAGAGGATCGCAATCGCCGTCCGCGGCTCGCGCACCCGCCGTCGCCAAGGCGACGAATCCGCCTCCCGCAGCAGCCGCTCGACCAACGCGGCCACGACGGTTGCGACCACGACCAGGAGCAGCAGGCCATGCACCGGACGTGGCTCGAGTTGAACGAGAGAGATCGTCGCAGCCGTTACCATCGTCCCCATGATTGCATCGAATCGCGTGTGTGTGTGTGGTGGCCGGCGAAGCCGTCTCTCGCGAGGCCTTCGAAGCGGCCTTCGTGAAGGGGGTACGGCGCTGCGTGCTCTGGCCCTCTTCGGCGTGCCCGTGACCGTCTTGGGGCTCTTCTGCGGTCCACTCCACGGCGACAGCTTCGACGACGGTCTGGCCCTCGTCCCGGCGGACTCGATCGGGGCCTTCGTCGTCCCCAGCGCCAAGCGACTGAGTGACGAGCTGACCACCGCGCTCGAGCGCGTCGATCGGGCCGAGGTGCTGCTCGTGGGCCGACCGCTCGACCTGATCAAGGCTCGACTCGGCGTCGCCGTCGGGCTGCGCGATGACGGCGCGGTCGTCGGGGTCATTCGGAAGATCGCGGGAACGGCCGATCCGATTCCGGTGCTCTTCGTGCCGGTGAACGACCCGGCCCTCTTCCGAAGCGGCAACTTCAAGGCCGCGGCCGACGCGACCACACTCACGCTTCCAAACGGTCAGGGTGAACTCTCCGCTCGCGATGTGGTCGGCCCACCGGTCGAGGGCGTCGCGCGCATGTGGGTTGCGCTCTCGCGCGTGCCGGCAGGGGTCGAGGGCCTCGATGTCGATCCGAAGCGGGCGGCGCCGCTGCGTGCCCGGCTCGGCGAGAAGGGCACTCGCCTGATGGCTCGCGCCGATTGCCTGATGTGGCTCGAGGGATCGGCAATCGCCGAATCGATGGTGCGTTCGCCGGCGTTCGCGGCAGCAGGCGCAGGCGCGGTGGAGCTCTCGCCGGAGGCCGCGGCTCGCGCCCAGCAGTTCACCGACGAGACGGCAACTCGTGTGGCCGCCGGCGTCGAGATCGCGGCGCTGACCATCGACATCGATGCCCTCGGCATCCTCGGTCGAGGACTGGTGCGATTCCGCAAGGAGAGTGAACTGGGAGCGCTCTTCGCGGGTGGCGTCGAAGGCGAGAAGGCGACAGCTCCACTCGACGCGCTCCCCGATCAAGCCTTCTATGGCGCACTCGGAATCGACATGGCCGGACTCGGCGGACTCGCCCCCTTGCGAGTGATCCTGCCGGGGCTCCTTGAAGCCGTCGATCCCAAGGTGCTGGCGGCGCTCGACTCGCTCAACTCCGTTGCCTTCGGCGTCTTCCCGAGCAAGCTCGGGATTGCCCAGGGCGGAATGCTGAATGATGCGGCGCTGGTGCTGAGGATGTCCGAGGCCGAGACGGCCCGCGTGCTCATCCGCGACGCCTTCCTCTCGCTTGCCGGCGATGTCGGCGGCGTGCGGCGAGCGCCGCGCTGGGACAGCGATCGCACCGTGAAGGACTCCGGCACTGCGGATGGCTTCGAGCTGGTGGAGACGCCGATCCTCGGCGTCGCTCCAGCGCCCAACGCGGCGATGGTGGCGATCGTGCGCACCGCCCTCTTCGGAAGCCGCGGTCTGCACGGCCTGATCAAGCCCTTCGACGGCGGACTTGTTCTCACCTTCAGCCAGCGCCCTGATGTGTGGCGCCGAGCGACGGCCGCGGCGACGGCCGTCCCCGCAACCGGATTGGGCACGAACGCGGTGATGGTCGCCATGCGCGAGTTCATGCTCGAGCGCCCCGACCTCGAGGGCTTTCTCTCGATGACCGCGCTGGGCCGCCTCGCCAAACAACTCGCCGGCCTCGTCCCCGGCGCCGCTGACACTCTCCCGAGCCTGGAGTTCGGCCCCGAACCCATCGGCTTCGCCCTCGAGATCGACAACCACGAAGCCGAAGCGGCGGTGGTGATTCCGTCGGGAGTGTTGGGAGTCGCTCTGGACGTGGTCAGGGAGCGGGAGCAGGAATGAGGAATGAGGACCCGGTCGACGGAGGGCGCGGGGGTTGCCTACCGGCGCAGTGCGACGGAAGCGGGATCAGGAGTGACGAATGAGGACCCGCTCAACGACCGGCGCGGGCTGTGCCTGCCGACGCCAAACGCTGCCCGCATGGCGCCGGCAGCTAACGCTCACGTAGTCCCTTGACCGGGTCCTCATTGCTCATTCCTGATCCCTGCCCGCTTCGTTGGTACTCTCCCCCCGTGCCACTCCTCCGCTACTCGACTGCTGGCGAATCGCACGGTCCGGCGCTGACGACGCTGGTCAACGGGGTGCCTGCGGGGCTCGAGATCGATCTCGAATTCATCAATGCCGAACTCGCTCGGCGGCAGGGGGGCTATGGGCGCGGGGCGCGGCAGCGGATCGAGACCGATCAAGCGGTCTTTCTCGGTGGCGTCCGTCGCGGGCGCACGACCGGGGGGCCGATTGTCATCCAGATCAAGAATGTCGACAGCCGGCTCGACGATCTGGAGCGCACGCCGCCGGTGGTTCGGCCCCGGCCCGGTCACGCCGATCTCGCCGGCGCCATCAAGTGGCTGACGCCCGACTGTCGCGACACGCTGGAACGGGCCAGCGGGCGCGAGACCGCGGCGCGGGTCGCGGCGGGGGCGCTGGCCCGCGTGCTGCTGCGCGGTTTTGAGATCGAGGCCTTCGGATTCGTCCGCACGGTGCTGGATGCGACGACTTCGGTGGAGGTGAACGAGTCGAACTGGGGCGAGCTTCGGGCGCTCCGCGACGCAAGCGAGGTCTACTGCCCGGACGCTGCCGCGTCGACGGCGATAGTTGAACGCATTCACCGGGCCAAGGTCGAGAAGGACACCGCCGGAGGAATCGTCGAGAGCCATGTCTTCGGCTGCCCGATCGGCCTTGGCACCTGCGTGAACTGGGACGAACGACTCGACTCGCGCCTTGCCGCGGCGGTCATGGGAATCCAGGCGTTCAAGGCGGTCGAGATCGGCCTCGGGCGCGACTGCGCCTTCCGACCCGGCTCGCAGGTGCACGATCCGATCGTCTACGACGCGGCCCAGCGCAACCGACCGCACCTCGGCTTCACCCGACCCACCAACAACGCCGGCGGACTTGAAGGCGGCATGACCAACGGCATGCCACTTGTCGTGCGCGGCACGATGAAGCCGATTGCCACGCTGCTGCGGGGCATGCCGAGTGTCGATCTCATCACCCATGAGCCTCAGTACAGCGCCTATGAGCGCAGCGACATCAGCGCAATTGCCGCGGCGAGTGTGGTCATGGAGAACATGGTCGCCTTCGAAGTGGCCCGGGCCTTCCTCGAGAAGTTCGCCGGCGACACGATGACCGAGGTGCGAGGTGCATTCGATCGGTTTCTCGCGCTGGCCCGAGCGGTGGGGGGCGAGAGGGTGTGACCTGCATGGTGTCGTGCAACGGCACGTGCACGGCCTTCGTGGCGCCACGCACCCGATGTGAATCGGCGACCGGGATCAACCTCCCAGCAGCGACATCCAGAACTCGAACTCCTCCGGGGGAGGGGCCGCGTCCCCCTTGGTCGCGGCGCAGACGGCAGGGCTCGTCACCCGTGCGTGTGCTCGCCGCGAAACCCGCGCCCGACGTCCGAGGCGGCGACTCCTCGACCGCTCCCGACGTCCATGAGGTGACAGACGTGACAACGCCCTGCGCCGCCGCAAACGCCGCAGGCGTCCGGTTTCCCAGACTGCTGTGCGGACGCCCGTGGTTGTACCGCAGGTCGTACCGCAGGTCGTACCGCAGGTCGTACCGCAGGTCGTACCGCAGACGCCATCTCTGCCCGAGATGCCTCGCCTCGGCCAACGTGTCGAACTGCTCGTTGTCCACAAGCTCGTCACGCAGCTTCCCGTTGAACGACTCGATGTACGCGTTCTCCCAGGGCGCCCCCGGCGCAATCAACAGCGTCGACGATCCCACCCGATCCAGCCACGCCCGCATCGCGTCCGCTGCGAACTCGCCGCCGTTGTCGCTGCGAACGAACGTCGGGGCTCCACGAACCATGAACAGCTCACGCAGCACTTCCACGACATCGAGCGCACCCGACCGTCGCTCGAACTCCAACGCCAGGCACTCCCGCGTGAACTCATCCACCACCGCAAGGATCTTGATCCTCCGACCATCCGCCGTCCGGTCGTACATGAAGTCGTACGTCCACACGTGATTCGGATGCTCCGCCCGCCGACGAACGATCCCGTTCGCCGAGCTCCCCACCCGACGACACGTGCGCCGACGCTGCGGAACTCGAAGATTCTCACGCCGCCACAGACGATGGAGCCGCTTGTCGTTCACCCGCCAGCCCTCCTCTCGCAGAAGAACCGCGACGCGGCGATAGTCGAACCGCGGATTCCTCCGCGCGTGATGCCGCATCTCCGACACCCCAATCGACTTCGCGGCGTCGGCGATCGTCTTCCCCATCGCCAGCAGTTCGTCCATCTGCCGAAGCTTCGCGACGACCTCTTCCGGCTTGTGGCGCTTCCGCCTGCCTTGTCTTGAATTCGAACCTGCCATCGAGAGACTCCTGTTTCTGGGCCAAACGGCCCGGGTAGTCTTTCACAACGACTGGACCGGTGTGCGGGGGGCAGGTCAAAGGTGCCGACAACTTGCAGGTAGCAACGGGGCGGCCAAGCAGTGCGACGGCGCGGTCGCCAGCGATTCAGGGGCTGATCCAGTCGAGCGCCCCTCGCGCTTACCGGCCGCCTCGGGCCCGGCAGGGGCCTGCCGGAGGCACCTGGAACTGCCCGCGATTTACCGGGCAAACTCGGGCCGACGCGACGCCAGAAGCACCAGTCGCAGGCCGGCGCAGCACCCGCCAGAGCAATCGGATGCTAAACTCTCGTAGTCCCAGATCGTCCCGCGTCCGACCGCCCGATCACCTCGATAGTCCTGCCGAGCACCACATGCGAAGTCTTCGCCCAGCCGCCATCGCCCTCGCCCTCTTGGCACTTGCTGCGACGGTGTATCTCGTTCTCCGGCCCCCGTCCTCGAACTCTGGGGCGGGGAGTCCCCGTGCGATCACGATCGCTCAGTTCGGCGATTTCTTCCTCTACGCACCGCTGTACGTCGCCCTAGATGGAGGGTATTTCGAAGCGGAAGGACTGAAGGTGACCCTGATCAGCACCGGCGGCGACGAGAAGACGTGGGCAGCGGTCATGTCTGGAAACGCCGCGTTCGGCGTCGCAGACCCCACGTTCGTCGCCGTCTCTGGCGCACGGGGAAACCCAGGGGTTGTCGTGGCCACCATTATCCCCAAGGTGCCGTTCTGGGGTATCACGTTTCGAACTGATCTAAAGCCGTTCAGCGGTGCTTCCGATCTTGGGTCGCTGCGCGTGGCAACCTTTCCGTCACCCTCCACCGCGTACACCCTGCAGCGGAAGATGTTCCAGGGAGCGAACCTCGAGCCGAGCATTCGTCAAGGCGCTTTCGGCACCCTCATACCCATGCTGAGAGCGGGAGAGGCTGATGTGGCACTCGAACTCGAGCCGAATGTGGCCACTGCTACTAAAGAAGGTGCGGTCGTTCTCTATGGATTGCACGAGCTTTACGGGGATTTCGCAACCACTGGACTCACAACCAACCCATCGACAATTGCGGACGACCCCGAACTCGTCGGCAAGGTCGTTTGCGCCATCCAACGAGCGATCTCCGCGATTCACCGAGATCCGGAGGCCTCGCTCGCCCTGCTCGCAAACCGATTTCCAGAAGTCAACCCCGATGTCGCTCGAGCTGCCTTTACGCGTTCGGTGGAGGCGGGCATCTTTCCACTCGATTGCATCACGGCGCCTATTGCATGGGAGCGTGCAATCGATGTGCGTCGGGCGGTCGGCGATCTTACTTCCCCAGCACCTTTCGCTCAGTATGTGGACAACTCGTTCGCGGAAAAGGCGAAAGCGACCTGTAGCACCGCGAAGTAGTCAGATCGTTTTAGGCATCGTCAGGAAATAACTGCGCTATTCACACTTGACAACACGCGTAATTCCTGCGGCGCCAGCGTAGTCCATATTGGAGAGCAGCGTCACTTGTTGTCTGACGACGCCTTTGTGGGAAGAATTCGATGGCCACGAAAACCTTCACGATTCTTCTGATGCAGGACCACTTCCTATATCTGCCGCTCTATTACGCAGCTTCCAAGAAGGTAAATTTCTTCGGTTTCCTCCCTCCCAAGACGGCAGTACGTATTGTCACGGTGCCGGAGCACACCGACGAAGCGGTGATTCGACAGCTACTATCGGACTCCCCCGATCCGGCGCGGGACCCGGTGCCGCTGTTTGCGTTCTGTGATCCGGCTCGCGTGTGCGTTGGTAGTCACCAGTACACGGTCAAACCCGTCATACTGGCCGGATGCATCAGAAACGGCGCATTCTGGGTTATTAACCATTCGAAGAATTTGACTGGCAGCCTTAGCGATCTTGCGCGGTTTGATAAGATAATCGCGTATCACCCCGGAAGTACGTCGTACGGCATCGCCAAACGGGCGCTTAATGCTGCGGGCATCCTTAGCACTGCCCGTATCCACTGTGTCCATCCTCCGATGGAGATTCCTACTCTCCTCCTAGGCGCTTTCGAGAACTCCGCCGCGCTCACGCCAGATGCGCTCGGGGTGACCGCGCTCCTCGGAAGGAATCTCGGCCACAATATCGAGTTTGAACTATCGCAAGCCGCCGAGTTCCGAGGCGTCGTCACCACCGCCTTGATCACACGACTGGATCGACTTGGGGCGCACCCAGATGTGATCGTCGCCGTGTTGGCCGCGCTGCAGAAGGCGATGTTTGCCGTCCACGCGCTCAGCGACGAAGTGGTCACTTACGCATCGGAGCGATTCAATGCGAACAGTGTCGAGGACATTCGACTCGCCTTAGAACGAGCCGCTGCGAATCAGGTCTATGCGTCCAGCCTCGGGATTACGGAGGGTGAATGGCAAGCCACCTCGGTCGCGGCCAGCGACGCGCACGGGGTGAAGTGGGACGCGGCGGCGCAGGTCACAGCTTCTGATCACTACCGAAACTACATTGCTCCCTACCGATATCTGCTTCAGCGTGCTTTGCGGATCGCGATTGTCAATTCTTCAATCGTCGGGCAGCCTGTCCGATGGAGGGCGTCCTCAGTAGGGTTGGGCATGTTGCTTGCGATCACGTGCTTCGTCGCGCTTGCCAGGGAGTGCGGGATTACCGTCGCACTAGGTACAGTCGCGATTTTGGGCGCGTTCGCTGCGGCGGCGACATGGCTCCCGATTGGCCGTATTGCCGCAGTGGAGGTCCTCCATTGGCTTCTCGGACTGGCTTGCGTAGCCGTCTTGTTCCTCTGGAACGACCAGGTCATTGCCACAACGACAGCGTTGGCGTTTGGACCGACCCTATTGACCGCCGACATTGGCTTGATTGCGACTATTCTTGCAAACAAGGTAACTCACGTACCGAACGGAGAGTAGTCAAGGTGCCAGACATTTGGGCTCGCAATATCTCAAAGCGGTTTCCGTCAGATAGGGGAGAGATCACTGTCCTGCAAAACATGGACTTCGCAATTGAGGAGGCGGAGTTCGTAACCGTCGTCGGTCCCAGTGGTAGCGGCAAGACAACACTTCTCAGAATTCTGCTTGGACTCGAAACGCCATCCTCGGGTGACGCAGGAATCGATCCTGGCCGAGCGGCGCAAGGAGTGGCATATGTGGCGCAGCAAGCACCGCTGTTGCCGTGGCGCACTCTCCTCCAGAATGTCGCGCTCGGTTTGGAACTAAAGCGAGAGCTCACGGATGCACGGCTTGACTCTGCTCGTGATCTAATTGGAAAATTTGGGCTAGCCGGATTCGAGGACTTCTTTGCCGACGAACTCTCTGGGGGGATGCGTCAGCGGGTGGCAGTTATACGGGCTCTAGCCAGCAATCCGAAGATTCTCCTTTGCGACGAACCGTTTACCGCTATCGATTTTGTGGAACGCCTACGCCTTAATAGGGAGATGAAATTTCTCTGTGCAGTCATGGGCGTTACAACCATCTTCGTGACGCACAATATTGATGAGGCCATTTTCTTGGGCCATCGGGTCATCGTTGTGAGTCGTCGGCCCGCGACAATCGTCGCAACTTATGCGCCGAAGCTGACAAGAGGGCATGACGATCCCGTGGCCGCGCGGGAAGAGCCGGAGTTCCAGCGACTCTTTCAGGAGATCTGGCGAGATCTGAAGTAAAGCAAAATGGGGAGGCGGGATGCGTAGGATCGCTGCTCACTTGTTGGTCGCAATGTTGTCGCTTGCCGCATGGCAAGTACTCGGCACGGTGTGGCCGTCTGCCCGATTCACGATCGGGCGTCCGACCGAGATTGCGACGGAACTCTGGTCGCTTTGCAAAAGTGGTCAGTTGTTCCGAGATTTTGGCGTGACCGCTGGCGAGGCTGCAGCAGGGCTCGTCATCGGAACAGTCGCTGGATCGGCTGTCGGACTTGCCATGTGGTACTCCAATCGCGTGGCGATCCTCGCTCGGCCCTATGTTGTTGCAGTTGGCGCCGTGCCGGTGTTCGCGTTTGCCCCTTTGATGATCGTCTGGTTTGGTATTGGCTTTTCAATGAAGATGGCGCTCGCGGCGTTCTCGACGTTCTTTGTCGCGTTGGCGCAGGCATATCGGGGGGCGACACTTGTTGGGCCGGAACTCAGCGACACGCTTGTGGCCATGCGAGCCACTCGGCGGCAGCTGTTTATTAAGGTAATAGTCCCAGGATCCTTGGATTGGGTGTTGGCGTCGGCGCGCATGAACGTGGGGTTCGGGTTGCTTGGCGCGTTCATCGGAGAGTTCATTGCTGCAGATCGAGGGTTGGGACATCTCATGTTGAAAGCGGCTGGACTCTACAATATCCCCCGTGCATTCGCTGCAGCGGTCGGAATTGTCGTGCTTGCACTTGCATTCGATGCAATTGCAGGACTGATTGAGGGTCAGCGGCACTCGATCATCCAGACGCTGAGCGTCCCGCGAGTTGTCTGGAAGAAGTGGAGCCTTCGTCGGACGCGAACTATTGGAGTTAGTGGAGCGCCACCGTTGTCGAGGTAAGTTGGGGCATGTGGGGGTCATTCTTGACCCGCATTGTGGCAATGACCTGCCCCCATCCATAGGTCCACGTGCTATGAGAGTTGGTTGATGGTACTGCTCCGCAATCCGGCAAGGCGGCGCGCATCGTCCGCCTGGCCAATGCCCTTCTGGTTAGAGACTGTTTCAGAACTGCATTTGACCTGCCCCCCGCAAACCGGTCCAGTCGTTGTGAGAGACTACCCGGGCCGTTTGGCCCAGAAACAGGAGTCTCTCGATGGCAGGTTCGAATTCAGGACAAGGCAGGCGGAAGCGCCACAAGCCGGAAGAGGTCGTCGCGAAGCTTCGGCAGATGGACGAACTGCTGGCGATGGGGAAGACGATCGCCGACGCCGCGAAGTCGATCGGCGTGTCGGAGGTGACGCTTCATCGGTGGCGTCAGCAGTACGGCACGATGCAGCGGGACCGCCGATGATGTCTGGGTGAGGCGCCTGAAGGAGCTTCAGCTCGAGAACGGTCGGCTGAAGCGGGCCGTGGCCGACTTGACGCTGGACGTGCTGATGCTCAAGGAGGTGGCCAAGGGGGAATTCTGAGCCCGGCGAAGCGGCGTGGCGCAATCGATCACCTCGTGAGGAGTTTCGAGGTGTCGGAGCGTCGAGCGTGCCGCGTCGTCGGGCAGCACCGTTCGGTGCAGCGTCACGATGCGATCGAGGATCAGGCGGAACGGCGACTGGTGTCTAAGAGACTGTTTCAGAACACAGGTATCGGCCGATGAATGCTGCCATCTTCACAAGCGCAAGGAGGCGCGATCACCATGGCCGCAGAACTGCTTCCAGACGAACTGTGGGAGGAGGTGGAGCACCTGCTCCCGCCGCCGCCGCGGACATCCAAGGGCGGACGCCCACCGGTGTGCAACAAGGCCGCGCTCAAGGGCATCATCTTCCTGCTGAGGTCGGGCGTTCCCTGGCAGATGCTGCCGACCGAGGCGTTCCACG
>Ga0163154_10005737_pt1 | contig 15570 bp, 15 predicted proteins | sample OliLakLV19MP9P1_FD_148649 | JGI IMG/M metagenome (GOLD analysis project Ga0163154, IMG submission 148649) | Freshwater microbial mat bacterial communities from Lake Vanda, McMurdo Dry Valleys, Antarctica - Oligotrophic Lake LV.19.MP9.P1 | ecosystem: Environmental > Aquatic > Freshwater > Lake >... | reverse complement strand
TTATTACATACATTATTTTTTCTTGATGGCTTTCTATAATATTATTAAAAAAATCAAAAATAGCTGTATTTTTTGTAAAAAGTGAGAAATTTGAAATATAACTGCTATCGTCTTGAAAAGGATACAAGCCTCTGACAAAAAAACTTGGCAAATATGGTATATCTTCAAAACGCTTTAAGGAATAATACATTTTTTCCAAAATATGTCCATCATAAGTAAAGCTGTCTTTATAATCGGATATTATTTTTTCTGCTCTATTTTCTTCTTTATTTATTGGTATGCGTTCTGTATTTACTATGGCACTTATTTCAGGCATGTTTTTGCCTAAAAGCTTATCAAAAAGCCTGTTAAATATTTCTTCTGTCAATGCTTCAGCCACCAAAATAGTATCCGAAAAACGCAAAGTTCCATTAGAATATGTTTGTAAATATGTTAAATAATTAGCAGTCCAATTATGTTCGATACCTTTTGTTGTTATTCTTTCTTGTAATTTATTTGGACTTTCCAATAAGTTTTGCTCTATTTGACTCACTATATCATCAATAATAGTATCGCCACTACCCAATAATTTTTTAACAATGTATTGTCTTTCTGATGAAAATTTAACCTTTATATTATTTTCATCAAAGCCAATTAAGCCAATACTGACTCTGTCATAAGTTGATAAATTAGGGGCTATTTGAACAAGTACATAATAACTTTTAGTATCCATTGATATGTTAAAAAAAATGTCTAATTACTTCTTCATTTCTGTTTTGGTAAAATAAAAAATTGTACATTTTTTTTCTATCCTCTTCTTGCAACCCAAATTCTGCAGGTAAAAAACTCCAAAGGCTTTCAAAATGTGTTTTACTAAGACTTATCTTTTCTTGAAAAAAAGAAGTCACTTTTTGTACAAAATCAGTGCTATATTTATTTTTACTCAATAAATATTTAGCTAAATCTGTATAAAGAATATTGTCATTAAATCCCTGTGTAACTCCAAATATAGGATTTAAATCTGTATATTTTAAGGAATTAAAACAAAATGCGTGGTCAAGCGCATACAATTTTATAGAATCATATCCAACTTGTTTTCTCAACATATTGGGGTTAGATGGTTTTCTATCATCGTTTTCAACCCAAATATCAAAAAGAGGGATTTTCCATATATCTTCTTCATTTTCTATTCTATCAATACCTGTATTTTCTTTCGGCTCAGTTAAAGAATTTAATTCCATAATTTCTCCTAACACTAATAGACTTCCGACTGATGAAATTTTATAGTAAATAGCCTTATGGCGTTTTGAAAATTAGCTTAGTTGTTTTTTAAGAACCTCGGCATTTATCTCTAATAACGCAATATATGGTGTTGGTATTTCCCATATTGAGAGTAAATAATGGCAAATAATTTCAGATGCTAAATAGTAAGTAGGTAATCTGCCTTCATAGTTTTTGACAAAATATGTTTCAAAATCATGCGTAATTACTTTTAAGGGACTGTGTCCTGTAGTATAAATTTCTTCTGACAAACTGATTACTTGCTTACGTTCTAAAGGTTTTAGCATAAAAATCAATATCCATTTACGCTTGTTTTTCCTTAATAAAAGAAACCCTATACAACCCAAAAGCCATAGCCAAAAACATGGCTAAAGCCACTACATTGCCTGCTTGCCCCATAGACTCGCCTATACCTGTATTGAGTGTAGAAGCAAGACTTACTAGTTTTCCACCCACAGTTGTATTGATGCCTACAAGAATCGCGATCAAAATGCCTGTGATGGCACCGCCCGCAATCAAACCTGAACTAAATAAAGCTCCCGCGCCTGTTTCATCTTCTTCTTTGTTCGCACCTTTGCGTTGTTCTACAAAGTGTTTTACAATACCACCTATAAAAATAGGCGTTGTAGAAGCAAGTGGCAGGTAAGCACCTACTGCAAACGCAAGTGAACTAATACCACACAATTCAACCACTGCCGCGATAGCCATACCTATCAAAACCAACGCCCAAGGCAAACTATTATCCAAAAGTCCTATAATCAAAGTCGACATCAAAGTAGCTTGTGGGGCAGGCAAGCCATTGGGATTAGATTCTGTAATACCTATCCCGATAGATTGATGTAGCAAAAGCATCGTACCACCAATAGCCAAAGTAGAAACGAAAACGCCTATCAATAAACCAAATTGTTGATAAATAGGTGTCGCACCCACGATATAACCCGTTTTCAAATCTTGTGAAGTCGCGCCTGCATTTGCCGCTGCAATACACACGATAGAACCTACCACCAATGCAATAGGCTGATAGGCGGCTCCTGTCCAACCCATGCCTACAAAAATCAGGCAAGTTGCCATCAGTGTGGCTATAGTCATACCCGAAACAGGACTCGAAGACGAGCCAATAATGCCTACAATTCTCGAAGCTACCGTTACAAAGAAGAAGCCAAAAACAAGAATCATCAATGCAGAAGGCAACGTTACAGGCAAGTTGGGTATCAATACCATAAACAAAACCAAAAGCACGCAACCACCCAAGACATATACCAAAGGCAAGTCGCGATTCGTACGTGAACCTGCATCTTCACTTTCCTTGCCTGCGTTATTTTGAGATGTAAACGATTCACGTACCGCACTTATAATGGTAGGCAAGGTTCGCAAAAGCGTCATCAAACCACCAAAGGTTACAGCACCCGCCCCTATATAACGCACATAATTAGCACGAATACCATCAAGATTAAGCTCAGAGATAGGTTTAGTTGCTGGAGCTATAGCTACAGTAAGATAATCTCCCAAAAATGTAATCAATGGAATAAGCACCCAATACGACATAATCCCGCCAGCCACCATCACAGCCGCAATTCTGTAGCCTATCACATAACCCACGCCTAAAAGTTCGGGGGTTATTTCACCACTAACACTCAAATTTGGTAGGGCAGATTTTTTATCAAATATATAGGAAGGAACTTCTTTCCAAAGCCCCAAAACAGACATCAAAATTTTATACAAAAAAGCTAATCCTAAGCCATAATAGACCATATTTGCCAAACTCCCGCCCTTCTCGCCTGCTATCAATACATTGGCGCAAGCTGTACCTTCAGGGTAGGGAAGTTTGCCATGCTCTTTAACTATCAATGCCTTGCGCAAAGGAACCATGAACAAAACGCCCAAAATACCACCAGCAAGCGACAATACAAAAATTTGAAAATACTGAAAATACTCCTTGCCTTGTGCCAAAAATAACAACGCAGGGACAGTAAATACTACGCCCGCCGCAACAGACTCGCCTGCCGAGCCTATAGTTTGTACCATATTGCTCTCAAGGATGGTCGCCTTGCCTAATTTCTTGAATATAGAGATAGCTAAAACCGATATGGGAATAGAAGCGCTCACGGTAAGCCCTACTTTTAAGCCCAAATAAACAGTCGCGGCACCAAAAATGACTCCGAAAATAGAACCCAAAATGATGGCTTTAAGTGTAAACTCCGGTATAAAATCTTTGGCAGAAATATAGGGTTTGAAGTCGTTAGGTTGTTCCATGTTTTTTATTAGCTAATAGCAACGATAGTTTGCCCGCAAAAGTAAAGATTTTTTAGATTTTTAATGCCTTTTGCCAAAAATATTTTGCAACTATTTAGCCACTAACGCCAAAAGGGGACATTTACCACATTTAGGCTATATTTTGGGTTGGGCAGGCAAGGTTTTGAGCCTTCAAGAAACACTTTCAGTGCTTTCCCGTTAGCATTGTGCTAACAATTTAACAACTAACTAACAAAACAAAATCGCTGTATTTACGTTGTAGAAGGTATGGCAAAAAAGGTTCGCATATTGCTAATTCTTCTGCTCGGTTTCTTCCTGATACCGAGCAGCGCCTTCGCGTGTAATTCAAAACCTGATAAAGTTTGCTGTAAAAAAGAAACGCCTAAAAAATCTTGTGCAAAAGACTGTTGCAAAAAAAGCAAACACAGTTCAAAAGACAAAAGTGGTTGTAACAGAGATTGTAGCAACACATCTTGCCAATGTCCAACATCTGATTTTGTTTTTATACTCCCTTTTTTAGTCGAAATTGCCAATGAAAAGATTGAGTTCTTAAATGATAGGCATTTTTTTTTGGATATAAAAACCTATCTTTCTTCAGGTTTTTATTCTATTTGGACACCACCCAATATAGGCTAAATTACCGCCTTGACAGCCATAGGACTGTCCAAATGAAAAGCAAAACACTTGCTTTTTTAGTTCAATCTCTCAATAATTTTAAATTTTATCGCCATGAAATCAATATCGAAAATATTGGTAGCACTTACTTTGTTGCTATCATTCACAGCATGTTACGCCCAAATCAAAAACGCAAAAACCGAAACTGTCAAAATTTACGGCAATTGCGATATATGCAAAACCTCTATTGAAAAGGCAGGAAATCTTAAAAAAGTAGCCGAAGTTTCTTGGAACAAAGATACTAAAATGGCCTCGATAACTTATGATGCAAAGAAAACTAATCAAGACGAAATCTTGAAACGTATTGCATTGATAGGTTATGACAGCGACAAATTTCTTGCACCAGACAATGCCTACGCAAAATTGGCGAGTTGTTGCCAATACGAAAGAGCGAAAAAAACAGCCGCTAAAACCGAAAAACCTACAATGAAAATGGATAGTACCAACCATTCGGCACACAAAATGCCAGTAGAAACCAAAGAAGTTAATCTTATGACAGCAGTTTTTGATAATTATTTTGCGGTTAAAGATGCGTTGGTACAAACTGACGGCGCAGCAACTTCAATCAAATCAGCAGAATTATTGAAAGCTATCAAAGCCGTAAAAATGGAAAAGCTCCCAACAGATGTTCACATGGTTTGGATGAAAGTTTTGAAAGAATTGCAAGAAGATGCAGAGCATATTGCTGACACCAAAGACACTTCACACCAAAGAGAGCATTTTATGAGCTTGTCAAAAAACATCTATGCGTTGATGAAAGTTTCAAAATATGAGCAACCCGTTTACTATCAATTTTGCCCAATGGCAAATGATGGAAAAGGGGCAAATTGGCTAAGTAAGGAGAATGTAGTTAAAAACCCTTATTACGGTTCTCAAATGCTGAATTGTGGAAAAACAGTAGAAACAATCAAATAATTTCAAGTAATCGAATCAAAAAAGTATCCATCTCAAGCGATTGATACTTTTATAAAAAAACATTTTTTAAATTTTAAAAATTCAAAAAAAATGAAAAACCTATTTTTAGTGGCTGTTTTCGCATCTGTTTCATTTGCAGTAAATGCCCAAATCAAAAATGCCAACCTGCAAGCCAGCGGGCTAACTTGTAGCATGTGTAGCAATTCCATTTTCAAATCATTAAAAAAAATAGCCTTTGTAGAAAGCGTAGAAAGCGATGTGGAAAACTCCTCTTTCCAAATTACTTTCAAAACAAACGAAAATGTAGATCTAGATGCTTTACAAAAAGCTGTTTCTGACGCTGGTTTTTCGGTTGCCAAGCTCACGTTCGTTCTCAACACCAATCAATTGAAAGTGGAAGACAATGCCGTGGTTGAAATTGACGGGAAGTCGTTTTATTTTATCAATACCAAAGGTAAAACATTGAATGGCGATGTGGAATTAAAATTACTGGATAAAGCATTTATTTCTCCTAAAGAGTACAAAAAGGTGAAAGATAAACTGCACACTGATTCAGGAAAAAGAGTATTTAATGTGAGTATTTAAAAAATGAAAGGCATTATTTTATTTATCTGCTTGTTGTTGGTAGCCAACAGCAAAGCTCAAGAACTCTTTGTTTATACTGAACCAGCAAGTAACATACCTGCCCATCTTTTAAGCACTCGCCTGATGTCGTCTTTCTATAAAGAAAAAGATGGCAGCGGAACTAACATTCACTTTATGCCCGAAATTCGTTATGGTATTTCAGGCAAATTGATGCTTCAAACCCAAGCCTTCATCAGCAATCGGAATGGAAGTTTGTATGTCGAAGGTGGTAGCATTTATACGCAATACAAATTTCTAAATAATGATGCAGTAAAAAGGCATTTTAGAATGGCGGTTTTTGGCAGAGCCAGCTACAATCGTGCTGACATTCACCAAGAAGAAATTGAAACGGTAGGGCATAATGCAGGCTACGAATTTGGCTTGATAGCTACCCAATTGTTACACAAAGTAGCCATTAGCTCGATGTTAAGTTATGAGCGAGCCTTGAACAATGGAGCAGTGTATGAATTTCCAAATACGCAAGTGAATAGTGCTACAAACTATACGCTTTCGTTTGGCAAACTAATGCTTCCAAAAAAATACGTAGGTTATAAGCAAACTAATTTCAACCTGATGTGTGAGTTTCTGGGACAAAGACTCAATGGCAACGGAAAATCTTATTTGGATATAGCGCCTGCAATGCAATTTATTATCAAAAGCAGAGCCAGAGTCGATATTGGATATCGACACCAGCTTTACAGCACCATGCAAAGGTCTGCACCCAATGGTTTTTTGCTTCGCTTCGAGTACAATTTTTACAACGTTTTTAAAAAATTCAAGCAATGAAAAATAAAATAATTATAAAAACAATCCAAGTTTTTGCGCTTTTTTTGTTCACATTTCAAGTGAGCTATTCCCAAATGGAAATTGGTAACCAAGCCCCCGAAATTGAACTCAAAGGCACTGAGGGAAACATGATAAGACTATCCGATTTCAAAGCAAAAATAGTCTTGATAGATTTTTGGGCTTCGTGGTGCTTGCCTTGTAGAAAGGCAAATCCCGAATTAGAAAAACTGTATCAAAAATACAAAGATGAAGGCTTTACAATTTTGGGGGTTTCGTTAGATTCCAAAGAAACTTCTTGGCTCGCGGCAATTAAAAAAGACAAGATAAGCTATCCACAAGTAATTGATTCTAAAAACTGGAACTCAAAAATAGTGGAGTCTTATGGCGTAGATAAATTACCCGCATCTTTTTTAATCAACGAAACAGGTAAAATAATTGCCTTAAATCCCAGCCAATCGCAAATTGAAAAAGCCTTAAAGCCATGAAACTGTATATCAAAAATATGGTGTGTAGTCGTTGCAAAATGGTGGTAAAGTCCGAGTTAGAAAAACTTGGGCTTTGCCCTATTTCTGTTGAACTAGGCGAGGTGGAAATACAAGAAGAAAATATCGATAGGCTTAAAGATATATTGCTTCGCAACCTACATACAATAGGTTTTGACCTCATGGACGATAAACGAAGCAAAACTATTGAAAAAATCAAAACACTGATTATAAATTTAGTACATTACAAAAATAATGAACTAAAAAGCAATCTTTCTGATTACCTTACCCAACATATTTTACAAGACTACAATACATTAAGCAACTTATTTTCAGAAGTAGAAGGCATTACGATTGAAAAGTATTTTATCAGTCAAAAAATAGAAAAGGTAAAAGAACTTTTGGTATATAACGAATTAACTTTGAGTGAAATCGCCTATCAACTCAATTACAGCAGTGTTGCGTACCTGAGCAATCAATTTAAAAAAGTTACAGGTTTTACACCTACTTATTTTAAGCAGTTGAAAGACAAAAAACGCAAGCAAATTGAAGATTTGTAAATTTTGCAAATCAAATCCAAAATTGTGTAACGTTCAAAACACTTTAATGCCCTAACTTTGTGCCATCAAAAAAATTAAAAATTTTAAACAATGACACATACATATCAAGTTACAGGGATGACCTGTGGAAGTTGTGAAGCCAAAGTTAAATCGGCTTTGCTTACGTTAGAAAATATTAGCAATGCAGTAGTTTCAAAAAGTGAAAACTCGGCTAATATCACAATGGATAAACATGTTGCCCTAGCCGATTTACAGAAGGCATTGGGAGGCAAGGAAAGTAAATACCAAATATCAGCAACACAGCATAATGAAACAGCCGAGCAGGCAAAATCGTGGTTGGAAACCTACAAACCTATTTTATTGATTTTTGGGTACATTTCAGCCGTCATGCTTTTGGTGCAATTTAAAAACCAATCATTCAATTTGATGGAAGCTATGAGTCATTTTATGGCAGGCTTCTTTTTAGTTTTTTCATTTTTCAAGTTACTTAACCTAAAAGGGTTTGCCGAAAGTTACGTAATGTATGACGTGTTGGCAAAGAAGATACCTGTGTGGGCATATCTTTACGCCTTTGTAGAATTGGGCTTGGGTGTCGCTTATTTAATCAATTTTAACCCAATTATTACCAATTTAGTAACACTTATTGTAATGACTATCAGTATTATAGGCGTTTTACAGTCAGTTCTTAACAAACAGAAAATTCAATGTGCCTGTTTGGGTGCAGTTTTTAATTTGCCAATGAGTACTGTAACTATCATTGAAGATGCTTTGATGATAGCAATGAGTGGAATAATGTTAATTGTTCATTTTTTTTAACCTTCAAAAATTAATTTTATGAAAAATGTTTTATGTGCTATTTTCATTTTACTCTTGTCTTTTCAGGCAAATGCACAACACGATCATAATCAAACTAAGGGCGATAGCACCAAAAAAGCCAAAAGTCCTCGCACTTCAGCTATGGCAATGATTGGCGAAAACCACGTACACATAGATTATGGTTCGCCAAGTGTGAGAGGGCGAAATATATGGAACGGATTAGTAGCCTATAATCAGGTCTGGGCAACAGGCGCACACAAAGCCACTTGGGTTGATTTTGGACAAGACGTAATGCTACAAGGGCAACTTATACCAAAAGGAAAGTATGGTTTTTTTACAATCCCTGACAAAAAGCAGTGGGTTTTGATACTTAGCAAAACTTGGGATATGCACTTGGCAGATGATTACAAACCCGAAAATGATGTGCTTAGGATTAAAGTAAAGCCCAAAAAGAACAAAGACTTTGTAGAAACACTTACCTACCAAGTGCTTAAAACGGGAAAAAGTAAGGGAACAATCAAAATGAGCTGGGAAAACCTGAACGTTTCATTTGAATTTGAAAATAAATAAATGAAAAAAACATGTAAAATAGTGCTGTCAATAGCTTTATTGCTATTGACAAGTAACACTGTATTTTCGCAAAAAGTAGTCCGTTATGACCTTTATATAAAAGACACGCTTGTAAATTTTTCAGGAAAAGAAAGACGAGCCATTGCCGTAAATGGGCAAATTCCAATGCCTACGCTCACTTTTACTGAAGGCGATACAGCAGAGATTTATGTGCATAACCGACTCAAAGAAGAAACGTCTTTGCACTGGCATGGCTTACTTTTACCCAACAAAGAAGATGGTGTGCCAAACCTCACACAAATGCCCATCAAACCAAATACCACACACATTTATCGTTTTCCAATTATACAAAACGGTACGCATTGGTATCATTCACATTCAGGTTTGCAAGAGCAAATCGGAATGTACGGCAATTTTGTAATGCTCAAAAGAGAAGGTGATAAAACGTTTAGGAAAGGTATTGATGACTTGCCTACCGTTCCCATAGTTTTGAGTGAATGGACAGATACGAACCCCGACAACGTGCATAGAATGTTGCATAATGCTACAGATTGGTTTGCTATCAAAAAAGGAACAACCCAAAGTTATGCAGAAGCCATCAGGCAAGGCTATTTCAAAACCAAACTCAAAAATGAATGGAAACGAATGTTGGCAATGGACGTGAGTGATGTGTATTACGACAAGTTTTTAATCAACGGGAAAAACGAATCCTCTTTTGTTCCTCCTCTAGGAGTTAGGGGGCTTGGCAATAAAGTGCGCTTACGCATTTCAAACGGGGGAGCTTCTACCTATTTTTGGCTTACCTACGCAGGTGGAAAAATAACGGTTGTCGCCAATGATGGCAATGATGTTGAACCCGTAGAGGTCGATAGATTGATGATAGCTGTTTCTGAAACTTATGATGTGGTCGTTACAATTCCTTTCGAAAATACCGCTTTTGAGTTTTTAGCAACTTCGGAAGACCGCACAAAATCGACTTCTTTGTATTTGGGTAGTGGCGTGAAGCAATTAACGAGTCCTTTGCCCAAACTCAAATACTTCGAAGGAATGAAAATGATGAACGGAATGATGAAAATGAATGGCAATTTGGACGACATGGGAATGCAAATGTCATTAAATCAAATGGACATGAACGTAGTAATGTATCCCGAAATTACAGGCGACGCCAAAAAGAAAGACAAAGCAATGAAGGACATGAAAATGACCGGAAATAATTACAACAGCAATAAACTTTCGGACATTGTAACGCTGAATTATGCCATGTTAAAATCACCCACAAAAACCACATTACCAACTCCCCTCCCTTTTGGAAAGGGGCAAGGGGTGAGGCTTTTGCGTTTTGAACTTTCGGGCAATATGAACCGATATGTTTGGAGTTTGGATAATAAAGTAATTTCGGAAACTGATAAAATCCTCATCAAAAAAGGCGAAAATATCAGGATCACTTTATACAATGGCTCAATGATGCGACACCCAATGCACTTGCATGGACACGATTTCAGACTTTTGAACGGACAAGGCGAATTTGCACCTTTGAAAAACATTGTGGACATAATGCCCATGGAAACCGATACGTTGGAATTTAACGCCAATGTAGATGGTGATTGGTTTTTTCATTGTCATATTCTTTACCACATGATGAGCGGAATGGGCAGGGTTTTTAGCTACCAAAATCAAGCCCCAAATCCAGAAATTCCAAACCCAAAATTGGCATATAGGCGACTAAAAGCAGATGACAGAAAATTTCATTTAATGGCGGAAAACGACTTTGCTACCAATGGAAACGACGGCATGGCAATGCTACAAAATACACGTTGGAGTATCGGCACAGAATGGCGTTTGGGTTACAGCAATATGATGGGCTATGAAACCGAAACCCATTTCGGGCGATATATTGGCAAAATGCAATGGTTTATGCCATTTGTCGGTTTTGATTGGCGATACAGAAAATTTGGAATAGCCGAACAAGAAACTAATTTATTTGGGCAAAGCAATTCAAAAGATAACCGCAGTCTTTTTAGCGCAGGTTTTAACTTAACCTTGCCTATGTTAGTCATTCTCCAAGCCGAAGTTTTTCATAATGGCGATTTTCGCTTACAACTTATGCGAGAAGACATACCAATTTCTAAAAGATTAAGGGCAGGTTTTATGGTCAATACTGACAAAGAATATATGTTTGATTTGCGTTATATTCTAAAGAAAAATATAGCCATTCGAACTCATTACGACAGCGATATGGGTTTTGGACTAGGACTGACTGCAAACTATTGACCACATTAAGCTACATAATTTAGTGTGCCACCAAACACATGAAACAATTACAAAAGGATGCGTTTCAAAATCGTTTCACACACACTTCTCCAAATTGGACAGGGCAAGGGTGAGGTCTTAAGAAAAGGTTTTGAAATACACCCTTACAAGAACTCAATTACGTCTTCTGCCATCTATGTGTTGTACTATCATATCAGACGAGTTCATAATATACGTTTTGAATAAATCAAAATCAAGCGGGTTTTCTTTCAGGCAAGTTTTCATAGCTTGCCCAAAGCTGTCTTCTATAAAATTCTTCACCTTGTATTCTTTGAACACATAATCTAAATAAAAACTTTTCCTTACCAAATGATTTCTATCATACAAAAACAGCAGTGGCAATATAGGCGTATTTTGCTCTATATAGTTTGTTTTGTTGTCTTTGCCATTTGATTTAAAAGTAAGGTAATTGATGCCATCTCTTATAAAATGGGCTGTTACAAGTTCCTCAAAATCTATGTCTTGCACAAACATAAAATCGTGTTGGATAACCAAAACATATTCGAAAACACAGTTTTTTAAAGTGTGCAATACGTTTTTTGCAAACCCATAGCGTTTGTCACGCGCCCAGACGGAGCAGTTGGCAGGAAGTTCGGCTTCTAAATTTTTGATATATTGTTCATAATTTGCGGCTTGTTCGGCAGTGATAATCCCGCGTTTTAGCTCCGTTTTTTCTGAAACCCTGTACCCGTCACAAACAATGATAACCTGCCATGCCTCTCGAAGATGCAGGGAGGTTATCACTTTTTGAATCATACCTGTAGAAGGGTGCGACTTGATAGGCGAAGTAGTAATGATAACAGATAGCATTATAAAACGAAACTATCTATTTCTGTAGCTATTTTGTCCCACTCTCTTTGCTTTTTTGCAAGATTTTCTTTGGCTATGGCGAAAGATTGGGAGGCAAGGGCTAATTTTTTCGGGTTTTCATATACATCAGGGGAGGCAAGGGCTTCTTCTTTTAATTTAAACTCTTTCTCAAGCCCGATGATGTCTTGCTCTATCATTTCAAGGTTTTTATTCAGTTTTTTAATTTGTTTTTCCTTCTCCATATCAGGCGATATGTTTACAGGCGGTTTTTCTTTTTTAGGTTCAGCTTTAGGTTGTTGCGACTTGGTTACTTTTCCTTGTTCAGCTCTTTGCGACCTCCAATATTCATACTCATCATACGTGCCAGGGTATTCTTTGATGATATGGTCTTCTATATACCAAATTTTATTTGCTATATTGGCTACAAAGTGCCTATCGTGCGAAATAGCTATGAAAGTGCCTTCGTATTGGTTCAGGGCTTGAATCAAAATATTAACTGACTGCATATCCAAGTGATTGGTAGGTTCGTCAAGCAACAAGAAATTAGCTTCTGAAAGCAACACTTTCGCAAGGGCAACCCGTGATTTCTCGCCTCCCGAAAGTACTTTGATAGGCTTAAAAGCATCTTCACCATTGAACAAAAAGCAACCCAAGATAGTGCGCAATTCCGTTTCTGTTTTATTACTTCCTGCCTGTTTCAATTCGGTAAGTATTTCATTTTCAAGGTCAAGCGACTCCAACTGGTGTTGAGCAAAGAACGAGTCGCGGACATTATAGCCTATTTCTATCTCGCCTGTAACCACTTCCGACTTATCCAAAATTCGGAGCAGTGTAGATTTTCCACGTCCATTTGCACCAATGAGGGCTATTTTATCGCCGCGTTCTATAGTGGCAGTGGCGTTTTGAAGGATTACATTTTCGCCATAAGCCTTGCTGATATTCTTAAACTCAGCTACGACCTTGCCTGAAGCCTGTCCAAAATTAAAACGGAAATGCACTTTCGCATTTTCATCTACGATGTCGTCCAATTTATCCATGCGCTCAAGTGATTTCACACGCGATTGCACTTGTCGCGCCTTGCTTGCTTTGGCTCGGAAGCGGTCTATAAAACGCTCTGTTTGGCGAATTTGCGCCTGTTGATTGTCATAAGACGCCTTTTGCATTTCGCGCCTCAATAGTTTTTCTTCTACAAAAAACTCATAATCGCCTGCATAAGAATGCAACTGCCTCGCCGTAATTTCTATGATGATATTCGCCGTATTTTGCAAAAACTCGCGGTCGTGGGTTACTATCATGATAGCCCCTTCATAGTTATTCAAATACTCTTCCAACCATTGGATAGACGGCATGTCAAGGTGATTGGTAGGTTCATCGAGTAACAAAAGGGCAGGTTTTTGCAAAAGCATTTTAGCCAACATAACGCGCATACGCCAGCCGCCTGAAAACTGTTTGAGTGGTTTTTGCAAGTCGTCAGTAGCGAAGCCCAAGCCTTCCAAAATAGCCTCAGCTTCTGATTCTATAGTATAGCCTCCCAGTGCTTCAAAGCGGGATTGCAAATTGGTGAGCTTATCTACCAAGCCATCGCTGTAGTTTGTTTCGAGTTGGTGCAATATATCATTTATTTGATGTTGTAACAAATTTGCTTCTTCAAACGCCTCAAGTGCTACGCTCAAAATACTGTCTTCGGTTTGGTAAGAAAGCAAGTCTTGGTTCAAGAAACCTATAGTACAGTCTTTTGCCTTGCCTATAGAGCCTGCATCGGGTGTGTATTCGCCTGTGATGAGGCGCAGAAGCGTTGATTTGCCTGTGCCATTCGCGCCTATCAGCCCGATACGGTCTTTCGGCTTTATGTGTAGGCTGATATTTTCGTAAAGGGGGCGGCTGCCAAAATAAAAGGAAAGGTTTTGAATACTTAACATGGTGCAAAATTAACGAATAGTATTGATAAATCAAATTCCTTCGTATGGTAATGCCACATAAAACGTTGTTCCTTCTCTCAATTCGCTTTCAAAATAGATGTCCCCACCCAATACACGCACAAAATCTCGACAGAGTGTCAGTCCAAAACCCGTCCCTTTTTCTTCATTTGTGCCATTGGTGGTGAAGCGGTTTTGCCCAAAAATCCTGTCTTGGTAGGCAAGTGCGATACCTACACCATTATCTTTCACCATTATTTTGATAGCCTTGTTTTCACACAATATACCTACACGAATACTCCCTTCTATAGGTGTAAATTTGATAGCATTCGAAACAAGATTGAGCAATACAATACTCAAAATATCCTTGTCGGTTTGTAGCTCAATATCCGTACTTATATTGTTTAGCAACGATATTTGTTTGTTTTGGGCTTGATTTTCCACTATATCAAAAACACGTTTCGTGTATGCATGAAGGTTTACATTTTCTATGTGAGGCGTAAAACCCGCCATTTGACTTTCTGCCCACAACAAAAGGTTTTGTAAAAAATCATACACACGCCCAATGTCTTTGTTCAACTTTTGAGTAATATCTACTTGCTCTTCCAAAGAAAAAAAGCCTCCATTTGCCAAATCCAAGACCGCCTTGAGGTTTGCCAATGGGCTACGCATATCATGCGAAATGACCGAGAGAATTCTATCTTTTGTAAGGTTCAGCTTTTCAAGATTTTCATTTTGATTTTCTATTTTGTGATACAAACCTTTGAGTTTCTGGCGATTGTAATACAAAACAGATGCCAACAACAAGACTACTACCAATACAAAGCCTATGCTCAAAATGATAACGCCACGCTTTTGATTTTCGATGCGGTTAAATTCATTTACTTCTTTGAGGTACTTATTTTCGCGTTTTTGGTCTTGCAGGTTATACTTAAACTGTAGCTCAAGCAAGTTTTTATTCTTCTCTTTTACAAAAAGGCTGTCGTATAATTGGTTGTAAAGTTTATACCATTTTACTGCACCCGCGTCATTTTTGCGCGTTGTGTCCAAGCGTATCAGGCATCTGTAAGCCTCTAATAAAGAAGACGCGCTGTTTACGTGCTTAAAATGTGTAACAGCATAAAGCCCCCATGCCTCTGCTTCATCAAATTTCTTAAGGTTTATGGCATTTGTTATCAAGACATTGTATAAGTACGGAATACTGTTATAGTCCGACTTCTCAGCATTGCGGAGGGCAGCAAGGGCATAATCTTGCGAAGTTTGAAACTCCCCCTTTCGACTATAAAAAGTCGCCAGTTTCCCCTGTGTTTGGGCTATAGCTTCGAGCGCATTTCTTTTTTCAAAGAATGCAAGTGCTTGTTTTGTTATCGCGATGGCTGTATCCAGCTCTGCCGCACTCATATAAATATCCGAAATGCGTATCATGAAGTAGCCTTCTTCTATGTAGTTTCGCGTCTGTCGGATAAGTTGATAGCCTTTATTATTAGGACTTACGCATCGCTTAAAGTCTTAGTACAAGAGCTTCCTATTCTCAATGTTATTTGAAAATACTTAACTATGTGCATGTTTCTAAACAAGCTTCCTATTGAAAAG
>Ga0163154_10005736_pt1 | contig 15571 bp, 10 predicted proteins | sample OliLakLV19MP9P1_FD_148649 | JGI IMG/M metagenome (GOLD analysis project Ga0163154, IMG submission 148649) | Freshwater microbial mat bacterial communities from Lake Vanda, McMurdo Dry Valleys, Antarctica - Oligotrophic Lake LV.19.MP9.P1 | ecosystem: Environmental > Aquatic > Freshwater > Lake >... | reverse complement strand
AACCACCAACATCAGGCCAGCGAACGCCAACATCAACGCTTGAGACGATATCTGGTCAGAGATGCTGGCCGTCGCATAGGCCGCAAGCATCCCCGCCCCGCCAAACGTCAGCGCCACGCGCCAATCCGGTGTGCCGCGACGGGTGTATAGCACCGCGCCCAAAACGCTGTTGCTCCCGACAATCACCAGCGACGCGGTGATGGCAGCCTGCGGAGATTGCCCCAGCAGATAGACCAGCGCAGGGACGGTCAAAATTGACCCGCCACCGCCCAATAGCCCCAGCACTATCCCAATGATTAAGCCGAGAAAAAGTTCCATAGCAAGCATGTTTTTTCACCAATGGGCGCACCAAAGCGCCCCTAGTTGAGCCTAAGAGAGGTTACGACGGATGATTTTCGGTAAGGGCATAGCGCGCTATGCCCTCGATGAGTCACCTATAAACTGGTTTGGGTTAAGCCATCAGACGTTCACCGGAGTCTGTTGGGAGCGTTTCCATCCAGACGGCTTCACCATCAGTCAGGCTGGTGATATTGGTATAGCCGTGGGCGCGTAGCCAAGACGTGACCATCTGCGAACGGTAGCCGGTAGCACATTGGATATAAACCGGCTTATCGGTGGGTATTTCGCTCATCCGCGCCGCAATCTGCGCCACGGGGATATTGAACGCCCCGCTGATATGAGTCGCCTCCCAGTCGGTGTGAGGGCGCACGTCGATAATTTGCCCGCCGCCCGCCGCGTAGACCGGCGCGAGTTCCGCCGCCGTGATAGACGGTAGGGCTTCACTTTCCGCCGCGATAACCTCAGCTGTGGCATAGCCGATAATCTGGTCAAACCCGACATCGCGCAGAGTCGCCAAAGCGCTATCCAACGCGCCAACATCCGGCAAAATCAAGACCACGGGCTGCATCACGTCCACCAATGAGCCGATGAAGGTAGACATCTTCGCCGAGGACGGCGGGGCGCTAATCATGGCGGGGATATGCGCGGCTGCAAACGCTGACCGACTCCGCAGGTCAAGCCCAAGCGCACCGTTTTCCAACGCTTGGTCAAGGTCATCACGGGTCAAGTGAGTCGGGACGGGCAAATTCTTTAGCAGAATTGCGCCGACCTTGTTGACATATTTCATGCGGGCGAAATATTTGGGCGGCTCTGGTTGACCGTTCAATAGCCATCCAACAAACTCGTTTTCGTCGGTGAATTGGAAGGCCGGATTGAACAATTTTTCATAGCCGAGCGTCGTAGACGGAATCGCGCCTAACGCTTTACCACACGCGCTGCCTGCACCATGCCCCGGCCAGAGTTGCAGATAATCGGGGAGGGTCTTGAACTTGGCGACGCTGTGGAATTGCTGACGTGCGCCGGGTTCTTTCGTCCCGACCATGCCCGCCGCTTCTTCCAAGAGGTCAGGGCGTCCGACATCTCCGACGAACACGGCATCGCCGGTGAAAATGCCCATCGGCCTGTTCGCCCCAGCCGTGTCGGTGATCATATAGGCGAGGTGTTCGGGCGTATGACCGGGGGTATGGATGGCTTCAACCTTGATGTTCCCGACCATCCACGCATCGCCATCTTGCACCGATACGACGCCCTTCTCACCCGCGAACGCATATTTCCATTCGGCGGAGCCGCAATCGCTGATATACAGGGTCGCGCCCGTCGCGGCGGCCAATTCGCGCCCGCCGCTGACGTAATCGGCGTGGATGTGCGTCTCAGCGATATGAGTCAGGCGCAAGCCTTCCTTCTTGGCGGCGTCCAAATACGGTTGAATGTCGCGCATCGGGTCGATGATGAGGGCTTCGCCGGTTTTGGCGCACCCGACCATGTACGAGGCTTGCGCCAATTTGTCGTCGTAGAAGTATCGGAGGATCATAAAAGTTTGCCTTGCTCTATATCGGTTATCTATAGGATAAGCCCGATACGGTATCAGATAGATGGTGATTGACCGATTGTTATCATAAGTTTTGTTGATGTATGAGAGGAGCGGGATATCTCGCCCCTCTCACACCCCGATTATTTCCCTTTGACCAGCGCCAATCCATTCCGACCCCACGCCATAATGCCGCCACTGAGATTGCTAACTTTGAAGCCTGCGCCATTGAGTTGGCTTGCGGCCATGTCGCTACGTGCGCCGGAACGACAAATCACCAAAATCTCGCGGTCTTTGGGAATCTCACCCATGCGGCGACTCAATTCATCCAATGGGATGAGCTTCGCGCCGGAGATGTGGGAATCGCGGAATTCGCTTTGCGAGCGCACGTCCAACAAAAATGGCGGGGTGCTGCTGTTCAATTGCTGTTGCGCTTCTTGCGGGGTGACTGAGGTCGCGCCGCCGCTGAAAAGTTTGCTGAGAAAGTTCATGAGGGGGTTCCTTTGCGTATCGTAGAGTCAGAGGTTTGAGAGCGATGGATTATTCAACCGGTAGGCCAGCCGACTGCCAAGTGTTGATGCCGCCTAAATCGTAAATGCCGGTGTAGCCCGCATCAGCCAAAATTTGCGAGGCTGTCGCACTTCGATTTCCTGACCGGCAATAAACCACCACTGGCTGGCCTTGTGGCACTTCACTCAAACGACTTTCCAAACTCTCAACCGAGATATTGACCGCGCCTGAGATATGACCACTGGCAAATTCTTCTGGGGTGCGGACATCCAATAACAGATGTGGGCGGGAGGTGTTTTCAAAGTCGCTGATGTATTGCTGGGGTGAAATTTCGGCGATAGCTTGGATATCTGCCGCGTTATTGCTTTGTGCTGTCAAAAAGACGGCAGAAAAAATCGTAATCAACGCGCCTGCCATGACCAACCACAGGGCTTTTTTGTTGCGCTTTGCCATCTCTGAATCCTGTTCGATGTGTCCTATCAACGTGATAGAACAAGCATAGCGCCGCCCGTTACATAAATTCATCCTTGTTCACCGATGGTTCTCATAAGTTATACTGATGTCATCAAATAAGGTGGAATTTTTCGATGTTGGACTTTCACAAACTGTATATTTTTCTGCGCGTCGCTCAAGAAGGTAGTTTTACCGCCGCCGCCGAACGTCTTTTGATGACTCAATCCGCTGTCAGCCAGCACATCGCAGACCTTGAATCCGTTTTGGGGTCAACACTTTTTGAACGTAGTCGGCGCGGGGCTGCACTCACCGAGACGGGCGAGACATTACTGGATTATGCCCGTCGAATCATGACGCTCACTGAGGAAGCGCAAGCCGCCGCGACTCATGTTCAAAATCTGAAAGGCGCGGCGCTAAAACTGGCCGCGACGCCGGGAGTCGGCGTGTATCTTTTACCAGATTGGATTATCAGTTTCCGTGAGCAATTCCCCAATGTCTCAGTCAGCCTAGAGACCGACACCACGCCCAAAGTCATCGCGTTTTTGCAATCTGGCGCGGCAGACCTCGCGCTGATTGAGGGGGAAATCGACGCCAGCATCGGGGGCTTGACGGTCACAAGCCTACAAGAGGTAGACCAATGGCTGGTGGTTGGCAAGACGCACCCGTGGTGGGGAAAACCGTCTATTGAGGTCGCTGAATTGACCGGCCAAACCTTCATCACCCGCCAGAAATCCAGCCGCAGCCGTCAATGGTTGGAGGACGCCCTGCGCCGTCACGGAGTCACCTATAGCATCGGCGCGGAGTTTGATAACGTCGAGACGATTAAGCGGTCTATTGCAGCTGGCCCATGTGTGACCATTTTGCCAGAGTATGCCGTGCGCCAAGAACAGAGTTTTGGGCTACTACACGCCCTCAAGGTTGAGGGGACAGTGCTGCGCCGGACTCTGAAAGCCGTGCGGGACGCGACCCGTTACTTCCCGCCGCCGCCGCAAGCCTTCTTGAATCACCTGCGAAATACGCTCAATTCATAACCGGTTCGTGACTGGCCTGTCACCGAGGATGTGACCGAGAATAGCTACCATGTCAGGTGTTGAGCTAAAGACACCCCTATGGAGCAAGTATCGTGAATAAGCACGGCACTCGTGAAATCGCAGAGGCGTTCATCGAATTCGTTTACACCCCAGAAGCTCAGACCGTGTTCTACGCTCGCGGTTTCCGCGCCCCGATTTTGGTCGCCGATCAAGAAGCTACGCTGGCCGCTGTTGAAGCTAGTGCTACCGCTGAACCGATTGATGAGTCAACCCTCGACCTCAAATACCCCATCCCGGCTGATTTGTTCACCATCACGGTAGAGTCGGGGGCTGTCGTTAGCGCGTTGCTGACCATAGACCAAGCCCGCATCCTCGCGTTGCGCGGTGGAGATCGGGTATGGGTTTGGGGTACGGGATTATCACATCCTCAGCACCGGCATCTAACGAATCGCTAAACCCAGCGTATATAGGTCGAACATTTCCTGTCTTTCATCATGGGTTGGCGGGTGTGGTTTGCTATGCCTATGCCAAATGTACTAGATGGGAAATATGCACAGGGAGCGGCTTTGCGATATGAGCGTGAATGTGCTTGGCAGATTCTTTAATCTTTATGCGCTACGAAAGGTTGGACATTTCATGGCGACGTCGTTATAATCACAATCAAATTGGGATTTCCCAAAAATTTACCCATAATTTTCTTACATGTTGAACAACTACATTGACCCAGCTCATCCATTACGCTACTGCATACATCGGCGATCCCAATATGCGGTCAACGTCTCTCACCCTCTCTCGGTGTCACTGCTGGGGGCGTATTTTTAACGCACCCCGGTTTGCACAGGGGTTTGTGCCAATTTCAGGGGAGGCACAAACTCTTTCTCTCCAGTTTGGTTTGCTTTTTTGGCAGACATTTTAAGGAGTAATACAATGTCTCGTACTCGTTCTTCTTTGGCAGTGGTCGCACTTGCAGCCGTTTTGATGCTGCTGAGTGTGGCGCTGCCCGCTTCCGCGCAAGCGGCAGTCACCCGCAATTTCGCGGGGGAAAATGCCGACGGCGCGGCTGTCGTCTCGGCTGATATTAATGTGGCAGCTGCACGGCGTGCCAATGGCACGATTTCTGTCATCGTCAAGCTGGCAAGCGTCCCGTCCTACCGGGACTTCAACGCTGCTGGTGGTCGTGGCAACCGTGGCGTCGCCACCAGCGCCGCGCAAACCCGTGCCGCGCAAATCCAAGCCGAGCAGAACAGTTTCGCTGTCGCTGCAACCGCGTTGGGTGGCCGCGTCACCAACCGCTTCCAATTCTTGCTGAACGCCGTCGTGGTCGAGATCGCCCCTGACAGGGTGTTGAGCCTCGCCAAAATCCCCGGCGTCGTGGCGATTGGCCCGAACCGTACTTATGCCCGTGAACACACGACCAGTATGCCGCTCATCCGTGCTTCGGATGTCTGGGCTGGAACCTATACCAGTGGTAGCTATACCGGCGCAGGCGTGACCGTCGCGGTCATCGACGAGGGCATCGACTATACCCATGCCCACTTCGGCGGCGATGAAGATTACAACGCTGTGAATTTCGACTCGACTGTCCTGACCGACGACCTGTCGGGCTATCCCCCGATTGCCCTGCCCATCACCGCCAACCGTGACATGAAGGTCATCGGCGGTTATGACTATGTTGGCGACAACTACGACGCCGCAAGCGCCGTCCCTGCCGAACTGATCGCAGTTCCCGATCCCGATCCGATCGGCTGCCCGTATGCCCACGGTACACACGTCGCCGGTACGATTGCCGGTTACGGCGTGACCGCCGCAGGCGACACCTTCGCGGGTAACTATACCGATGGCGATACCTTGTTCCCCAGCTACCCCAATGCTTCAACCACCACTTGGCGTATCGGGCCGGGGGCTGCACCTGAGGCCTACTTGGTCTCGTTGCGCGTGTTCGGATGCTCTGGCTCTGTGAACACCGACATCCTCTTGTTGGCATTTGAAGCCGCTGGCTCAAACGACTACCTCGGCGAAGATGTTGATGTCGTCAACTTGTCACTCGGCTCGGCTTACGGCGGCACCGGCCCCGATGACTTCATGAACGGCGCGCAAGAGGCTCTGGCTGACCTCGGCGTGGTGGTCGTGGCTTCTGCGGGTAACAGCGGTGACTTCATCTTGGTTAATGGCGCTCCTTCTTCCGCATCAACCACCATCAGCGTCGCCAACGTCAATGACAGCGCTGCGATTGTGGACGGTCAACTGAGCTATGTTAACCCGGCTACGATGGTGACGGTCAACATCCCGGCGGCCAAGGCCGTCTCGATGTACACGACGGCGATGCCCGACCCGCTGACGCTCAATATCGTCATCGCAAATGTTGCCAATGGCTGTACCGCACTGACTGGCTCTTACACCGGCCAATGGGTGGTTGTTGACCGTGGCACATGCGCCTTCTCCATCAAGGTCGCCAATGTCAAGGCTGCTGGCGGCGATGGCGCGATCATCGCCAATAACCAACCGGGCGCACCCTTCGGTCCCGGCCAAACTGCCGGTTTTGATGACCAACTCCCCACCGCCATGATTAGCCAAACGGACGGCATAGCCCTCAAAGCCGCTATCGCTTTCGCTACGACCAATAGCCTGCCCTTGGTCAGCGCTACCTTCGATGGTGGCGTCGGCTTCGCTCTGAGCGAAGATGCGCTCATCCCCTCGACCAGTACCTCACGCGGTGGTGTATTGCGTGGTAATGGTGATCTAATATTGAAGCCGAATATCTCTGGCCCCGGCACCACCATCACCTCGGCGGGCGCAGGAACCAACGATCTCGGCTATACCATCAGCGGTACGTCGATGTCTTCACCACACATCGCTGGTGGCGTCGCCCTCTTGATTGATGCCACGACTCGCCCAGCGAACGCAGCAGGTGTCGCGCTCATCAAGCAACGTTTGATGAACACTGCCACCACAGACCTGATTAAGACAGTCGCTCTGCCGAATCCGTTCCATTCGCCGCAACGTGTCGGCGCGGGATTCGCGGACTTTGTGGCCGCCATCAACACCAACCTCGTGGCCTTTGCCACCGACTCGCCGGAAAACATCAGTCTGTCATTCGGCTACCCGCGTGCATTGGTCAACACCACCCCGACCATCACCAAGACCATCACGGTTCAGAACTTCAGTGGTTCAGCGATGGTTCTTAATACCGGTTATACCCCCCGCAGTGACTGGGGCGGCGCGGTGGTCAGCGTAAGCCCGGCAGTCGTCACCGTCCCGGCCAACAGCACCGCGACGGTCAACGTCACCTTGACGTTGATTGCCACCCAAGCCAACCTGAACGTCGGCGGCGACTCGCTGTTCGTAACAACTGGTAAGACCTTCCTGAACGAAGAGTCCGGCTATGTCACCCTGACCCCGACCAGCGGCAGCCAAACCGCCATCCGCGTCCCGGTCTACGCCGCCCCGCACCTGACCTCGGACATCACCGCCGATAATGAAGTTGTGATTTCCGGCGATACCGGTTCGTCGTATGTGACCCTAAGCGGCGATGGTTTCGACCTCGGGCCTAACGCCACCGACCATCTGTCGTTGACCTCGGCTTATACGTTGCTCGCCACCGACGGCGAGGAAACAGGCCTGTTCTGGGATGTCGATAACAGCGGTGCGCCAGATGACTCCGACGAAGCCTTGACCGACTACAGCTACGCAGACATCGAATATGTCGGCGCGACGGTCTCTGACACTCCGGTTACCGGCGACGCTGGCCGTCAAACCCTGATGGTCGGCCTCAAGATGCACGGCGAATGGAACAGCCCGCGTGACCTGTTCGTTGAGGTCTACCTTGACCTTGATAATGATAGTATCGACGACTATGTGTACTATTACGGCTCAGCTGCCTCAGACGTATTCAGTGTCAGCTTCGTCTCATTTGACGAGACGGCTGGTGGCGCATACAGCTACGGGCAAGTCTTGAACTCATTCAGCGGCGCATCGTTCGACAGCATGCTGCTCAAGAACAACGTCATGACCATCCCGGCCGTGATTTACAGCGACTTCAACATTGGCGACCCCGAGTTCCAGAACTGGGATGGCGTCAGTCCGATTGGCGTCACCGTCCTAAGCTACCAGCGCGACAGCGATTTCAGCTTCCCGATTGACACGGTGCAAGGCTTGTATACGCCGGATATTACCTTCACCGAGACCTTCTTCCGCAACCTGTATCCGGCATTGGATGGCGAAGTTATCACATTCACCTATGATGTGACCGGCCTCGTCAGCTTGCCGGAAATCATGACCATCTATCACCAGAACAATGACCCGGATAGCCGCGTCCAGATCACCAGCCTCGCTGAGATCACAGGCACGAGCTTCAACTTGGTCAGCCCAGCGGATGACTCATTGTTCCGTGACAGCGCTGACATCACCGTAGCGACATGGAGCGAACTGACCGGCGCGACTACCTACACCTTCACGCTGACCCAAATCTCAAGCAACACCGGCCTCACCGAAACCCGCGCTTCGGGCGACCAGACGGTTGTCACCGGCACGGCTATCGCTGACAGCGACCAAATCACCTGCGCCGCAGCGGTCTGCACGATTGACCTTAGCGTTTACACCTTAAGTGACGGCGTATATAGCTGGGCAGTGTCGGCGGGTGAAGATCCGTTTGAAGTCGAAGCCAGCAACAACTCCTACGGCTTCACCGTAGAAACCGATGTGGTGACTGGCATTGACCTGCTCCTCAACGGCGGCTTTGAAACCGCAGGCGTGACCGCTAACAAGGCTCTGGACTGGGCTGGCACGGGCGTCCGCAAGACCACCCCGTTGACCGCCCCGCAAGCTGGCCTCGCCTTCATGCAAGTGCCGGACAACAAGCAAGTTAAGCAGACCTTGACCGTCGCTAACCAACCGATCCTGTCATTCTTGATCGCTGGTGATGCGCTGGACTTGGACTTCTTTACCAAGCAAGGTAAGGGTAAGTTGGCGAAAATCACCATCACTTACGCCGACGCCACCATCGAGAAATGCACCATCCCTGTCGTCGTGAATTCGGCTCCGGGCAATGACTGGGAAGCAGAAGGCTTTAATACCTGCGTATTGAATAGCGCTGTGACCAAAATCGTCGTCCAATTGAAGCACTCCGGTGGCACACAAACCGCCCCCACCAGCTTCGATAGTGTGACGTTGACACTGGTGACTGCCGCCCCACGTAGCGACACCCGTGGCGGCGCACTACCGCTTCCGGCAGCGCCCGATGGCTTCCGTGGCAATAACTAGTTAATGGGGTATGCGTCAGAGCATGGTTCGCCATGCTCTGACCATCTTCCTAATTAAGCCTTACACAAAAACACCCTGCCTATCTCATCGGCGGGGTGTTTTTTTAGAGGCCGTTTGAATATTCCCCTCACCCTGTTCACCTAGCGTTGAACCGTCCCTCTCCCACAAGGGGCGAGGGACAAAAACGCCGAAAAAGTCCCCCTCGCCACCCTGTGGGAGAGAGGGATTTAGGGGGTGAGGGGATAACGATTGAATATTCAAACAGCTTCTTAGTTCTTAACGGTTATGTGTTACACTCTACATTATGACGTTGTAGTATTGTTATACTGCTGTTTTGCCCCTTGCCGGAGGATACCCTTTATTCATGATGGATGGATTATCCTCATCACAGGCTCGCCCATCGTTGGCTGCCCATCGCACGGTTGCCCGTAATCTGCCGGACACCACCGTGCTGATGTTTGATCGCGACTTGCGCTACCTATTGGCGGAAGGCGAGGCATTGCCGATTCTAGGGTTTAGTACCAACCGCGTGATTGGCTATACCCTGCGAGAAGCCCTGCCTGCGCAAGAGGCCAATTTATTTGAGCCGCGTTACCGCGCCGCCCTCGCGGGGCTAGACTCACGGATACCTCGACAGTATGGCGGGTCGATTTATGACATCCGAATCCACCCCGCCCGTGATGACGACGGCGTGATTTTCGCGGGGATGGTCATCTGTCAAGATGTCAGCATCCAACACCAAACCATCGCCAATCTGCACGAGAGCGAGCGTCGTAACCGAATCCTTTTGGAAACCATGCCCGATTATATGGTCGTCCTAGACCGTGACGGCGGGGTGATTGACCAATCGCCATCATCTCTGGAGCGCTTCGGGATGCCCGACGTACAGGCCGGGGTCAATCTACGCGATGTCGGGCTGCCCAACCCGCTGGTGCGCCAGATGTTCGGCCTGATTGAGGATACGCTCAAGGCTGGGACGCTACAAAGCGTGGTCGTGCAGACCAATCACTTCGAGCCGAACGGAATGTATGAACTGCGCGGCGTCTGCCTCAACGATAAACAGGTCATGATTATGGTGAGGGCGCTGACTGCGCTCTACTTCGCCCGGAATGCCTTGCAAAACCGCATGGATGAGCTTATCGCCCTGCGTGAAATCGAGGCCAAGCTGGGCGATACGCTGGAGATTGACCGCGTGCTGGATGTCGGGTTCGAGGCGGCCATTTCCATCAGCGGGGCGAAAAACGGGTTGTTGGCGATGTTCAATGAGGGAAACCGACTGGACATCCACCGCGTCTTGGGCATAGACGATGTTGCCGCCCTCAAGATGATGATTGAGCGCGGTGTAGGCGTGACCGGGCGAGCGGTCAAGACCGGACAGCCCGAATTCACCGCTGATGTCAGCAAAGAACCGGCCTATCACTCGGTCATCTCCGATGTCATCTCACAAATCACCATCCCATTATACGCTCATGGCCGCCGTATTGGACTGCTGCTGATTGACACCGATACGGCGGGGCGCTTCACAGAGGATACCTACCGCATCGTGCAAATCCTCGCTGGGCGTATCGCCGTCGCCCTAGATAACGCCCAACTCCATAATCAACTCCGGCGTCAACACGAGCAAATCAGCGAGTTGGAACGCCTCAAGACCGAGATGCTCAAGCTGGGCGCTCATGACCTACGCAATCCGTTGACCATCGTCTCGAACTACTTAAACATGCTTGAGACCCACGCCCGCAACGCGGGTCGGGACGAGATGTTTGAACCCATCCAAGAGATTGGCCTCGCGGCACAGCGTATCCGTTCCATCGCGGATGACATCCTCGACGCAGAGCGCGCAGAACTGATGCTGACCGGCATCTTGACTGAAGTGTTGAATTTCAACCCGACTCTGCTTGAGGCGGTCAAGGTCATGCGCCCTAGCGCCGACCTCAAGCGACATACCTATCAGATTAATTGGTCAAAAGAGGCCATGACCGGCAAAGGGGATAATTCCCTATTGGTGGCGGCGGCTTCTAACCTGATTTCCAACGCCATCAAATATACGCCAGAGGGTGGGGTCATCAGCGTTAATTTATCGCAGCATGATAGCCGGATGTATTTCGAGGTGGTCGATAACGGCTTTGGTATCCCCGCCAAATCTCAGGCTATGCTATTCGAGCCGATGCACCGCGCCAAAACCCGCGAAACCCGCGACATCGAAGGGACGGGTTTCGGCCTGTACCTCGTCAAATTGATTGTGCAGCGCCACGGCGGGGATGTGTTCTTCAGCAGCACCTACCATAAGGGCAGCACATTCGGTTTCTGGCTGCCGCTGACGGAATGACCGGATTCATCGGGCAGGGGCTAAAATTGACCGGTGGACTGATGCTGGTCTGTATGATGCTATTGGTAGTGGTACGCGGGCTGGGCGGACTCATCCACTCGCCGCAAATCACATTCGGGATTCAAGTCCAACGCCCTGATGACCCGACAACCTATAGCTCATCGCTGATGGCCTATGACGTCTGGACAGGGCAGACCTCCGCGATTCTGGCGGGCTTAGACTCGCTGCCAGTGGCGTGGAGTTGGTCGCCTGATGGCCGCATAGTGACGTATGTGCTGTTCAATCCAACGAATAACACCTATAGCGTTATCGCCTTTACGCCCCTCGGACGCTCTCAGCGGCTTTTGGCGGATAGATTACCCTTCGGCGCGCCGCCGGAATGGTCGCCCGATGGGACGCGGGTCGCGCTGGTGACACGAACGCAAGACATTTGTCTATATACCGTCGCGCAGGCCGCCCCCGATTGCCTGAGCGTGATGCCCGCCAGTCAGCCCACATGGTCGCCAGATGGCGCGGACATCGGTTATTTATCGCGGCTACCGGGGGGCGGTATCTATCGCGTGAATATCGAGAGCCGCGCCGTCAGCGACATTCTGCCGAGCGTCCCGTATCTGAGTGGGCTACGCTGGTCGCCTACCGATGCGCGACTCGTGTTCTCGCGCCAAAACGCCCCCGGCGAGCCACGCCATCTCGCGCTCATCAATGCAGACGGCACGGGGTTTGAGCAACTTGACGACAGCGCAGCCAGCCAAGACCAGCCGCGCTGGTCGCCGGATGGGGCGGAAATCGCCTACAACTATTTTCCGGCCTCGTTCCGTTCGCCGGACATTTATATTTTGCGCGTCGATGACGGGATTTCTCGCCCGGTAGCGACTCACAGTCTGATTGATGCTGACCCGCACTGGTCGCCAGACGGAAAATCGCTGTCATTCGTCACAGACCGTTACGACGGGCGGCCTCGACTCCAGATTGTGCCAGTCCCCGCGCTTGACGACCCAGAACCTATCCCTAGCGAGGGCGTCGCCATGCACCTTTATTCGTATGACTGGCGACCATGACAAAAATATAGGTAAGATTAGAGGGCGTCATCACAACTCTCCTCAGTTTTTCTCTGAAACTCGATACTTTGGTTGTTTCTCAGGACTCAAACAATTCTTGCCAACCGCTAACGACTTGCGCGTAAATATTTTCCAGTGAGTCGGGGATGACTCGAGTCCCGCCGATGGCGGTCATGAAATTAACATCGCCCGCCCAACGCGGCACGATATGAAAATGATAATGCGCCGCGATTCCCGCCCCAGCCGCCGCGCCGAGATTCACGCCCAGATTAAACCCCATCGGGTTATAGACATGCCGCAACACTTTAAGCGCCTTGTTGACGGTCAACATGATGTCGGTCAACACCTCGGCGGGGAGGTCTTCTTGCGTGCTGACATGCTGATACGGAATCACCATCATGTGCGCGGTAGCATACGGGAACAAATTCAAGATGACATATACCGATTCAGAACGCGCCACAATCAAATCGCGAGCATCGGAGTCCGACGTCCTGTGCTGTTTATCGCAAAAGACGCACGTCCCGTCTTTGGCCTTTGCCTCGCCAGTGATGTATTTTTTGCGCCACGGGGTGAACCAGCGAATCATGTTTGCCTCTGCACATTTATTGTGCAAGTCACCTAATTATAATGGGGGGAAAAATACAATTAAACATGTGAAGCGGACGCCCCACGGGCGTCCGGTCATCCTACGCATCTGACTCGGCAGTGGGTTCCGGCGTCGCGGTCATGACCGGAGCAGCGCCGCAGGTAGCCATCACGTCCTGATAATCTACCAACAGGCTTCGCAGATTATCAACGCTGTTATAGGTGGTCGATTCGTTCTCAATCTCAAGCTGGAGGACTTGTATCCCCTGTTGCCAATAGCGCATGGCCGTCCCACAGTTGGCATTGGCTTGAATCTGGATTTGCCCCGCCCAGAAGTAATGATACGGGTTGGTTGACTCCAGTTCAATCGCCTGCTCAAACGCGATTCGGGCATCCTCAACTTGACCGAGATTGACCAGCACGCGCCCCAACTCATATTGGCAGAAAATATCATCTGGCACGGCGGTAGCACAGCGGCGCAGATAGGTTTCGGCCTCTTCACTGTTGCCGTTGTTACGCCACGCCCACACCCCTAATTGATAGAGGATGGCCGCGTTGTCTGGGTTGCGGTCTAGGATGTCCTTGAGCAATGCGGTGGCAGAGTCTAGGTCTTGGAAGGCCGCGACTTGCAGCCGTGCGAGGTTCAGGCCGATATGCGCCGCGCCGCCGCTGAGGTCATAGGCGTTTTGGAGTTCTTCGCGGGCGGATGGGAAATCATAGGCTGAGTCCCACAGATACATGCCGCGCACATAACGCGCCTCATAGCTATCTGGGTTTAATTCTAGCGCGGCTTCCAATTCGGTTTCGGCGCGGGTGACTTGACCATTGTCCAGATAGGATTCCGCGAGAAAAGCATGAGCGCGGGCGCTCTTGGGGTCAAGTTCTATAGCGCGTAACGCCGACACGATGCTGTCCGCATAGCGTCCGGCGCGGTTAAGCGCCATCGCCCGAATCGCCCATGCGTCTGAGGAAAACGGGCTGGCGGTGACGGTGTTTTCGGCGGCTTCCATCGCCTCACTTAGACGCCCCTGCATGATGAGGCCGAGCGTCAGGTAATAATGCGCCTTGAGCGTGTTGGGTAGCGCGTTGATGGAATCTTCGTATAGGCGCACGGCCTCTTGATAGGCGCCGGAACTCCACGCGACTTCGGCCAGTTCGACCTTATCACCGGGGTCTTCGGTGGCGGTGGCGGTGGGCGCGGAGATGGTCGAGACGGTATCGTTGACATTGGCCGACAGCGTGCCATAGGTGTTGCGGATGATGGGGATGACATCATTTTGGCGATATAGCACGATATAGGTCGCGCCCCCCACGAGGGTGAATAGGATGAGCAGGCCAATCAAACGACGGAATGAAATTCCACGGCGACGGCGACGCAGGCGAGGTTTTAGGTACATACAGGTTTCTAAGCTCCGGGTGTTGGTTCTGCGGTGGTTTCTGGGGCGGCGGGCGTCAAGTTTTGGGACAGTACCGGCGTCAGATTGAGGGGGACTTGTGCGGCAAGATTGCCGGGGCAGTCGCGTGCGACATGCTCTATGGCGAGGTTGATGTCGCTGAGGGTGGCTTCAACCCCGGTGCGGCTCTCGGCCATCTGGTGCGACTGCATCAGCATATCCCACGCGGTCTGGCACGCTTCGAGGCCCTCTTGTTCTTGCAAATACAGATAGTAATGAGTCAAGCCCAGCCGATACAGACATTCAATGTTGGTCGGGTCGTATTGTACGCACGCCTCGAACGGTGGCTGTGCGCCGCGAAAATCACGGTACGGCTCACTGTAGCGCATCATACCCAATTGAAGTTGCGCGACGGTATAGGTCGGGTCGGCGCGCACCGAATCCTCACACTGCGCCATCGCTTCGTTGAACTGCCCGATTTTGCGATAGGCGCGGCACAGCCGCAACATGGCGCGGGCGTTGCGCGGCTGCGCCCTCAATACGCTGGTATACAGGTCGATGGCCTCTTGGTCACGGTTGAGCGCCAGATATTGGAAGGCCAATTCCATCGCTACGCTGACATTGGATGGGTCGAGCGCGACAGCGATTTCAAGCTGTTCCGTCGCTTCATCATACGCGGCGGCATAATTCAGCGCGTAAGCATAAGCGCGTCGGGCGTCGGCGCTCTGTGAGTCACGGTCTACCGCGATTTCGGCATTTTCTAAGCCCGCAGCCAAGTTGCCTGTCAGGGTATAAGCACGCCCCAACATAGCGTACAGCGGCGCATACTGTCGGTCAACATTCAAGCCCGACAGCGCCACAGGAATCGCGCCGCTGCCGTCGCCTTGCCAGACCATCCCCCGCGCTTTGAGGGCGTAGCCGCGTGGGTCGAATCCATCTGCGGCGATGGCTTGGTCGCCCATCAGCACCACGTCGTCATAGCGTTCAAGGTCAATCAGCAGCAGGCCGTACTCGTTCATCAGGTCAACCGAGTCTGGGCGTAGCGCGATGGCGCGTTCATAAGCGGCGGCGGCGTGGGGGAAATCACC
>Ga0163154_10005733_pt1 | contig 15583 bp, 10 predicted proteins | sample OliLakLV19MP9P1_FD_148649 | JGI IMG/M metagenome (GOLD analysis project Ga0163154, IMG submission 148649) | Freshwater microbial mat bacterial communities from Lake Vanda, McMurdo Dry Valleys, Antarctica - Oligotrophic Lake LV.19.MP9.P1 | ecosystem: Environmental > Aquatic > Freshwater > Lake >... | reverse complement strand
GTGCGCGGGGAGCATGGTCGGAGGGTGGGGACGACAGACGCCGGCCGGTCTTCCCGGGGACCGGGCGCCGCCTTCAGTTGGCTGAGTGGTGTCAGCTCCTCATGGAGTCGAACAAGACGACCCCGAGGCTCCCGAAGGCCAGGACGGGGATCCAGGCGGCCAGGACGGGGGAGAACCCGCCCGAGAGGCCCATCGTCCGGAAGACGAAGTCGAAGGCATAGTAGAAGACGCAGAGGATGCCCCCCAGCGCCATCCGCTCGGCCCCCCGGCCCCGCTCGTAGGTGAAGAGCAGGGGGAGCCCGACCAGCAGCAGCACCAGATTGGCGAGTGGGAAGGTGAGGTGATAGTGCCAGAGGGTCTGGTAGGTGAGGTCCGCGGGCTCGCGCCGGATCAGCTCGCGCACCTCGCCGAAGCTGAGGTCCAGCGGCTCGGTCTGAGCGCGCCGGTAAGTCATGATCACCGAGGGCTCGAGTCGGTAGTTGAGCAACTCGGCGATCGGCTCGATCTGGATCTGCTGGGCGTCCTCCTCCTGGCCGATGCGCGAGCGCAGGCCATCGTGCAGCAGCCAGTGCTGCGCCATCCAGGTCGCGCTGGGCGCCTCGATGCGGAAGTAGTCCGAGCGGCCGCCGCGGAGCCGGTCCCGCGTGATGACCTTCAGGTCCTCGATGCGCGGCGGCCCGCCGTCCAGCGGCTCGGGGATGTACGCCCCGATCTGTGCGGGGCTGCCCGACTTATCGGTCACGGTGATGTCCTCGAAACGCACGTCGAGCGTGTGCTCCTCGAGGATGAATTTGAGCGTGTCGCGCTCCGCCGAGAGGCCGCGGCCGACCACCTCGCGCATCGCGAACATGCCGAGCACGAGCAACCCGCCGAGCAGCAGCACGGGCATCACGAGCCGCCTTGCGGAGAGCCCCGCGGCGAGCGCCGCCGTGACCTCGTTCGTCGACAGGAGTCGATTGAACGTGAACATCCCCGCGAGCAACGTCACGAATGGCGCCACTTGCAGGAACAGGTACGGCAGCGTGAGCACGTAGTAGCGCACGAGGTAGGACGCTGGCGCCGTCGATCCGTCCTCCCACACCTCGAGGAAGTCGTCGAGGTGGCTCGCCATGTCCATGATGAGGAAGAGGCCCGTCATGAGCATCATCGCCGCCGCGTACGACGAGATGAAATGCCATCCGACGTAGCGGTCGAGGCGCGAGCCGAGGGGTAGCGAGCGCGACGCGCCCTTCGGCTGCGCCTGTGACGAAGCCGCGGCGGGCGTCGGACGCGGCGCGCCCGCGCGGCGTGTTTCGCGTTCCGTGCGCTTCGTGGCTCGACGGCGGGCACTCATCGCCGGATCGCGCGGTTCAGGAGGACGGCCGAGACCACCGCGCCGAGCGCGGTCGTCAGCCACGGTCCCAGCCACGCGGGCAGGGACGCGCTCAAGCCGAGCTCCTTGCCGACGCGCATGCTGAGGACGTAATAGACGATCCCGTAGCCCGCGGCGACGGCCAGCGCGCCGAGCTGCGTGCCGCGCCGCAGGAGCAGACCGGTCGGCGCGCCGAGGCCGAGGAACAGGAAAAAAGCGGCCGCCATCGCGGCGCGGCGGTGCATCTCGTACACGAACGCGCGCCTGTCCTCGGGGTCGATGGTGCCGGCGTCGAGCGCAGCGAGGATCTCCGAGGACGCGCGGTAGCGCGGCTTGTTCCAGTTGCGGTCGTCGCGGCTGACGCTGCGCTCCAGGTCGATCCAGAACTCGGAGTCCGCCCCGCGGCCATTCTTTCCTGAGCGCGGGTCGAACGCCTCCCAGTCGCGGAGCCGGCAGCGCAGGAAGCCGCTGTCGATGCGGATGTCGACGGAACCCGCAAACACGTCGCCCTGGACTCCGCGCGTGCCCTCGGGCACCCGGATGTAAGCGTCATAGAAAGTCCCGAGCACCTCGTCGCGATCCTGCGCCTTCAGGTAGAACCCTGCGAGCGAGATGCTCGTGCGCCCCGGCTGGAGGTTTTCGATGACCGAGGCCGCGGCGTCGACGAGGAACCGCTTCTGGCGCTCCTTGAGCTTCGGGAGCTCCTCCGAGACCATCCAGAACGTCACCAGAGACAGCGCCGCAGCGAGCAACAGCGGCGCGAGGAAGAAGCGCATCGGCCAGAGGCCGGACATCTGCATCGCGATCCACTCGCGGTCCGCGGCGAGGCGCCCGTACACGGCGACGACCGCCAGCATGAAGCACAGCGGCAGCACGTACGGGGCCAGCCCCTTCAGCACGAGCGGCAGGAAGCGCAGCAGGAGCGCAGGCTCGACGTTCGGCAGCTTGTGGACCGCGCTGACCACGATGCCCGGCAGCGCCACGAACAAGAGCCCGGCGATCGCGAACGCGAACGCCGCGAGGAGCTGTCGCGAAATATAGCGATGGAAGCGCACCGAGCCACAGAGGATAGCACTGAACCACGGAGGAATCGGCCGCGGCAAGGCAGGTCACCTCTTGGGTCCAACGGGTTGCCCATTGGGTACAACGGGCTGCCCATTGCGTACAACGGGCTGCCCATCGGCTACGATCGGTCGCTCACGTGGCTCCCGAACGTCGGATCCTGAAGCAGAACCTGCGGCGTAGCGTCCACTTCGAGGAGCACCCGGACGGCGCGCGCGCCGTGAAGCGCTTCCACTCCGAGAGCGCGTGGCGGCGCCTCGCGGACGCCGCCCGCGCACGGCGCGAGGCGCGCCGGACGGAGCGCGCGCGCAGCGTCGGCCTGCCCGTGCCGCGGGTGCTCGCCGTCCGCGACACGGGCCCTACGCCAGAGGTCGTGTTCGAGTGGATCGAGGGCGCGCGACCGCTGCGGGACGTCCTCGCGCGAGGCGCGCCTCCGCCGCGGTTGGCGCAGCGCCTCGGGGCGCTCCTGGCGCTCGCCCACCGCGTGGGACTTCAGCACCGCGACGCCCATACGGGCAACGTCGTGCTCGACCGCGCTGGCGCGCCGTGGCTCGTCGACCTCGCCGCGGCACGCGTCGGCGCGCACCTAGACGCAGTGGACCTCGTCGGCGACCTCGTGCGGCTGGGCGCGGACCTGCGCGAAGACGTGCCGGCGGCCTTCCGTGCGCGGGTCCTCGTCGCGTGGCTCCGGAGACTGCCCGCGGAGCTGCGCACACTCGTCGCCCCGGCGAGCGAGCTCAGCGCACAGCTCGAACCATCGGTGCGCGCCAGGCGGCGTGCGTACGTGAATAGCCGCGTCAACGTGCATCGTCGCGAGAGCTCCGCCATGTGCGCGTTCCCCGGCGGGGTCGAGCGGCGGGCGCCGTCGGCCACCGCGCCGACCGAGAGCCCGCCCTGCGCACACGACGCGGGCGAGAGCGGCGCGCCGCTCGTCTTCGTCGGCGCCGCCGCCGAGCACGCGTGGGACAATGCGGTGCGCCTCGAGCTGCACCACATCGCCGCGCCGCGGGCGCTGCGCCTCGAGTTCGGCCCGCCCGTGCGGGCGACGTTGGCGGCCACGTTCGAGCGCAAGTCTGGTCACGGCGAGGACAGTGCGGCGCAGCGGTCATTCGCGCGCGGCGCCTGGGTGGGCGCGCTGCACGACCGCGGGCTCGCGCTCGTCGACGAGCACGGCGAGGTCGCCCTGCCCGAGCTCGACGAACTCGGGCCAGCGCTGGGGCGACTCACGCTCGTTGGCGACGAGGTGGGCGGGCTGCTCGCCCACGTCACCGCCGCGCTCGCCAGCGCACAGTGGTCGGATCCAGCGTTGCGCGGCGAGTTCGTGCGCGGCCTGCTCGCCGCGCAACGTGGCACACGCGACGAGCGCGACGCCCTGAGCGCGACTCTGCACCAGTCCGCGGCCGCGGGTCGAGCGATGCTCCCCGACCTACCTCCGGCGGCCGCACGGGCAGCCACCGTGTCCGTACTGCCACGCACCCGGCTTCTGCGACCCATTCGTCGACGCCTCCGCGCCAGCGTCCTCCGCGCCACGGCGCGCGTCGCAGCGCACGTCCCGACGGGCTGGACCGCAGCAGCTGCGCGCGGCGCTGCGCGCCTCGCCGCGCGCTCGGGTCGCGGCACGCTCGCGCGCTCGAACCTCGCGCTCGCCTTGGGCGACGAGCTCGACGAGGCCGAGCGCGAACTCGTCCTCGCGGACGCAACACGCTTCGCGGGCCGTCTGCTCGCCGAGTGGCTGCGCCTCGCACGACCGTGCGCGCCGGATACGGCGTTCGCGGCGCGCGGTCGCTGGATCGACGACGCCGTCGAGCTCGACGCGAGCATCGCGCGCCTCGACGAAGTCCTGGCGCAGGGCCGCGGCGCCATCATTGTCACGGCGCACATCGGCAACTGGGAGCTCCTGTGCGCCGTGCTGCGGCGCCGCGGCCACCATGGCGCCGTGGTCGGTCGAGTGCGCCGGCACGACCCGAGTCACACGTGGCTGACCGATATGCGTCGCGCCTACGGCGTCGAGACCATCGCGCAGGACGCGTCGCCGCGGGCGGCGCTACGTGTCCTGACGCGCGGCGGCGTCCTCGGGCTCCTGTCCGACCTGCACTGCCGTTCCTCGGCCGCCCGGCGCCGACGCTGACCGCGCCGGCGGCGTTTGCGCGCGCCCACCGCGCGCCGCTCGTCCCGGTGAGCTGCGTCGCGCGCGAGCGAGGTCGCGGGCGCTACGTCCTCGCGGTCGAAGAGCCGCTGGAGCTCCGCGCGGACCTGCCGCGCGAGGCCGCGGCCAATGAGCTGCTCACGCGCCTCAACGATGTATACGGGCGCTGGATCCACGCGCACCCCGAGCAATGGGCCTGGCACCAGCGCCGCTGGTGAGGTCCACGCGCCGCGGCGCCAGGCGCGCGGCGAAGCCGCGTGTCAATCGACCAGGCCGAGCTGCTTCGCGCGCGCGCGCACGATCGAGTTCTCCATCAACCTGTTGAAGGTGACCGAGCGCTCGCGTTTGTAGCCCTCGAGGACCGTGACCTCGGGCATCTGGACCAAGCGCCGGGCCGCGTCGTCCGCGAGCTCGGGGTCTGCCATGCCGATCACCAACTGCACGAGGATCTCGAGCGACTCCGCGGGGTCGAACTTGTCCGGGTACTTGACCTTGTCGTAGTAGATCGCAGCACCGAGGAGCTCTCCTTCGAAGAGCTCCTTCTGGCTGTTCTCGGTCTCGGCCTTCAGCTTCAGCGCCTCGTCGCGGTCGGCGCCGGTGGCTCGACCGAGGAACTCTTCGATCGTCGCGAAGGCCTCCTTGTAGCGCCGCGGCTTCGCGATCGTGAACCGATTGACCTCCCACTGGATGTCGGCGAGCGTCGACGGCTCGTCCAGCTGCGCGACCCCGCTGAAGCGTGTCAACATCCGGTCGACCCACTCTCGTTGCTCGTGGTCCGGGTAGCGGTCACGGAACGACAGCAGGCGCTTCACGAACAACCGCGCCTTCGGCCGCGTCGCCTTCCCCTCGAGGTGCGTGCGGTAATAGGTCTCGAGTTGATTCTGCCACTCGTGGGTGGCCTCCATGTGGATGAGGCCCTTCGACGACCTGGATTGGTCGGCCTCGAGGAGCTGGCGCATGCGCTCGTACTCGGCCTTCCATTCGGCGTTGAGCTCTGCCTTGGCAAACTCTTCGAGGACCTGCGCCGCGCCCTTCGTGTCGCCTTCCTTCCAGAATTCCTCGAAACGCACCTTGGCACCGAACGGGTTGAAGCCCGCGGTCGTCGCAGAGCCCCAGAGGTCGCCGCCGTACAGGATGGCCAGCAGGATCCCGACGGCGAAGAAGGAGAGGATCGCCCAGGTCGGCACGCCCTTCTTGATCTCACGCCGCTGGTACCGGATGGTGGGGCGCTCGTCCTCGGCTGCGACTCGGGTCGCAGCCTGCGCCACGTGGCCCGGGACCTTGGCTCGTACCGGCACAGCGGCCGTTCGCGCGGCGGCCTTCGCGGGGCCGGTAGTGGTCGGGGTCGGCTTCTGCCCCTTTGGGCCTTCACCTTCGTCGTACTCGACGGAGATCGTCGCGGCGCCGATCTTCACGAACTGGCCCGCTGCCAGGACGGTCTCGGTCGTCACCGCCTTGCCGCCGATCGTCGGTGGGAGCACGCCGGGCCGTGGCCGCAGTCGTGCGACGCCAGCCTCGAACACGAGCTCGGCATGCAGGTCGGCGACGTTGTTCGACGCGAGCTTCAGCGTCGCACCGTCACCGCCACCGATCGTGAGTTTGCCAGGGTTGAGCTTGAAGCGCCGCGTGGCGCCATTCTCGTCGAGGGTCAGTCGCGCCATCCGCGGAGATCGAGGTGCTGCTCGAAGCTGGTGTCGAGTCCGAAATTCTGGGTCCAGTAGCCGCCCGTGACGGCTGACGCCATCTCCCGGTGCCCTGCCATCAACAGGTTGCGATGGTGCCCACTCGAACTCAACCAGCCGCGGTGTGCGCCCACCGCGTCGGCCGAGCCCATGTGACAGTTCTCGCTGACGCCGCGAGTGTACCCCACCAGCCGCATGCGATCGAACGGGGAATGACGCTCCGGGGTCGACTCGTGGTGACCGAAGTGGCCTGTCGTGTTCATGTAGACCGAGTGCCCGCGCGCCGCGCGGTCGAGGGCCGGGTGCCAGGCGAGGGCGCGCCGCCCCATCATCGCCCGGTACTCGTTCGTGACCCGCACCTGCACACGGTCCACGGCGGCTGGGACGAGCTCGTCCGAGGCCCGTTGGATGTCGAGCTTGGCCCAGAGCTGCTCGTTGCGGGCCTCGATCGCGCGGCTGCGGGCGAACTCGAGCGCCTCGTCGACCCGCCACGCGAAGGAGCGCAGGTCGACCTCCTCGAGGTCATGGGGCAACGCCTCGAGCCAAGCGGGGTACTTCTCCGGCAAGACGAGGCCAGCCGGTACGAGCCGCTCACGGCGTCGGAGCCACGCCAGCTCGGGCACCTCGGTCCGCAAGGGGTCGGGGATGCGCGCGGTGGAGCTCGCGTCCCAGACCGCGCGGACCGCTTCGACGAGCGCGTCGACCTCGCGCTGGACGGCGGGGTACTGTGCGGCCTGCTCGACGGAGACCTCCGGGGTGTTGAAGGGGTAGAAGTACCGGACCTCGTCGAAGATCAGCGCCAGGGCGCGCTCGCGGGCGACGTCCAGCTCGCGCCGCTGCTCGGCGACCTTCTCGAGGCGCCGGAGGGAGCCGAGCCGGTCCAAACGCCCGACGACGCGCTGGAAGCGCGCTGCGAGGGCTTCTGCGAGCACCTCGCGCCCCACCGCGGAGTTCCTGGACGCGGCGAAGAGCGTGGCGAAAGCCGCGTCGCGCTCCGCCGTCGTGCGCGCGTGGACCAGCAACTCGCGGGTCGCCTCGAAGCGGGCGCGGGCGTGCTCCTTCGGGTCCGTTCCGACGTCGGGGGGGCCGGGCCGCCCATCGCGGCCCACACCACCGCCGAGCGCCCCGCCTGCAAGGGCCCCGCCGGACAGGCCCGAGCCGCCGCTCCTGGAGCCGGCTCCGCTGTTCGCCGGACCGCGCTTCGCGGCGCCGGAACCGGGGCCACCGCGACCGTCGTCGGCGCCCGCTGGTGGGCGACGTGGGCTGCCGTCCCTGCCGCGCGCTGCACCCTCGGCGGAGGCGACCGACTCGCGGTCTTCCGCCGCGTCAGGGCGACCCTCCGGCGCTCCGGATGCAGTGTCGCGCGCCCCCTGCTCCGCGGCCGGGAGCCCGGCGTCGTTGTCGGGCTGCGCGCGCTGCTGCGCGACCAGTTCAGCATCGGTTGCGCAGCCGGCATCCGAACCATCCGAGCCGATGGTGTCCAGAGACGCAAAACCCTGCAGCTCCCCCAGCGCCCGGGCGACCCCGCCGACCGGGCTGCCGGCGGCGACCTCGTCACTCGCAGGGAACCGGTCGATCGCTGCAACGAGGAGCGCCACTGCGGCGGCGCGGTCGCCGGCCTCGTCGAGTCGCCACGCCCGGACGACGAGGTCATCGGCCTCGCGGGTCGCGGCGGTCAGGGCCATGCCCCGCTGAACGTCGAAGACCGAGCGCACCGACGTATCGTCGCCGAGGCTGTTGGACCAACGGTCCGCGAGGCCGAGCGCGCTGCGCCAGTCCTTCGCATTGACGTGTCGCTCGAACTCGCGCAGCGCCGCTGCCACGAGGGGGTCCGTCGGCACGCTCGTCGCGGGGCGCTCACGACCCTGCGCTCGGCCCGCGTTGTCCTCCGGCGCCGTCCCGCGGTCGCCCGTCGAGCGCCGCTCCGCCGCCCAGTCGTAGGCAGTGGAGAGCGCGACCTCCGCGTGCTCGCGCACGAAGGGGTCCCGTGCCCCGGTGACGAGCTCGCGCAGCTCGTCCAGCACCTCACCCGGCGCCCGACCGTCGCGACCGCGCTCGATCTCGTCGATGCGCGCGAGCGCGAGCGTGCGTTCTTCCGCGCGGGTCCGGATCCGCGCGCGCAGCGCGTCGACCGAAGGGCCGGAGTGCGCGTCGAGCAGGTCCGCTGCGCGCTCGAGCCGCCCGGCGGCGAGGTGTCGCTCGGCCTCGACCAGGGGCGCACCGCCACCACAGCCGACGAGCAGAGGCCCGGCGATCAGCAGGAGCAACGAGGCGAACGCGGGACGAGATCCCATTGATACGGAAGCGGACGACGACTCTGACCGGGCAGGGAATGGACCGCCGGGGCACGACACGGGGCAGACTGCGAGAGGGTACCCGTCTTCTAGGCCGCGAGGTACGGGACCGGACGCAGGGCAGGGGGTATGGGCTCACGGGAGCCTCACGCATGCGCCCGAGAACAACCGCCAGAAGGCCCCGAGAGGGCCGCCTACGGGAACGTCCGCAGGTCCGATCCCGTGCCGCACCGCACGGGTGAGCGCGGGGCGCCGGACGGGCCCGTCATCGGTCCTGACTCCGTGAGAATTCTCAACCGAGGACGCGCGGCGAGAGGTCGGCGCGGCGAATGGCCCCATCGCAGAGCGCGGCAGCGCGGCGCAGCTCGTTCTCGAGCTCGCGCACGTTCCCCGGCCAGCGCCAGGCCTCCAGCGCTGCGAGCGCGTCCTCCTCCAACGTCACGGGCCGCCCGACCTCGGCCACGGCCCGCGCGAGCAGGAAGCGCGCGAGGATGCGCACGTCCCCCACCCGCTCTCGCAGTGGCGGGAGCTGCAACGTGATCACGGCGAGGCGGAAGTACAGGTCCTCGCGGAACGTGCCCTTCTTGCACGCTGCGACGAGGTCCTTGTTCGTCGCCGCGACGACCCGCACGTCGACATGGCGTGTCTTGTTCGAGCCGACGGGGCGCACCTCGCCGTCCTGCAAGACACGCAGCAGCTTCGACTGCATCTCCAGCGGCATGTCGCCGATCTCGTCGAGGAAGACCGTCCCGCCGTCCGCCGCGACGAGGTGTCCGGCACGGTCCTGGGTCGCGCCGGTGAACGAGCCGCGGACGTGCCCGAAGAGCTCGCTCTCGAGGAGATTCGCGGGCACGGCCGCGCAGTTCTCGGCGAGGAAGGGTTTCTTCGCGCGGGGCGAGTGGTCGTGCAGGGCGCGCGCGACGAGCTCCTTGCCGGTGCCGGTCTCGCCGAGGATCAGCACCGAGACGTGTGAGGGCGCCACCTTCTCGAGCAGGTCGAAGACCTTTGCGAGCGCTGGCGAGGCGCCCACCATTCCGAAACGGCGCGGGACGTCCTCCGTGGGCTTGAGCAGCGCTTGGGCAGCGCGCTGCGTCAAGGCCGCTGCATCGGGCGCCGCCTGGGCCGCCGCGTGTCCGTCCGTGTTCGATGGCTTCGGGTCCGGGGCGCCGATCGCCCTCAGCGCGAGCTCGCGCAGGTCACTCTCGAGCCCCGCCGCACGCGCTGCACCGACGAGCTCGGCGAGGCGCGCCTCGAGCTCTGCGCGTGTGAGCGTCGCGCTCATCGGTCGAGGCGCGTGAGCTTCGCGTATTGCAGGAGGAGCTGTTTCGTCCCCGCCGTAGCGAACGTGACGGTGGCGCGCGCGTTCACGCCGTTGCCCACGAGCTGGGTGATGCGTCCGCGGCCGAAGTGTTCGTGCAACACGACGTCCCCCATGGCGAGCTTCGTCCCCGGCGCGTCGAAGGCGCCGAGCACTTCGCGCTCTTCTGCTGCGCGCGCCAGCGGGTCGTGCTTCGCGGCCGAGCCGACGTGCCCGCGACCTTCGCACAGCTCGACCGGGATCTCGTCGAGGTAGCGCGAGGGCGACGCAAGGCGCCCGCCGCCGAAGAACGCACGGTACGTCGCGTGCGTGATCAGGAGTCGGCGCTTCGCGCGCGTGAGCCCGACGTAGAAGAGGCGCCGCTCCTCTTCGATGACAGTGCGTTCGTCGGCGGCCTCCGCGAGGGCTCGTCCATGCGGCAGGAGCTCTTCCTCGACACCCGCGAGGACGACGAACTCGAACTCGAGGCCCTTCGCCGCGTGCAGCGTCATCAGGCGCACCTGGTCGCCGCCCGCAGTGCCGCCGTCGGCGTCCGCGACGAGCGCGATGTCCTCGAGGAACCCGCGCAGGCCGGCGGAGGCGTGCATTCGGTCGAACTCGTCCGCGTAGGCGCGCAGCTCCTCGACGTTCGCGGCGCGGTCTTGCACACCCTCACCCTCGTCCATCTCGGCGAGCCAGCGCGGCTGGTCGATCTCCTGCAGCAAGAGGTCGAGCGCGACCCCCGCGTCGAGCGTGCGCAAGTCGGCGAGACGGCGCAGGAGCTCACGGAACGCGCCGAGCCCGGTCCGCGCTCGGCCGCGGATGTCCTCGCAGGCGGCGTCGTCGTCGAGAGCGCGCGAGAGCGGGACGCCGCGCGCCGACGCGAACGCCGTGAGTCGCGCGAGGCTCGTCTCGCCGATGCCGCGCGACGGCGTGTTCACGACCCGCAGGAACGCGACGTCGTCGGCCGGATTGAGCGCGAGGCGCAAGTACGCAATCAGGTCCTTGATCTCGCGCCGTTGGTAGAACTCGAGACCCGCGACGACTTGGTAGGGCACGGCCTCGAGCCGCAGCGCGGCCTCGAGCGCGCGCTGCATGAAGTTGGCGCGGTACAGCACCGCGCATTCCGCGAACCGCCCGCCCTTGGTGACGAACCCGCGGATCTGGCGCGCGATCTCGCGCGCCTCGTCGTTCTCGTCTCCGCACTCGATGATGGCGAGCTTCTCGCCGACGTTGTCGGGCGCGGTGAAGAGCTCTTTCTGCTTACGGGCGCGGTTGTTGCGGATGACGGAGTTCGCCGCGTCGAGGATGCGCTGCGTCGAGCGGTAGTTCCGCTCGAGACGCACGACGGTCGCGTTCGGGTAGTCGTTCTCGAAGTCGAGGATGTTGCGGATGTCCGCGCCGCGCCAGCCGTAGATCGACTGGTCGGGGTCGCCGCACACCGTGAGGTTCTGGTGGTTGACCGCCAGGTGGCGCACGATCAAGTACTGGACGCGGTTCGTGTCCTGGTACTCGTCGACCAGCACGTGCCGGAAGCGCCGCGCGTACGCGTCGCGCACGCCGGGGTGCTCCTCGAAAAGGTGCAGCACGAGCAGCAAGAGGTCGTCGAAGTCGACCGAATTGAGGTCCGGGAGCTTGCGCAGGTAGAGCGCCTCGACCCGCTTGAACACGTCCTCGTCGAGGCCCACCTCGACGCCCCCGTCGTGGATGAGCTGGAGGCCGTCCGTCGCCGAAGGGAGGGCGTGGCTGAGCGATGCGGCGCGGTTCTTGCGCGCGCTGATCCAGCTACCGATCGCTTGCGGGCGGAAGCGCTTCGGGTCGAAACCGAGGTCCTTGACGAGCTGCTTCAACAGCGAGTTGCGGTCCGCGGTGTCGAGGATCGTGAAGTCGCGGGTGTAGCCCGGGAGGGCCTCGATCTCGCGCCGCAGGATGCGCGCGGCGATCGCGTGGAACGTGCCGATCCAGAGGCCGGCAGCGCTGCCGAGCGCGCGCTCGACACGCTCGCGCATCTCGCGCGCGGCCTTGTTCGTGAACGTCAGCGCGAGGAGCTCATGGGGCGCGGTCCCGCGCGCGAGAACGAGGTGCGCGATGCGACTCGTGACGACCCGCGTCTTGCCCGAGCCAGGCCCGGCGACGATCAGCAGCGGGCCGTCGCCGTGCACGACGGCGGCTCGTTGTGCGTCGTTCAGCCCGTCGAGCAACGACCCGACCGGGCGCACCGACGTCGGCTGGGAGGTCAAAACGTGCGCGGCCGGCGCGTGGCCATCCGAGGTGAGCGCGGGGCTCGCGCCCGACGTGGCCGCGCCAGCCCCACCGCCCTCTGCGGCCCGGGCCCCGACGGCACCGCGCGCCGCGTCCCTGACATCGAACCAGTCCATACGCGTGAGTGTAGCCGCGCGCCACGCGCGACGCGGGGTCAGCTCCGAGCGGCGTACCAGAGGCGACCGACCCACTCGTGCAGCACGCGCACCGAGAGCTGGAACGACTCGGCGCTCGGCACGAGCCCGTGTTGCCAGTCCTGTGGCGGCGCGGCCGGCGCGGTGGGCGCCGGCAAGACGCTCAGTCCGGTGCGCTCGAACGCGCTGACCGCGCGCGGCAGGTGCCAAGCGTGGCTGACGAGCGCCACCCGATCGATGCCCGCGGCGCGCAATAACTCCGCCGTGAAGAGCGCGTTCTCGTGCGTCGTCCGCGAGCGCTCTTCCGTCCAGCGCACGGACACCCCGAGCTCGCCCTCGATGTACGCCGCGAGCCGCACGGAGATCGCCGGGCGGTCGGGCCGCAGTACGCCGCCGGAGACGAGCAGCGGCAGACCCGTGCGGCGCGCGAGGTAAGCGCCGTAGCGGCAGCGCTCGAGGCTCAGCGGCCCGGGCACGTCCACGCCGTACTCGGGGAGGTCGGCATGGAAGTCGGCGCTGAGCACCACGATCACCTCGGCGTCGAGCTGCGTCACGTCGGGCGACAACGGCGGGTGCACCTGCAGGGTCCGCACGCCGTACGAGGAGACGAGCGGCAACGTGAGCGCCACCGCTGTGACGAGCGACAGGCCGAAGAGTGTCCAGCCGAGACGCCGCCTGCGGATGACGACGAGCAGGAGGCCGAAGCCACCGAGGAGGATCAGCGCGCCCGGTGGGAGTAAGAACGCCTTGAGGTCGGCCGAGAGTGCGAACATCGATCGGAAGGTCTGCGAGGATTCAAGAGGTCTCGTCGCGCAGTACGAGCAGCCGCGGCTCGCTCAGCTCCTCGATCGCGCAGCGCACGCCCTCGCGGCCGACGCCGGAGTCCTTCACGCCGCCGTAGGGCATGTGATCGACTCGCCATGAGGGCACCTCGTTGATCAGCACGCCGCCGACCTCGAGCTCGTCCCACGCGCGCATGGCGCGATGGATGTCGCGGGTGAAGACGCCGGCCTGCAGGCCGAAGCGGCTCCGGTTCGCCTCGGCGATGGCCGCGTCGAAGTCCGCGACACGTTGCAGGACCGCGACGGGCCCGAAAGCCTCGGACACGACGAGCTCGTGGTCCGCGGGGACCCCCTCGAGCAGCGTCGGCTCCAGCACGGCGCCGCGGCGCCCGCCACCAGCGAGCACCGTGGCGCCGCGCTCGCGCGCGGACTCGATCCAGCCCGCGAGCCGGAGAGCGTCCGCCTCGCTGACGAGGGGCCCACAGAAGTGGCGCGGATCGCGCGGGTCGCCGGCCGTGAGGCCTCGGACCCGCGCGACGAGCTGCGCGCGGAGCGCGTCGTAGACTGCCTCGACGACGAGGATGCGCTGCACGGAGATGCAGCTCTGCCCCGCCTGCTGGTACGCGCCGACGACGAGGCGCTCGACGACGTCGTCGAGGTCGACTCCAGCGTCCACGATCACGGCGGCGTTGCCGCCGAGCTCCAGCGTGACACGCTTCTTGCCCGCCTTGGCCTTCAGCGCCCAGCCGACCTCGTCGGAGCCCGTGAACGAGAGCCGCTTCAGGCGCGGGTCCGTGGCGAGCACCTCGGCGTCCGCCGCGCGCGCCGGCAGGATCGAGAACGTGCCGGGGGGCAGGCCGTCCCCGCCGCGCCCGAGGCCCGCCAGCACCTCACCGACGAGCAACGCGCTCACGGGCGTCGCGCTCGCGGGCTTCAAGACGAACGGGCAGCCCGCGGCGAGCGCCGGCGCGACCTTGTGCGCGACGAGGTTCAGCGGGAAGTTGAAGGGCGTGATGAAACCACAGGCGCCGAGCGGTACACGCTTCCACATCCCGCGGTAACCCGCCGCGCGCGGCGTCACCTCCAGCGGGAGCACCTCGCCATACGAGCGCACCGCCTCCTCGGAGGCGAAGCGGAACGTGTCGACGAGGCGCCCGACCTCGCCGCGCGCGTCGCGCTCGGTCTTGCCCGCCTCCGCGGCGAGCACCGCGGTCAGCTCGTCGGCGCGGGCCTCGAACGCGCGCGCCGCCGCGGCGAGCCAGGCTTGGCGCTGGAAGGGCTTCGAGCGCCGCAGCGGCCCCTCAGCGGCGACGGCGGCAGCGATCGCAGCTTCGAATTCGGCCGGGCCTGCCACGGCGACGTCCGCGTAGGCCTCACCCGTGTACTTGTCGAGGACCCGCAGCGTGCGCCCCGTCTGGACGGGGACGCCGGCGAGGTAGAGGGGCAAGACGGTGCCCAGCATGGGAGTGGCGCGTCCAGTTGACATGGGAGCCGGTTGCCTGGGACCCGTTGCCTGGGACCCGTTGCCTGGGACCCGTTGCCTGGGACCCGTTGCCCTGGACCCGGTTGCCCTGGACCCGGTTGCCTAGAACGCTGCCCCGCGGAAAAAAGAGGCCCCCAGGTCCGGGGGAAGTCCGTTCCTGGGGGCTGGGCTCATGGCCGGGAGAGATCGGGTCGCCTGCCAAGTAACCCGAAGAGGCCAGAGCCCTCTCAAGAGGAGGAATCGACACGCCGCAGTCCTTGCTCGCCTTGAATTCACCGCGGCGCGTCGCGATCCATGTTAGGACAGCGATCGCAGCGAAGCGAGTTCCTTTGCGAGAGATTCCTGAGCGAGCGTCCGCGCGGGGAATCGTGCTCCACAGCGGACATGCTCCGGACAAGTCTATGCAAGGCCCAGAAGTCCAGGCAGATCGGTCCCGGACGGCCATCGCGCGCCGTTGGGGGCAAACGATTACGGGAGAACACTATGCGAACAACCGCTTTGCAACCGACCGACGGCGCGCACGCGATGGCCGCCTCGTGACCCGACTCCTCGAGCGCGACCGCGACCACCTCGCTCGGCGCGTGACCGCCGGCGCTGACGCCGGCGACGCTCGCTTCGAGCGGGTGCTCGACGCGCCGTGTGGGACGGGTCGGCTGACCGACACGCTCGCGCCGCTGACCTGGCAGCTCGTGAGCGTCGACGTCTCGCGGGCCATGCTGACCGCCGCGGTGGAGGCGTTCGGGGGCGCGGCGCGGGTCGAGGCCAGCGTCTTCGCGCTGCCCTTCGGCGCGGGCACCTTCGACGTCGCTGTGGCATGCCGACTGCTGCACCACTTCCCTGCCGCGGTGGACCGGCGCGCAGTGCTCGCTGAGCTCGCGCGGGTCGCGCGCCGCTTCGTCGTCGTGTCCTATTGGGACGCCACATCGTGGCACGCGTGGCGCCGGCGCGCGCCCGGACCGTTCCGGCGCCGGGGCCACGACACCCGCGTCGCGATCACGGCGCGCGAGCTCGACGCGGACCTCGCCGACGCGGGGCTGACGCGCATCGCGCGCGCGCATTCGTTGCGCTTCGTCTCGCCCCAGACGTTTGT
>Ga0163154_10005731_pt1 | contig 15586 bp, 15 predicted proteins | sample OliLakLV19MP9P1_FD_148649 | JGI IMG/M metagenome (GOLD analysis project Ga0163154, IMG submission 148649) | Freshwater microbial mat bacterial communities from Lake Vanda, McMurdo Dry Valleys, Antarctica - Oligotrophic Lake LV.19.MP9.P1 | ecosystem: Environmental > Aquatic > Freshwater > Lake >... | reverse complement strand
ACGCAGACCGCCGAGAACGCTCCCATGTCTCGCTCCTGGAAAGCCATCATCGCCCTCGCTGTCCTGCTCTCGTATGGGAGCGGCGGTCTGCGTGCGCTGCACGAGCTGAGTCACTCGCTCGGGCACGGGCACGGCGAGACGGTTTGCAGCGGAGCTGTTGACGGGCCCAATGAGGGTGAGGGCCAGGATGGGAGTCAGGGTGGGGGCCGCACTGAGCGGCAGTCCTGCGGCCATCACTGTTCGAGCGGCGACGGTTCAAGTTCAGCCGACCGTTCCGTCGGCCACGCGCACGACGGGTCAGTCGCGGGCCAGCCTCGCGGCGAGGGTTCGCACGACTCCGGAACCGACTCCGCCCCACACGACCACGATGGGCCTGACTGCTGCGGCCTGTGCGATTTCCTCGCGGCCTCGGTGGCCGGTCCAGCCCACTGGAGCGCCCCGGCGTCGACTCTGCTGGTCGTCGCGGGGGCCTTCGCGGTCTGCGCGGATCAGTGCGCCGTCCTGAAGGGCGCACTCCGCCTCGCCGGGGCTCGAGCTCCGCCGCTGGTGTGACCATGACGGTTGCCTGACCGCAGCGCGGCGCAGAAGCTCCGACGCCACCGAGTTCTCGGGGCGCAGGCGCATGCAACCCGTGCTGTGGCCCGTGCTGCACCCCGTGCAGCGTCGGGCCCCGTCCCTGCACCTCACGTCACTCGTCCGACCCGCCGCCGTCGATGCATCGTCATCGCCGCAGCTGAGGGCGATTCGCATCCTGATCGACCCGCGCTCGTCGCGAGAGGTTGTCCATGTTCATCTCACTGGGTTCCGCTTCAGATGGTCGACGTGCGCCCCCGGCCAGTCGTCGCCGCCGAGCGCCGGCGGGCTTCACGCTCGTCGAATTGCTGGTGGTGATTGGCATCATCACCGTGCTGCTGGCCATTGCGTATCCGTCCTTCAGCGCGGTCCGCAACTCGGCGAGGGTGACCGCGTGCCTCTCGAACCTTCGCGGCATCCAGCAGGCGGCGGTGGTCTATGCCACCGATTCGCGCGGCGCTCTCGTCGACGTCGGACTCCCGCATGGCGGGCTCGGCGTCATCGAGCAGTCGTTCCTGACGACCCTCGTCCCCTACTGCGACGACGCACTGGTGTTCCGTTCACCTCTCGATGGAAGTCGCCACTGGCCACTCTCTGCGGGCGGTGATGGCACGCCCGTCCCCGGTGGGGGGAACACTTTCCGTCAGACCAGTTACGGGATGAACAACTTCCTCTCGCGGAACTACTCGCCCGCGGCGGCGATCGATCCGGCGCTCGCCACCGATCGCCTCTCCCGCGTTCCCTCGCCGGCCTCGACGGTGATGTTCCTGATGATGGCCGAGAGCGGCGAGTTCGCCGGAAGCGACCATCCCCACGTCGAGGAGTGGTTCGGGGGCGACGGGGACTTCGCCGTCATTCAGGCCGCGTCGCAGCTCTCGATTGCTGCGGCGGGGGGACCTCTCAAGTCCTTCGACTCGCGGGCGAACTGGGGCTTCGTCGACGGTCACGTCGGCACCAGTCCGTTCAGCAATCTCTTTCTCGATTCCGAACGCAACCGATTCGATCCGGCGGTGGCCGGGCTCTTCCGAGCCCGCACCGGCGGGTGAAGCCGTGCGTTCTCCACACACTTTGTTCAAGGAGTGATCTCCATCATGCGATCCATCACCCGCAGTGCAATCGTCGCCGCTGCCTTCGTCTCCACTGCCTTCGTTTCTGCGCACGCCGCCGCGCAGCACAGTGGCGACGTCTTTCTCTCGATTCAGAACAGCCAGATCAACACCGGAGCCGTGCTGGACGCCGGCGAGTACGAGACGTCCGTGTTCGTCTTCACCGGTCAGTTCGGCGATTCCGGATCGCCGCTGTTCACATCCAATCCCGGATTCGACTGCCTGGTGCCGACCTTCCAGCCGGGCACCAAGATCGGCTTCGACATCCTCGACGCCCTGCGAGTCTGGGATGGCCAGGGCTTCGTCGAGACCGGTGGCGAGCGTCTCAAGCTCCAGTTCCTGACCGCATCGGTGACCACCGGAAACGGACCGACGCCAGGCTTCGAGCTTTCGGTCCAGCCCAACGGCGGCTTCCATCGCCACTACAGCATGTTCCTGCTGCCCCCCAACGGCGGCGTCGCCGATCCCGGCGTCTACCTGCTGGCGCGGACGCTCTACAGCACCGCTGCCTCGGTGGCCCCCAGCGATCCCTTCTATCTGCTGGTCTCGTACAACGCGACCGCGCTGGAGCGGATCGCAGCCCAGGAGTTCCTGATCGAGTACCTCTCGGGCGGACGTGAGAAGGAGCCGCACTTCGACGTGTGGCTCCGGCCGGTCGACGGGGCGCTCTTCACCGGGGCGATCTCCGAGGGCGCTCCGGGCGAGCCCATCGCCGAAGACTGGCGGGTCTTCGGCGCCGAACTCGGCGAGGATCCCGACTTCCCCTTCTCGGCGGTCGAGCCCGGCATCCAGTTGCTCGAGAGCGAGGCGACCCAGAATCAGGTCCTTGCATTCGAGGCGGTCGATGGCATGCGGCGCTGGGATGGCGAGGCGTTCGTCCCCACTCCCGAGTCGATGCTGCTTGGATTCGGGCCGGAATCCGTGATCGTCGGAGCGGACCCGACCCCTGGGTTCAACTTCTCGGCCAATGCCGAGGGCTTCATCCATGACCACTTCGACCACACCCTGCTGGGAGTCGACGGCGCTGATCCTGGGCCGGGCATCTATCTCCTCTCGCTCTCGATTGAGGGAGTGGCTCCAGTACTCAGCGCCACCGCGCCGTTCTACTACGTCTTCAATCTTGGTCAGTCGGAGGAGGACCACGAGGCGGCCATCGCCTACGCGGATCTCTTCGTCGCCTGCGCAATCGATCTCGATGGCGATGGTCAGGTCGATGGTGCCGATCTGGGCGTACTGCTCTCGGAGTGGGAGCTCGACGGGGCGTCGGACCTGAACCGCGACGGGATCGTCGACGGCGCGGATCTTGGAATCCTGCTGGCGAACTGGGGATTCGAGTGCGCCAAGTGAAGTGAGCGCAGGGAGCAGGGAGCCGCAGTGGGTTGCACGATTGCGAGCGTGCCCGGGGATGCGGTTCCGTGCACGAGTCATCAGGCCGGTGAAGCCGGCGACTCTGCTCTTCTGACGGTGACCAGGGCGATCTCGGGCGGGCAGTTCACGCGAAGCGGGAACCACGCCCCGACTCCGGTGGTCACGAAGAGGTGGCTGCCGCAGCGCTGGTAGTGCCCGCGGTTGAGACCGTGCACCAGCGCCAGGTTGTGCCCGGGGCGCGCCCTCCGGGCGATCTGTCCGCCGTGCGTGTGGCCCGAGAGCGTCAGGGCCACACGCGCGGCGGAGGCCGCGAGGAACGACTTCGGGTTGTGCGAGAGGAGCAGATTGATCGGCCCGCTGCGGGTCACGCGAGCCACTCGGGCGGCACACTCCCGCGCGGTGCGGGCCCAGTCGGCGCCGCCGAGGGCCAGCCGTCCGCCGTTTCGCACGATCTCGATGGCCTCGTCGCGCAGCACGTTCAACCCGGCATCGCGGGCCATGCGGGCGAGTTCGTCGCCGCTGTCGAGGTAGTCGTGGTTCCCCAGGACGAGCATCTCGCCCATCGGGGCGTTGATCGACTTGATCGCGTCAAGGATCGGCGGCGCCAGATGATTGTCGAGGTCGACGACGTCGCCGGTGCAGGCCACGAGATCGGGTTCGAGCAATCGCACCTGCTCGATGATCTCGAGCGCCCGGTCCACCGGGAGCAGATCGCCGACGTGCAGATCGCTGATGTGGGCGATGCGCAGGCCCTCGAACTCGAGCGGCCAGCTCGGGTGGAAGAGATCGAGATGACGCTCGAGGACCGGTTGGGCGAGGTGGCGGCGCAGCAGCCGTCCGCCCGTCAGTCGATCCGGGCCGGTGGTGAAGATGAGATGCCGAAGCGCCGCCCGCTTGTATTGGCGGCTGCGGACGCTGGAGGAGTCGGCGTTGGGCTTCGAAGGGGTCATTGCCTGCGAGGGTCGCTCTCGGATCTTTCAGAACCAGATGGTCACGCCAGCCCACATGCCCGCGACGCCGGCGTCGATGTCGTAGCCGTCCTCGTCGGCATCGATCTGGAGCATCTGGTAGCCACCGGAGATCGCGACATTCTCGAGGAGGAACAGATCGAGGCCCGCACGACCCTGGAAGACCGTTCCGCTGCCACCGCCGAAGACCGCGCCCGCGCCGCCGCTGGCGCTCACCACCAGCCGCTTCGCCAGCGGGAACTCCTTCGGAAAGCGAATTGCCAGTTCGGCGCGTGCCCCTGCGTAGACCGCCGCCCAGTCCGACTCGAAGGATGCCTCGCCTCCCGCGGTCTCGTTCACCAGCGAGTGCTCGAATCCGATCCAGCGAGCGCCGAGGAAGGGGATGATGCGCAGGTCGCCGCGGTAGTCGCCCCCGTACTCGCCCCCGTACTCGCCCCCGTTGGCGGCGACGTTCGACTCGTTGCGCCTGGTTTCCCCCCACGGCCACACCTGATCGGCGAGCGGACGATAGAGCGAGAGGCCCAATTCGAGGGCGGCGCTGCTCATGTCGAACTCGGAACGGATGCGCTCGCCCGCGCCGACCCCGAGACCGCCGAAGGCCAGGGGTGCCGAGGCATTGGTGCTCCCCTCGGTTGAGAAGGTGAATCCGCTGAGCGTCACGTGCCAGATGTCGAGGCGACCCTCGATGGTTCCATCGATCGTCGCCTCGGTGCTCCCCAGGGCGTAGTCGTCGCCGAAGTCGAGCGTGGGACCGTTGAAGGAGACGTCTCCATCGAGCCGCGGAAACCACACATTCGGCGTGAAGGTGAAGCGCAGGCTCTCGCTCGGTCGCCCGAGCGCCACGGCGGGATCCGCAGGCGCAGCACTCGGCGACGATTCCTGGGCGAGCGCACAGGAACTGGCGGCGAGCGCGGTGAGGACGGCAATGGCGTGGTGGGGCATCGGACCTGCTCGAGAGAAGGCGTGGCGAACCAGTCGACGAGGCCGACTTTAGTTCCACCCGAGTGCGCCGGTATCGGGTCGGTGCTTGAATTTGCGTCGCTCGCGCCACGGAGGCGCGGTTGCGTGCGCCCGCCGCGGGTCGAGACGATCTATCCTCCGCTCGACCCGCGTCGGCGGGCGAAGGGAGCCGTGCCGGTGCCGCGCGATGATTCGGAGCAGCGATCCACGCCAGAATCGGCCATCGACCTCGGTGGAGGTGTCTGGCTGGCTGCCGGCGATGCCCGCTGGAGCTTCTCGCGCTCCAGCGGCCCAGGTGGTCAGAACGTCAACAAGGTCAACAGTCGCGCCGAACTGCGGGTTGCAATCGTTTCGATCCGAGGCATGAACGACGCGGCCCGAGCTCGTCTGCGCGGGCTCGCCGGTTCTCGACTGGTCCGCGACAGCGAACTCGCCTTCGTCGGTGACGAATCGCGGAGCCAGCTCGACAATCGCGAGGCCTGCGTCGCCCGACTCCGTGAGCTCGTCACGCGAGCCCTCGTGGTCCCCAAGCAGCGGCGCAAGACCAAGCCCACCCGAGGCTCCAAGGAGCGAAGACTTGAGGGCAAGCGGCGCGACTCGGTTCAGAAGTCGAACCGGCGCAAGAGTGAGGACTGAGGTTGCCGGCGGGTCAGCCGGCCTTGCGCCGTCGTGATCGACCATCGACGCCGCGGGAGTTCTCTTCGGTGAGTCGCGCCTGCAGTCGACGCAGGGTCTCGACCTCGATCTGCCGGACGCGTTCCCGCGTCAGACCGATTTCGTTCCCGATCTCCTTCAGCGTCCGCGGGACCTGTCCCTCGAGGCCGAATCGCAGTCTGAGGATCCGCGCGTCCCGCTCGTCGAGGGTCTCGAGGATCTCGAGCACCAGTTCGAACTGCTCGGTCTGGCTGAGGCGCTGGTCCGGAGGGGAGTTCCGGGTGTCGGCGAGCACTTCGCCGAAGTCGAGGGCGTCGCCGTTCTCGCCGGTGGGGGCGTGACCTGCGCACTGGAACGCCTTCATCGCGTGCTGAATGGCGCTGATCTTCCGCACCGGCAGCTTCATGGTGCGAGAGAGTTCGGTAATCGACGGCGGGCGGCGCAACTGCTCCTCGAGGCGCCTGGAGCAGTCCCGCAGCCGATGGATCAGATCGACCATGTACGCCGGGACGTGGATGGGCTGGGCGGCGCTGGAGAGCATGCGACGGATCGCCTGCTTGATCCACCACGCTGCATAGGTCGAGAAGCGCGTGCCCTGCGCGGGGTCGTAGCCATCGACGGCCCGAATGAGTCCGAGATTGCCTTCTTCGATGAGGTCCGCGAGGGCGACGCCGCGGCCGGCGTACTGCTTGCCGATGGCGATCACCAGACGAAGGTTGGCCTTGATCATCCGCTCCTTGGCCTGGCAGCACTGATCGTTGATGATCAACCAGCCGAGATTCTTCTCGTCCTCGGCACCGAGCAACGGCACACCGTTGATCTGCTCGAGGTAGGTCTGAAGTTCGGAATGGAGTGAGGCACGGGCCATGGGCGTGTACCGGATGCGCTTCGCGAGTCGGCGTCCCTTGGCCGCGCGGGATGAGTCCGCGACAGGCTTGGATGCACCGAGCGTCGTCGAAGTGTCGATCCGCACTCGCCCTGCACGCTGTTCCACCGCACTTCCCACTCTTGGTGTTGTGGGCGGTGTGGAGGGGCCCGTGGAGGAGAGCGGAACTGCCTTGGCTGCGCCTCTGATTGAACGTCCCATAGGGGACAACTCCTCGACTCCGCATGGCGCCCGCGGCAGTTCAATTGCGGGACGGTTCGTCGTCACCAACACCTGAACGGCTCGCGCGGGGCGCACTCCGGAGCGTTGGACAATCTACGGATGAAAATCGCCCCCCCCGAAAGGCGGTCCCAAAGTTCGGAGATATCCGCGTAAACTCGTCGCGACCGCATACCAGAGGCGTTCCAGGACGGTCCGTGCCGCCGAGAGCACCCTGCTCGGTCGATATTCTGGGCCTCGCCGCCACGACATTGACGGCGCTTTTCGGACGAACCGCCCGTGGACTCCCCCGACCTCACCCCCTTCCTGACCTCCTGGCCCTACGAAGTGGGTCGCATCAACTGCCGCTTCGTCGACGTCCCCGACGGCCGTCGCGTGCTTCAAATCCGTCTGGATCTCGGCATTCTTCAGCTCGAGACCGTCGGTCGTCCGGACGGCCAGCGGCCCGAGGGACACGAATCGCTCCTGCGGCTGCACAGGTCCAGCCGCGAGCGATGGTCGCTGGTGCATGACGACGATCGCGGCTTCATCCTCACCACCGAGGAGTGCGCGGCCCTTCGCGAGGAAGCCGTGCAGTACTACCACCGTTACGTCGCCCTTCTGGTTCTGGAGGACTTCGACGGAGTGATCCGCGACACCTCGCGGAACATCGAGGTCTTCGATCTCTGCCGCGACCATGGTGCCGACGAGCAGGATCGCGACATCCTCGAGCAGTTCCGGCCCTACGTCATCATGATGCGGTCACGGGCCGAGGCGGCCAAGGCAGTCGCCGCAGGGGAGCCGAAGTCGGCAATCGCCGCAGTCGATCGTGGGCTCGAGGAGATCCGAGTGGCGATGGACGACGCCGGCGCCGCCGAGCGGTTCGAGGGCAGCAACGAGGTGCAGCTCCTGCGCGGGATGCGGGACATGCTTGTTCCGCGCCTCCCGGTGAGCCAGCGCAGCGAGCTCGAAGAACGGTTGCGGTCGGCGATTGCCGCCGAGAACTACGAGCTGGCGGCGATCCTGCGCGACGAGCTTCGAATGCTGAGGGAGTAGTTTGAGCGCTCCGTAGCGGCCTCCGGCCGCACACTCGCTTTCGTGTGGACACGGCGTGTGGAGACGGCGTGTGGAGACGGCGTGTGGAGATGGCCTGTGGACACGGCCTGTGGACACGGCCTGTGGACACGGCGTGTGGACACGGCGTGTGGACACGGCGTGTGGAGATGGCGTGTGGAGACGGCGTGTGGAGATGGCGTGGGGGGATGGCGTGTGGAGATGGCGTGTGGAGACGTGAGGACGCGCCGCACGCGGGATCGCTACCGCGTCCGCGCGGTGGCGGCGATGGCGGCGGCCTCGAGACGTCGACGCCACCGTTCCCCACCGAGCTGCGGATCGAGCAGTCGCAGTTGAGCCACCCGCGGAGCGATGTCGCCGGTGTTGCGACGGACCCGCAGCAGGATCTCGAGCATCATCGTCTCCGACTGCCAGAACCAGCGGTCGAGGGCCTTGCGGCGGCCTGAACTGATTCGCTTGAGGATCCCCATCGCCTCAGCGAGTTGGGCGTCGCTGCCGAGACAGACCAGCGCCTGAGCCTTCGCCGAGAGGTACTCGAGGGTGTCAGGCGATGCGGCGAGGACCGGTCCCACGGTCGCCAGGGCCTCGGCGCACCGCCCGCTCTCAAGCAGGGCGCTGGCGGTCAGCCATTCGATTGAGAGGCGAGTCTCAGTGTCGATCTGTGGGGCGGGCGGCGAGGCTGGCCCGCGGACCAGCGGAAGAATGCCTTCGGCCAGCGGGAGCATGCGATCGACGGCCAATCGCCTGGCGTCGTCGTCTCGAGAGGCATCTCGAAGGGCGCGGATCTCGGCCTCGCTCGAGCGAAGCATCGAGGCCACGGTCTGCGCCGCAGCAGCCGGGGCGCGGTCGATGAAGGAGCGGAGCGAGGTCGCGGCTTCGTTGGCTCGCCCTGCGGCATAGAGCGTCTCGAGCCGGGTTCGCTCGACGAGTTCGGCGGTCGCCGTCGGGGGAATGGCGGCGCGGAGCACTTCAAGAGCGCGCAGCGCCGCGTCGACTTCACCCATCCCCGCGAGCGCCTCGGCAGCCCAGGCGCCGAGTTGCAGCTCGGCATCGCGGACGGCCGCGAAGCGAGGGTCGTTGGTGGCGATGGTGTCGAGCGCGTTCCGAGCGGCGTCGGTCGCGACAGTGACGCGCCGCCAGGCGTCGACGACGGTCGCCTGCGGAGCAGTCCCGGCGGCGTCGTCTGCGTCGTCTGCGTCGTGCGCGGCGGCTGCGGCGCGGCGGGCCTGCTCGCGGGCGGCGGCCGCTTCGAGAATGCGGGCCGAGGGCCAGTAGAGCGACGTCTGCGGGACCTCCCTGGCAAGTCGCTGGCACTCCTGCACCCGTCCCTCGACCGCGGCGAGTCGGCCCGCTTCGATCCGCCATCGATTGAGATCAGCATGATTAGCATGAGCAGTTGGATCAGCCTGATCAGCATGATCAGCCTGATCAGTTGGATCAGCATGATCAGCCTGATCAGCATGATCAGCATGATCAGCATGATCAGTTGGATCAGCATGATCAGCTGGATCAGCATGATCAGTTGGATCAGCCTGATCAGCCTGATCAGCATGATCAGTTCGATCATGAAATCGTGAGAGCGCGACGGCGTAGATCTCTCGCGCCAGGGCGCGATACTGCGAATCGGCGGGTGTCTCGCTCCAGAGCCGCGTGGCCAGCGTCGCGGCCCGTTCGATCATGACCGGGGCATCGGCCTCGCCGGGGGCCGCCGCGGCGGTGGCCGCCAGCAGCCGCGCTGCGGCGTCATGCCTCCCGACGGCGATGAGCGCCTCCGCCAGGGCCCAACTTGCTTCGGTGCGCTCGAGCGGCAGGAGGGCGGGCTCAGCCAGCACCAGGTCGAGTCTCGACATGGCCTCGTCGCGGGTCGCGGGGCGCTCTGCATCTCGGGCCAGGGCCGCAATTGCCGGCAGACTGGTCGAGGGCGTTCCTGCGCCGGCGAACTCCGCCAGCCTCTCGAGGAGCGCCGGTCGCAGCGCGGCCCGCTGAAGCGAGCTGCCCCGGGCCAGCCCACGCTGATAGCTCCGCCATGGCGCCGGATCGCCGGCGTCGATCTGCAACCGCACTCGCAGATCGGCGGCGAGCAGTCGGGCGAAGTGATCGTCGGCAGCCGGCGTCAAGGTCTCGAGTCGCGCCAGACCAGCGGCCGGCCCATCGCGGCGGGCCAGTGCCACGATCTCTCCGAAGGTCGCCTTGACGCGCTCCGCGGGGCTCGATTCCGGGTCCTCTGCGGCCCGGCGAAAAAGGGCCACGGCTTCATCGCGACTCTCGCGGTCACGATCGCTTCCGGCAAGCGCCAGGGCAAGATGCAGACGGGCGAGGCGCTGGGCCCCTGGCTCGAGGTCGATCGAGGCGTCGCGAATCAATCGGATCGCCTCATCTCCGCGAGCGGCCCTGAGAGTGACGTCGGCAGACAGCTCCGCGGAGAGCGCCGCGGCGATGCCTCGGAGGACCTGCGCTCTTCGTCGCTGGCCTTCGAGCGCGGCCGCATCGGCGGCCCCAGCTCCAGCCCCGGCTCCAGCCTCGGGCGCGGCGGCGGCGGTGGACGCGTACGCCTCCTCGACGGCGCTGCGGGTCCGCTCGAGTTCGTCACCGCGGGGCCGACCGAAGAGGGCGACGAGGTCGGCACCGCCGAAGGGGAGTCGAATGAAGAGGAGATCTTCAGCAAGGTCGAGAGCGGCGCGGGCCCGGGCCTTCTCGCTGTCCGCGGCGCGAAGGGCCCGACGTCGATCCTCGATCCGAGCGTCGACGGTCGCGGCATCGTGCCCGGCGTGCCTCGGTGGTGCCGCGGCGAGCGGCCTTCCCGCGGCTGCGGGCGCGACGGCACCCGCCGTCGCCTCGGCAGCGCACGGAGTCGAACTGTTGACGAGGACCACGAGGAGCACCGCCGCGGCGAAGCGGCGGGCGGCGATGGTGCGGCGATTGTCGTCGGGAGCGCCGAGGGCTTCGATCACGGCAGGGCCTGGAAGATCACGTTGGTGTAGCCCGCTCGCACCGCCGCGTTGAACGCTTCGACGGAATGCTCCCACGTGGTCGCTGGAGACGGTTCGAGCATCACCGGATGGTTCGACTGATAGATGCCCGCGCCGGTCTGTGGATCGACCAGCCGGTCACGCAGCACTCGGCGAAGCGCCTCGAACGACTCTGGCTGGGGAAGCGGGCCCACGATCTCGAGACGATAGTCGTTCGATTCCGCTCCCGTGCTCGTCACCAGCACGCGGATCGGCTCGCGATCGAGGGCGAAGGGATCGGCGTCGGGCGGCGAGGCCAGTTCAGCGCTGGGTTCGTTCTCCGCAGTGGCCGACTCCACCCGCGGAAGATCGAGCCGGAAGAACTCCTCGTGACTGGCGAAGTTGGTGGTGACGAGGAAGTAGACGAGGAGCTGAAAGACCACATCGATCATGGGGGTCATGGCCAGCGCCATGATGGGGCGAGAGAGTCGGGCCTCGCGGCGCCGGGCGCGGCGCGGCGAGTGCGCCTTGAGCAGACGCTTCTCGGCCTGATCGTCCGAGGGCAGATCGTCGATGATGAATGAGTCCGGTCCGTCGGTCATGGTGGAAGTGACGCGGTCGAGGCGGCCACGAGTCATTCGCGCACGATGGCGAGGTTGACACGCGGGGTGGTTCCGGCGCGGGCGGCGCCGTCGGCGACGGCGCGGAGAATCGGTTCGACGAAGCGGTACTGCAGCCGTCGGTCGGCGCGCACGTTGAGCCGGAGTTCGGGCGTGCTTCGATAGAGCGATGCAAGATGCAGGCTCAGCTCCTCGCGCCCGGCGCGGTCAGGGGCGAAGTCTCGGCCGGCGGTCTGGATCGAGGCGATCACCGAGGAGTCGTCGGCCTGCGGGACGAGGCTGATCACGGTCCGGCCCGATTGGTCGGGCGGGGTGCTTGCCGGGTCGACCGGAGTCGGCAACCGCAGCGGGACCGCATCGCGATCCCCGAACTGCGACACCAGCACGAAGAAGACGATCAGCAGGAACGAGATGTCGATCATCGGAGTCAGGTTCGCCACCACTCGGGCGGGCCCGCGGTGATAGACGCGACTGCGACGTCGTCGTGGATGAGCAGCCGACATGGCTCAGCGCTCCGCCTCGGTGCGGGGTCCGGTGCTCGAGGGTTTGCGACGGGGCGTGAGCAGCTTCTCGACGCGCACCTGGGCTTCGGTGGTGAGCTCGTCGATGCGATTGCGGATCAAGGCGTACGCGGAGAGGGCCGGGATGGCGATGATCAGTCCCCAGAACGTGGTGATCAGGGCGGTGCCGATGCCTGCGGCAAGCAGCACCGGGTCGGCGCTGCCGCCGGCCCCGACGATCGAATAGAAGGCGAGGATCATCCCGTAGACGGTCCCGAAAAGACCGATCATGGGACTCACCTGCCCCAGCACGTTCAGGTACTCGGCGCGGCGAAGGAGCTGCACGGTCAGCTCTTCCGCAACTTCCTCCGTGCGCCGCAGGGCCATGGTGGCACTCACCGAGGCTTCCTTGAGGCCGGCGTGGAGAAGCCTTCCGAAGAAGCTCTTGTCGCGGGCGCTGAGTTCCAGCACCTCGCGATAGCGCTGCTGGTCGCAGAGCCGCTTCATCTCGGTCACGACGCCGGTGGGCACAATCGCCCGGCGTCCGTTACTCATCAAGAGATATCCGATGAGACCGATGTTCATCACCGACAGCAGCAGCAGCACCCAGATGATCAGACTTCCCACCAGCTCGATCTGGCGGGTGCCGTCGGGCGCGTAGCTGTAGGAGATGAAGAAGGCCGAGCCGAAGGAGTCGACGACCGAACTGGGCGCCGAGGCAAGGAGCGGACTCGGCATCACGGCGTGAAGGAGGGGCGCGATGGACACGGGGTCATTGTGGCGACAATCGGGCGGAGCGGGTGGGATCGGCCCGCGCCCGGCAGGTCTTCAGCGACGTTCCTTGGGCGCGACATTCAGTTCCGCGCGACTCAGGAAGCGGTATCCGTCGGGTCCCCCGTGGGCTTCAGCGATGCGCCGCAGGATGTCGAGGGGGTCGGGATCGAGGAACTGGACGCACTGGATCCGCGCTCGTCGGCGGCCGCTGGCGTCGGCGGGGTTCAATCCGTCGAGCCGGGCAAGCAGTTCGTCGGACGCGATCTCGAACTCGCCGCTTCCGGTGATCGAGGTGCCGAGCAGGAAGATCACGTCGGGGCGCATGCGCAGCGCCGTCTCCAACGCCTTGATCGGATTGCTCCGACCCGCGGGGATGATCCGTTGGCTGGCCCACCGCAACGAGCGCTCGATGGTCGCCGGCACCGCCGGAATCAGCCGGTCGGCCGGCGGGGCCCCAATCGACTCGTTCCGCTGGAAGAAGAGCAGCGAGAAGCTCTGATCCGGGGCCAGGGCCTTCAGCGAGCGGGTCACCTCTTCGAGCACGATTGGGAGCGTCCCGATCATCGAGCCGGAAGCATCGACCACGTAGACGATTCGACGGGCGTTGCTGGCTCGTACGCCTGCGAAGACGACGGCCCGACCGGTCGCCGGACCCCAGTCGACGCCTGGGGTCTTCGCAGCGGGCGCAGTCAGCGAGGGTGCGGCAGGGTCGGGCGTCATCGGCACTGGCAGCGTCGCGGGCGCCGAGGCCGAAGGGGCGCTCGCGAGCGCATTCGATCCTCCCGGCGTCACCGGCCGATAGGTCGGGGCCCGAAAGTCGGAGACGATCAGCACCGATTCAGGGGTCTCCTGGAGTTCGACGACGACCCAGGTGATGGCCAGGGCAACCGCCAGAATCGCCAGGTGCCCGATGATCGAGACGATCCACGGCAGCATCGTGTTGAGGCGCCGCCGGGAGTCGGTCTCGACGCCGAGCCGAAGCAGTCGCTCGTCGACCTGCTGGGGCGCGAGGCCGGCGAGCGAACCCTCGCTCACCGTCATCGGCAGCGGCTGACTTCGCAGGGGGTCGTCTTCGTCCTCATCGTCGAAGGAGAGGTCGGCGAAAAGGTCGGCGAAGGGGTCGGCGAAGCGGTCGAACACTTCCGCCGAAGGCCTGGGTGGACCGCTTGAGCGCGAGAGGCGCTCGGCGAGGGCTTCGTTGCTGAGCTCGGTCAACTCCCGCAGATCGACGCGCGGATCAGCCACGGCGGAGCGTATGCCCGGCGTCGCTCGCCTTCAGTTCAGTTGGTCGGAGCGTTCAACGACGTGCATCACGCCCCGGGTCAGGCCGGCACGTCGCCCTCGGGCGCCGAAGGCCGGAAGATCATTCGATCGAGGCTCAGCGCACCTGCACCGGTCAGCATCACGCCGAAGGCGAGTACGAAGAGCCCAGTCTGGCAGTAGAGCTTGTTGAAGTCGGCCACCGAGAGAGCGAAGAGCGAGGTGTTCTGAAGGGTCGGCCAACTGGTGAGGAGGAAGGCCACGGCCATGGTCACCGCCAGGCCCAGGCCCCACAGTCTCGAGAAGAGCCCGAGCAGGAGGAGGGCGCCGCCGACCAGCTCGACGAAGACCGCTGCGTACGCCTGGTAGACCGGCTCCGACCATCCCTGGGCGTGAACCATCAGGGTGATTCGATGAAGCGAGCGAGCCATGAGCGGCGTGGGGTCACCAAGCGCCGTCCCGGAAGCCGTCCCTGAAGAGAATGCGTCGGGCTCGTACACCGGCGTCGGTCGCGCCGGGACGGCGGAATCGGTTGCGGCGTTGCTCGGCTTGGTCTCGCCGGTGGGCGGCCCATTCGGCGGGAGACCAGTCGGCGGGAGACCAGTCGGCGGGAGCGAACGCGGGGCGCTGGGCGGAGCGGACGGTCCGGTTGCCGCCGGCGTGGATGGCGGCGCCTTGGCAGGCACGTCGGTTTTCGGTGGTGCCGAGGGCGGGGGCGTTGCCGAGGGTGGTGCCGTGGGCGGCGGAGCGGTTGGCGGTGTCGCCGCTTCGAAGGTGAAGCTCGCGAGCTGAATGCCGGTGTGGCTCGCGGCGCTCACGGTCACCGGGCGCCCGGTGACACCGAGCGATCGCAGGGTCGCGGCCTCGTCGCCGCTGAAGGTGGTCTCGGTCGAGATCTTGTTCCAGCCCGCAGTGACGAACGCCGCGGCGAGGACGATCCGAGCGAGGAAGGGGACGACATTGCAGGCGGCTGATTGACTGATGCTCATGGCGCGGCGTGCTCCGGGAGATGCGAGGGCAACCTTACTTCAATTCGTCGGGTCGGTTGGAGGGAGAAGAAGTCGGTGTTCGTGAAACGTCGCAATGGGCGACCGGTAGAATCGCTCGCGACGTCGGCGCTCCCGACACGACCTGCCGCAGGTGGCTCGGTCAGGCGAGGGCACCAGTATGAAGGCAGCAGGCGCGGGCAGGGGCAGCAAGCGCGGGCGTGGCGGAACTGGCAGACGCGCGGGATTTAGGTTCCCGTGGGGAAACCCGTGCAGGTTCGATTCCTGTCGCCCGCATTGTCGGCCGAACTCCGCGGCCTGGGTGAATGCAGCGGGTGCGGTGATGGAGATGGGAACCCGGGTCGGCAGACGACTGGCCTGACGACTGGCCTGACGAGACTGGCCTGACGAGACTGGCTCCGCAGGCCGATTGCAGTGAAAAGTCTGGGCAAAAGTCCATTTCGCCGGAACCGTCCGCTCCGGGCTCCCGAACGGCACTCCGGCACCGTGTGAATTCCGGGGCAATTCCGTCTGAACAACTGAACGTCCCCGTCGCGGTGACAGAGTCGGCTGGGCGTGCCGGACTCTGGCGACGGGGTTTTTCATTGGCACACGTATTGGGCAGGTATTGGGACAGGGGACGGTTGAGTTCCGCCCCGATCGACCCGACCGCTCCAACTGCCCCGATCGCCCCGGCCGCTCCAACTGCCC
>Ga0163154_10005730_pt1 | contig 15588 bp, 17 predicted proteins | sample OliLakLV19MP9P1_FD_148649 | JGI IMG/M metagenome (GOLD analysis project Ga0163154, IMG submission 148649) | Freshwater microbial mat bacterial communities from Lake Vanda, McMurdo Dry Valleys, Antarctica - Oligotrophic Lake LV.19.MP9.P1 | ecosystem: Environmental > Aquatic > Freshwater > Lake >... | reverse complement strand
CCCCAGAAGTTCCAGCACCTGCTTCAGATCACTCCACACCGCAGCGCGCGTTTCGCTGGTGTAGTTTCGCACGACATACGCGGGATGATACGTCGGCATCAACTCGATCCCGCGCCAGCTCTGCCAGATTCCTCGAAGCTTATTCATCGCCAGCTTCGACCCCAGCATGTGCTGGGCCGCCGGCTTGCCCAGGGTGACGATCACTTTTGGGCGCACAATCTCCAACTGCCGCTGCAAATAGGGCGTGCAAGTCGCCACTTCATCCGGCATCGGCTCGCGATTCTGGGGCGGGCGACATTTGACGATGTTGGCAATGAACACTTTTTCCCGCGACAATCCCATGCCTTTGATCATCGTGTCCAACATCACGCCGGCCCTACCGACGAAGGGCTTGCCCGTTTCGTCTTCGTTCTCACCCGGGCCCTCGCCTATAAAAAAAACATCGGCATCGGGGTCGCCTTCGCCGAAGACTGTATGAATTCTTGCTTCGCATAGCCGGCAACGCGTGCATCCTTTGACCTCGTGCGCGTCCATCTCTGCCAGCGCAAGAATCTTTTTCTCACGCGGAAGGACGTCTGCTTCGAAAGGCTGCGTGTTGAGGCCTACAGTCAGCGACGATGTCGACCCCGAGGCCGAGCCGAACAGCGAAAATCCCGGGATGACAGGCGCATCTGATTTCGAAGACTTCACACTCGTCTGATCGAGCACGACTCTCGGCGTCGACGGCAAACCCACGGTCGCCGCAGGCTTTCCGATGGCGGAGGGTTCAACCGGCACAACCGCCCGCACAACCCTTGGCGGCACGTTGGCGACGTCACGCGGCGCGTTGCCCAGCTCACGCGGGTTCGACGATTTCACCCGCATTTCACCGAGCAGATGTCCGCCTCGCACCGACTCCAGACCCAGGGCTTTTTCGCTTCGCAGCCACATCTTCAAGCGCTGTTGCATCGCCGGCATCATCGAATCGCACTATAGGCAACACCTTCGCTCTGGCAACTCAGGAATTTTGTCGCGACAGATGATGCACCGACTGTTCAGAATGTCGCAATACGTATGTTGCGCATGGGCCGTCCATTGCGCGCACGATCACCTTTGCAGCGCGTTCATTTTCATGATTGTCGATCTCACCGCGTTGACAAAATCTTTCCGTTTGCGAACTTCAGCTTGACGTTCGCGTAAGATCATTCACAATACGCAGTGTCAAAGCCACCACGAGCCGCAATGGCGGGCGAGCGAAAAACATCGCGTCGCACCGTAGCGGGTCGCGGTGGCTTTTTGCGTTTGAGTCGCGACGGTGCGACAAAGACGCGTGACCGGACGCACGCCATTGGACCGCGGCGCTGGCGATGCGTTTTTGATCGACGCAAATACTTTTTTCGAGCCAACGCTCGCACACGAAGGAGCTTAGCCATGAGCAACGAAGTCAACGTCAACACCACCCCGATGAAAGCGTCACAGACTCACAAGAAGCAGGAATTCCTGAAGCTTGGCGTCATTCAGCATATCGACGTCACCCGGATGCCCGGCATCGTTCCGGTCGTTGACGCCATGCAGCACATGGCCTTCTCCGCGCGTGACTTGCATCGCGCCGCCGACATCTATGACCGAATGCTCAAGGACACCGATTGCGGAGTGATCCTCACGCTGGCGGGCTCGATGATCAGCGCGGGCTTGAAAAAGGTGATCGTGGACATGATCCGCAACAACATGGTCGACGCCATCGTCTCCACCGGCGCGAACATGGTCGATCAGGATTTCTTCGAAGCCCTGGGATTCAAGCACTATATCGCCGAAGATCGCCTCAAGAGCGGCCTGTTCGACGGTGAGCTGCGCGACTGCGCGCTCGACCGCATCTATGACACGCTGATTGATGAGGAAGAGCTGCGCATTTGCGATGACACCACCCAGAAGATCTTCGAGGAGATGGAGCCCGGCCAGCACAGCTCACGGGAGTTTTTGCTGGCAATGGGTGAATATCTTGAGAAACAGGGCGGGCCAAAGTGCGCCGACTCGATCATCTACGAATGCTACAAGCGCGATATCCCCATCTTCTGCCCCGCCTTCAGCGATTGCTCGGCCGGCTTCGGGCTGGTGACGCACATGGTCAATCGAGGCGACGGCCCGCGCGCGTCATGGGATGGCGGGAAGGATTTTTATGAATTGACGCAGGTCAAGATCAAGAATCCCACGACCGGCCTGCTGATGATCGGCGGAGGCGTACCGAAGAATTTCACGCAGGACATCGTCGTCTGTGCCGAAGTGCTCGGCCACGATGCGCCGATGCACAAATATGCCGTGCAGGTGACCGTCGCCGACGTGCGGGATGGGGCGCTGTCCAGCTCGACGCTGAAAGAGGCCAGCAGTTGGGGCAAGGTCGACACGGTTTACGAGCAGATGGTCTTCAGCGAAGCAACGATCGCTGTCCCGCTCATCGTTGGATACGCCTATCACACCGGCTCGCACAAAGCCCGCAAGGCCAAACGCTGGTCGCAGATTTTCGAGCCGACAGCAATCGCGTGATGCAGACCGGCGGCAGAATCAAGCCCACGTCGCGTGACGTGGGTTTCTTCTTTGCCGTGAGACGTTTTCGACGTCAAAACGTCTGCAACGCCCTGATCGATCCGCATGCCTCCATCAAACCTGAGAGCTGTGGGCCGTCTTGAAACTCAAACCGTCTGCAACTGTTTCTCCAACTGCGCCGCCCGCAGTTGAGCCAGTGCATAGACGCTCGCTTCACGCTCACAGGCCCCCACCACCGTGCCGTGCGCTTCGTCGCCGGCGTGGGATTCGTTGAGGGGTTCGCCCATTGGTGCCCAGGTTGCCCGATAGCAACTGAACATCAGATTCTGCTTGATCGCCAGTTCCAGCCCCGCACGGGCAAACTCCCGTTGCACCGAAAGCGCCGACGGATAACGCCGGCCATCGGGCAGTCGTTCCATATCCTGATCGTCGGACGGACACCAACCGGTCTCGCAAAGACGTTCGACCGCGTAGTCGAGTTTCATGGCAATCTCCTTCAATGCACGTCGCGTACAATCCGCTGGGGTATGTCGCAACACAAAATGCTAATCCCTTTCTTCACGTCATTCCAGCGTAAGCGAGAGAATTTACACCTGCGTTGTCGGGCACGCTGCCTCTTGGCCGCCGCAGTTGAGCTCGGGAGCCGATCGTTTGATCCTGTGCAAGCCGGAGCACCCGTGTGCGTCGAGTTTCACAAGTTGCCCTCGGGCGAATCACGTCTAGGATCGTCAGGCGGTGCTCGATCTTTCCAACATCTTCGACCAACACGCCGACTTTGATCCTGCGGGTGATTTTGACCTGTTTCTGTCGGGCATTCCCGCCAAGTGGGTCGTGTATCTTTTTTCCGACGCGACCGATCAGGCCGTGCAACTGCTGTGCGTCAAAAACCTTCGGGCCAGCCTCAAGCGTCGCTTGAATTCCGACGAGGCCGCAGGGCTTCTCCGAACGGTCAATTACCGCGAGCTTGTTCGGCGGATTTATTGGCGGCGGGTCGATTCCAGCTTCGAGGCGGACCTCGTCTATCTCGATGCCGCCCGCGCCATTTTCCCAGGCACGTATCAGGGAATGGTCGGTTTCCGACCGGCCTGGTTTGTTCACGTCGATCCGGAGGCCGAGTTTCCTCGATACGTCAGAACCATCGACCTCCAGCGCGCCACCGGACTGCTTCTCGGCCCCGTTGAAGACAAGCACGCTGCGGGCAAGCTGATCGCCATGGTGGAGGATGCGTTTGATCTGTGCCGCTATTACCAGATTCTCGTCCAGGCGCCGGACGGCCGCGCCTGCGCGTACAAGGAGATGGGCAAATGTCCGGCCCCGTGTGATGGGTCAATCTCGATGATGCAGTATCGCGGGCTCATACAATGGAGCGCGCAGGTGCTGTGCGACCCCCGGCCTTTTCTCGAGGACCAAACCGCCCGCATGCAGTCGGCGGCGAGCGATCTGCAATTTGAGGCGGCGGGGAAGATCAAACACTTCATCGAAGATGTCGCCAAGTTTGATCAGAAGCCGTTTCACCTGATCAAGTCGCTCGCCGATTTCATTTTTTTCTCGCTTCAGCCGGGTTCGACTCGGACGAGCGCCAAAGTTTTTCTGATCACGCCTTGGAAGATACATGAGATCGCCCATCTGCTGGCTGAGCCTTCGCGCCCCACTGAACTGTGGCAGACGCTTCTGGCGATCGCTGATGAACCTGCCGACGCACTGGATGACCCCGCCGTCGAGCGTGTCGGCGTGGTGGCGCACCATCTGTTTGCTGGTAAGCACCGGGAAGGCATCTTTCTCAGACTCAGCACCATGAATGCGTTGTCCGTCACGATTGCCTGGCGTGCCTTGAAGAAACAACGCGCCAAAAGCGACGAGCCGGAAAGCGACGGCGAAGGGGTGATGAAGGAATTGCAGGCAATGTGATGCCGACTCTCCAGTTTGCTCGCTCGACGTGCCGATAATCTCTCCTGGAACCGTAGCGTGCATGACCAACCCGCCGAATCATTGTCCCTTCGTGAATCGCTCCGACACCCGCTGTGCCGAGCATTTCAAGTTAAGCGAGCTGGATCACGCGATGGAATATTGCTTCGGCAAATATCAGCTGTGCCCCACCTATGTCGAATTGCTGGGCGAGCGACAGGTGAGACGTCGTGAACACCCGCTCGCCGTCCAAATCACAGTTCCGGCGCGGCAGTCGCCCACCCGCGCGCCGAGCAACCGAGCCGCGTAGCGACGCCCCGGCGTTGCGATCGTTCCTCCTTCACCTGGCTTCTGAACGTGGACTGGCCGAAAATTCCCTCCATGCCTATCGGCGTGATCTGGACGATCTGACGGATTTTCTCGAATCCCGAAGTTTGACCCTCACCACCGCTCAAGCCATTGATTTTCGCGAATACCTGCAGAACCAGACCCGCCACGGCCAATCCACCCGCACCGTCGCCCGAAGACTCGCCGCGCTGCGCTCGTTTTTGAGGTTTCTGCAAACCGATGGCACGGATACGTCCGGCATCCTGCAACAACTCGAGCGCCCTAAACCCGAGAACGCCCTGCCGAAGATTCTCAGCAAGGCGATGGTGATGCAGCTCATCAATGCCGTCGATCCGCAATCCAGTTTTTTTTCGCGCGATGTCGCCATCCTCGAATTGCTTTATGCGAGCGGATTGCGGGCCAGCGAATTGTGCGATCTGAAAGTGCGCGATTTGAATCTGCTGGTCGGCTGCGTGCGAATATTCGGCAAAGGCTCGAAAGAACGCGTCGTGCCCGTCGGACGGGCGGCGGTGGAATCGGTGCAACGGTATCTTTCGGAAGGTCGGCCCCGACTTGCCCGCTCGCCGAGCGAATGGCTTTTCCTCTCCCGCACGGGCAAACCGCTGGAGCGCGTGGCGCTGTGGATGCTCGTCGAGCGCTATGCGAAAAAGAGCGGCATCTTTAGCAAAGTCTCGCCCCACGTCCTGCGCCACTGCTTTGCCACACACCTTCTCGGCGGCGGCGCCGATCTGCGCGTCGTGCAGGAGCTTCTCGGCCACAGCGATATCAGCACGACACAGATCTACACGCACGTGGATCAGGAACGCCTGAAATTAATCCACGAACGTTTCCACCCTCGGCGATGACGTCTTCTTGGATCGCGCGTCAACGGACTTGCATCGCCCCGTCGACACGAATCGCGGGCCGATGACATGATTGTTCTACGCGGCCACCATATCGGGATCGGGCAGGCGCTTACTTTGCAAACACATTGCGATAAAAATATGTCGTAGGCGATCGACGTCGAGTTTGTCTAGAAAATCGGTCGTGAAATCGATGGGAAAGCTGGCGCGATAGGTCTGGAAGTGGCGCGTCAGGGCGGGGCGGTCCAGGGCACTCACCAATGTGATCAACTCTTCGATATGTTCGGCCTGTTGCATGATCACTCCTTCAGCCGCCCACTTAACTTAGACACGATTCCGCAAGAAAAGGTTACGCCAAATTCTTTATTTCTTACGGTAATCCTGTTTGTCGCGAAGCCGTTCTCCATGCCGCCGCCTGCCGGTTCACAGGAACAGGTCGATCATGGTTCCTCTCATACCCGTATCGGAATGGCGAACGACAATCTTCAGCTTTGGTTGCGGGTTCATGGACTCGACGTCGGGAAGTGTTTTCCAAATCGGCTTAATCGGAGAGTGCTGGGCCGGTCGACTTTCGACGACGAAAGGAATCTCCGAATGTTCGTGAACAATCGGCTCTGCCTGGACGGTGTAGTTTATTCCTGTCGTGCAATCGCACGGAGTTTGAAGGGCGGTGCGCTCTAGCCGAGCAGGGGGCGAGTCGAAGCGTGTGATAAGACGGTCGGGTTCGCGTGCAGGCGTCTGGCCGAGGCCGATTGTGGCGGCGATGTGGGCGTCGGCGCGGCGCATCGCGCCCGTCACCGCGCGAACGGCGGCGAGGTCGAATTTCGCGAGGAGAAGGCCGATGGACGAATCAAGTCCCACGCCTCCAGCGTCAGCAAAGCTCGGATACGCTATAATGCAGCGCTGGAGAATCCTTCAAAATTGAACGGAAATCTCGCGACGAAGTTGAATTTTTTAGATTTTTTCGCGCAGACTTCAAGTTGGTCGGGTTATGCCGGATGATGCCCGTACGCAACATGCGGCGAGGCCTTTCAGGATCAACGCCTCCCTTAGATCGTTGATTTTCTCACCATGCTCACCAGCGAACTGGATTTTCATCTCCCCCCCGAACTCATCGCCCAGTCCCCAGTGTTCGAACGAACCGCCAGCCGACTGCTTCATTATCGAAGGGCCGACGGCAAGGTCAGTCATCGTCGATTCTCGGACCTGCCCGGACTGCTCCATGCTGGCGATGTTCTGGTCTTCAACGATGCCCGCGTCATTCCTGCGCGAATCATGTTGCGGAAACTCACCGGCGGACGCATCGAAGGACTTTTCCTCTCAGAGCTCGCGCCCTGGACCTGGCGCGTGCTCTTGCGGGACGTCGGACGGAGCAAGCCCGGCCTTGAGCTTTGCTTTCTGGCCGATCCGTCCGTGACCGTCACGCTGGGCGAACGATTGGTGGAAGGGGAATATGTGCTCAACGTGCATTCCACCGAACCGACGCCGGTTCTGCTGGCAAGGCTCGGGCGTATGCCTCTGCCACCATACATCAAGCGTGATAAGGATGTGGATGCGCGCGATGAGCAGGACAAAGAGCGCTATCAGACGATCTATGCTCAGGCCCCCGGCTCCGTGGCTGCGCCCACGGCAGGGCTGCATTTTTCCGAACCGCTGCTGGCGCGGCTCGACGCGCTGGGCATCGAACGGGCGACCGTCACGCTTCACGTTGGGACGGGCACGTTCAAACCGGTGACCGTCGATCACCTCGCGTCGCATCCGATGCACGCCGAGGCCTACACGATTTCGCCCGCCGCCTCCGAAACGCTGACGCGCGCGCGGCGCGATGGCAGGCGCGTGGTCGCCGTCGGCACGACCACGGCGCGGGTTTTGGAAAGTCAGTCCTCAGGCGACGTCATCGAAGCCGGCGCCGGCGAGACGTCGCTGCTCATTTCTCCCGGGTATATGTGGAAACACGTCGGCGCTTTGATCACCAACTTCCACCTCCCGCGCAGCACGCTCAGCGTGCTGGTGGCCGGGCTGATTGGGCTCGACGAACAGAAGCGCGTCTATCAGGAAGCAATCCACGAGCGATACCGATTCTTCAGCTACGGCGACGCAATGTTCGTGGAATGAACGGGGATGTTTCCGGTGAAATTGCTCTACGTTCGATGCGGCTTCGCTTTTGCCTGGGCGACGAGCCGGCCTGCATCCCAAGCAAGTTCCAACTTGAAATCCGTGCTGCTCAATAACTCAACCAATGGATCCGCAACCAACTCTTTTCGCCACCCTTTGAGAAGGGGGCTGTCGGGCAGTGTCTCGCCGGCGAGCAAGGGCCGGGCAAGCTCGCCGACTTCCTGGCGATTGGTGACGAGATTGGGATCGATGGACCTGCCGATGCAAAGCGTCTGAACGATTGCCCAGATCGCGTCGGCAGTGAAGCGCTCGCGCGGGCTGGGTTCATAGTGACGGACTTCGGGCAAATCTGTCGCAGGCGTCTCGAGGCCCCGGCGCGTCGCTTCGATGATCTGCTGGCCGTAGCTTTCTTCCACCGGGCGCGGCAGTCCACGGACGCGGGCAAACTTCTCGGCACTGCGGATAGGAGTGCGCGCCATATCCACGAGGATTTCGTCTTTCAGAAGCGAGCGCGGCGGAACGTCTTCCGCGCGGGCCGCAGCATCGCGCCAAATGCTGAGCTCGCGCAGAATCGCAAGCTCCTGTGCCCCGAGTCCGCCGGCCCCGCGCACCCGCAGGTAGTAGGTTTTGGGATCGAACCGATATTGCGAAGGCTCGCACAGCGCCGCAAATTCTTCCGCGGCGCGGTGAGCATGGCCGTTCTCATCCAGCAGTTGCCCCAGGGCTTCGCGCAAGGCGGGCAAGTAACGCACGTCATCGGCGGCATAGCGCATTTGTTGAGCCGAAAGTGGTCGCTGATCCCAATGCGTAAAGGTCAGCCCTTTGCCGATCTTGGCACCGATGGATTCCTGAACCAGACGCGACAAGGCCGTCGGATAGGTCATCCCGCAAAAACCCCCTGCCAATTGCGTATCAAACAGATTGGCAGGCGAGCAACCGCGCACACGCACGACGGGCTCAACATCCTGCTGGCCGGCGTGAACGATTTTCTCGACCGAAGGATCGCACAGCACATCCCAGAACGGATCGAGGTCGATACCCTGCGAAAGCGGGTCGATCAAAGCGATCTCATGTTTCGTCGCCACCTGAATGAGGCAAAGTTTGGGAACATAAGTGAGTTCGCCAATGAATTCGCTGTCGTAAGCGAAGCTCCCTTCGGCAAGAACGTGATCCAACAGCTGCCGCAACTCACGATTGTTGACGACCAGGTGTGGGGCACCCCGAAAAATCAGCGGATGATCGGGTACAACGGAAACAGGCTCATCCGATGCGTGGGCGGAGTCGTGTTGAGCAGCTCGATGATTGGATCGACCGTAGCGAGACCGATGATTTTGAGAAGCCGGCCGATTTGGGGGAAATTGCGAATCCGGTGACGTTGTCGGCATAGCCTCATGCTTCCTTGCACCCCGCAATCCTCCAAATCATAGCGATTTCCAGTATCGAAGCACAAGGCTATATGCCGTGCTGCGGGACAATATGTCTCAGTGAGGAAATTAAAATCTGAGGTTTGACGCGACAAATGGCTGGCATAGACGTTGCACCATGTTTCCAAGCCCCATGCTGGGATTTTCGGAGTGATGAATATTACGGAACATAATCTCTTACTTGTCGAAGATGAACCAATCTCCAGACGCGCATTAAAAAAACTTCTGGCGTCCTCCGGTTACGAAGTCACCGCCACCAAAAGTGGAGAGGACGCTCTACTTACCTTAGAAAACAATGAAGAGGTGGAGGCGGCTGTCGTTGATTTGGAATTGCCGGGCATGAACGGCGCCGAGCTCATCCGACAAATGGAGAAAGGTCGCCCCAATGTCTGCACCGTGCTGATTAGCGCTCAAAGCCGCGAGTCACTGCGCGCGCTTGGGGTGTCCGACAACTTTCCCTTCCTCCAAAAGCCCATCGAGTTTGCCAAGCTTTTAGACCTGCTCGCCCATTATCCCAAGCGGGCGTGATGCGGCCGACTTGCACCGCTTCAACTAATTTTAATCTTTGAAAGATCGCTTACAGGAGGGGGGAATTTCATGTTTAAGGCTTCCAGCGCCTGCACAATGGTGTCGCAAATCGCCCAATTGCGAAACCATTTGCGATCGGCCGGAATCACGAACCAGGGCGCGTGCTCGGTCGAGCATTTGTTGATTGCGTCGTGGTAGGCGTCGCGATAGGCCTGCCAGTTTTCCCGCTCGAGCAAATCCCCGGGGTTGAATTTCCAATTCTTTGCCGGGTCTTCCAGGCGAGCTTGGAGCCGCTGTTTCTGCTCGTCGCGGGAAATGTGCAGGTAGAATTTGAGAATAACCGTCCCTTCCTCGGCGAGCATCTGCTCAAAATCACGAATGTGCCCGAAGCGGGCCTTCCATATTTTCTCGGGAACCAGCTGCTTCACACGCTCTACAAGCACACTTTCATAATGCGAACGATTAAAGATCCCGATCATCCCCTTCGGTGGCATGGCTGTGTGAATCCGCCATAGGAAATCGTGCGCTTTTTCGAGCGGCGTCGGGATCTTAAAACTGGTGACCATGCACCCCTGCGGGTTGATCCCCGAGAAAACCTGCTCGATCGACCCATCCTTTCCGCCGGCATCCATCGCCTGGAAAACGATCAGCAGCGAGTGTTTGGCCTCGGCATAAAGCACTTCCTGCAGCGCATCGAGCCGCTTGAGCAGCTTCTCCGTCACGAGCGCGGCCTCTTCCTTGGTATCGAAATCACCCTTTTCATCGCTGGGGATTTTGTCGAGATTGATCTTCTTGGCTGGTTTGACGCGGTAGGGTGAATCGACCATGTGTAACGCCTGTCATAACCGGGGCAGGCTAGAAGTGTCTATAGAAAACCACACACCGAATAAACCGGCGCGGCTGGAATTCCTCACCTATTCGTGGCTGGCAAGGTCCGATAACGGCAATCCGCAGGGATAGACGTTGACCGGGCCTGGTGGGCGGGATAGAACCTACAGTCGTTATAGATCGACACACACGCTGGCCCGACTTGAAAAATTCCTGGAGACGTTGGGCTGAGCGGGATAGATTCCATCAATGATCAACGGAGTTCGTTCCGCCAGGCGATATGCGATGACCTACACCTTGCCCGCCCATTCTTCGCCGATCCGACGCTCGCTGCACGGGCTGACGCTGCTATGCGCGGCAGGCCTCTGCCTGCTGCTCGGGGTTGCGGCGGTGCGCGGGGAGCAGGCTAAGCCGGTGGTGCGATTCGTCAGCGACATGGAAGCCTCCGCCGAGCGACCGCTCGTCTTTCGCGCTTTGGGGGCTGCGACCGAAGTTGTTGCGGCGCGCCCTGACGAAACGGTGGAATTGTTGCACAGTGCCCAGGAATCGAACGCGCCCGACCGCGCCGAGCGGCTACCGCGCGTCTATTGGATGAATGTCAGCGCCTATTGCCCCTGCACCAAGTGCTGCGGAAAGAACGCCCAGGGCATCACCGCCAGCGGAAAGCCTGTGACCTACGCCGCCGGCCGCTTCGTCGCCGCCGATACCAGCCTGCTGCCTTTCGGCACGCGGTTGCACATTCCCGGATATCACGATGGAGCGCCCGTCGAGGTCATTGATCGCGGAGGCGCGATCAAAGGGCTGAAGCTCGATGTTTTCTTCGCCACCCATGAAGAAGCACTCCAATGGGGACGCCGGTCAATTGCGGTAACCCTTGCCGATTAAAGCATGTCCAACGAAGTAGCGTCGTTAAGCCGAGCCCGCTCGCATAAATTTTATCAGTGAGCAACCTGATTTGAATCACATCACGACCCTGTAGATTCCCCCGCCCCCTGCTTTCCTGTTTTTCGACTTGCGAGCTTCCCTCATTCTCCGCGTGACGTGCATCGTCGCCAGCGCAAATGCCGCGTAGGGCGCAAATAGCGCAAATCCTTGAATGCCGCACATGTAGGCGATGGGAATGTAAGCAATCACGCGCACGCTCGCGTTATACCCTGAATCGCTGCAAATCAGAGCCGACAAACCCTTGGATCAACAGGCCGATCAGGTTTCGAAGGATAATTTGGGATAGCTGTTGAATCTGCAACGTCCCTCCCGACAAAACTGTTTTGTTGATCGGATTTCAAATTTCCCAGCGGGATTGGATTCGCCACCGACTCCGCCGGTGACATTTTCACTTGACTGGTGTACCTTCGGCTTGGGGATGAACCTCGTATTTACCTGCACGGTTTGCCGATCTCAGTTGCAAGCGCCCCAGACGCAGGCGGGACAACTGGTGCGCTGCTCGACCTGCCTGGCGACGCTGCGTGTCCCGACGGCCATCACATCGCCTGCGCCGCCCGTCGCCGCCGCGGTTGGCACGCCTGTGAAATCTCCCCCGCCGTTGTCTTCCACGCGCCCCGACCCGGCCTCCCGATCGGTCAGCACGGCAACGCAACCCAGCTCCGCGTTTCAAACGCCCGGCCGAACTACGGGCGGGAGACGCTACGGCTTTAACTGCGTTTATTGCTCATCGCGCCTCGAGGCCACCGAAGGCGTCGCCGGGCAGGAAGGGCAATGCCCCACCTGCGGCAATTCGATCCACATTCCAATCCTCGATCGCTATGGGCGATTGATCGACCCCATCACCAAAGAAGTCCTGAAGCAAGACCCGCACCCCGTTCACGCCTACGCCGCCGCCGGGGAGCGAGCGCCCAATATTTTGCGGACCGACACCGGCGCGCAGTTGATCCAGTGCCCACGCTGCAACAGCACCAGCCCGATCACCGCCAACAACTGCAAAAGCTGCGGCATGCCCTTCACGATGGAAGGCACGACGCTCGAAGCCACCGGATCAAGCAACGGCTTCTGCGTGGCGTCGCTCGTTCTGGGCATCGTCGGCATCCCCGCCGGCTGCACGTTTATTCCCGCGCTGCTGGCGGTGATCTTCGGAATCATCGGGCTCAATCAGATCGCCAAGAGCGGCGGGGAAGGCGGAGGCAAGGGAATGGCAATCGCAGGAATCGTCTGCGGCGCGGCGGGTCTGCTGGTGGGGTTGTTGACGACGGGAATTTTGCGTTAACCCGGAAAATTCAAGATTCACTGCAGAGACGCGGAGGTCGCGGAGAAAACAAATGGGTGGCAGACTTCCATCGAAAGCAGTGTGCGTACTCTGTTGGAAGGCTTCGACTGGAAGTCTGTCCCACGTTCTATCTTCTCCGCGTTCTCTACGACTCGGCGGTGAATAACGCGGGTTAAAGCAATTTTACTTTTCTATGATGGATTGGGGATGCACTACTGTGCGTCGCGGGATGATGCTCGAAATCGCTTCATGACCGTGGTCGCTCCCAGTACGCCCAGCAAGGTCAAGCCGCTCCAAATCGCCCGCGGGAGCGGGATGAAAGTCAAAGCAATTCGGAATCCCTTTTCCGGATCGTATTCTTTTTCGGCAAAGTAGACCCAACTGAGATTGTCGGGCGTCACCGACTCGCTCATCGATCGAAATTGCAAGCTCAGGAATCCGTCCCCGGCATATTCCTGTTTCGCAAGTTGGGTGATATCCCAGGTCGTCCATTCGCCGAGCGGACTCGCGGTGGGATCGAAAGTCGCCTCGGGCGAACCCACCGAAGGCCCGGGCTGATTGTCCCAGGTGATGGTGTTTTCGCTCCAGTCGTCCGATCCGACATAGGAGATCTCATGCACCGCTTGATCCCCGCCATGAAAATCATCCACATAACAGCCGGATAGAATGGCCGAGCGGAGACGCAAGGAGGAATCGAAATCGGGGAGCTCAAACTTGAGATAGAAGTGGGCCGCGCCGCTCACCCCGCCATCGACCCCGCTGAACAATCCGCCGCGATAGGTGCTTTGCGAATAGTTGATATCCGGACGCCCGGAAATGACGCTTTCGTCCTCGGCGACCAGGATGGTCACGGGATCGGCAATCCCGGCAAGACAGAGCACCGATGGAAAGAGCGTTGCAAAACCCCAGGACAAAGCACGGGTGCGTTTCATGTTGGCGACCTCGGGAAGGCGAGTGAGCGCGGCAACGCCGAGGCTGACAAAAATCCTCGTTCAGCGTGCAAGGCCCATGGAATTATCGGTCGGGAGGTGGCCTGAGGGTGAATCGCCTACCACTGAAAGCCCAGCGCCTTGAGAAACGCGCGGGCAAGAATCATGTGACCGGTCTGGCTGGGATGAACGCGATCCCAGCCCAGGCTGGCGGGGTAGCAATGTTCGAGAACCGCATCGAAAGCCGCCTGCGTGTCGACGAACACCGTCTTATGCTTTGCAGCCATAGCGCGCACGGTTGCGCCATAGCGATCCATGGTGGCGCGCATCGCATCTCCGCGGTGGGGTTCGATATAAAATGGCGTCAGCAAAATCATTCCACCCTTGAGGGCCGGCAACGTTTTCTCGACGAGTTCGCCGAGAGTCCGTTCATACTCTTCAAGATAAACATGGGCTTCGGTCTGTTTGGGAAGATCAAACTGCCGCCAGACGTCGTTGGTGCCGATCATGACGCTGACCCAATCCGGCTTCAGGTCGATCACATCCCGCTGCCATCGCGCCTTGAGATCGCGCACGGTGTTTCCGCTGGTGCCGACATTGATTAGACGAATTTTCAACTCCGGATAAGCGGCATGAATGAGTGCATCCACCATCGTGACATAGCCGCGCCCCAGCGGATCAAACAATCCCTCGGCGATAGGCTGCGCGCGGCCGGCGTCGGTGATGGAATCGCCGATCATGACGAGTTTCTGGCCCTTTGTGATTTTGAGCATAGTGCTACCGATCCTTGTTAAGATTTTTCGCTACGACGGTGAGAATGCGCCGGGGCGTGAATTTCGTCCCCAGCGCCATCATGCGACTTTTGAATCCCGGAATCACCACACGCCGCCCTTGCATCATGGCGCGATAGCCGATGCGGGCGCAGGTGACGGCGTCCATACTGTTGTTCTTGAACAATGCCGAATTCTCAACTCCCGCGCGTTTTTGGAATTCGGTCGCGACGGGACCTGGGCAGAGCGCGGTGGCGGTAACGCCCGTGCCGCTCAATTCCGCATCGAGCGCCTCCGTATACGAAAGCACAAACGCCTTGCTCGCGTAATATGAAGCCATATACGGTCCCGGCAAATACGCCGCCAGCGAGGCGACGTTCAACACGCGACCAAATTTCCGTTTCACCATCCCCGGAACAAACAAGCGCGTGAGATGCACCAGCGAAACGATGTTGACTTGCAGCAACTCCAGCGTTTGTTTTTCGTCGGTCTCCCAAATCAAGCCATGCGTGCCAAAGCCGGCGTTATTGACAAGGCAATCCACATGGATATTCCGCTCGGCCAGTTGTGATGCGATGTGCGCAGGCGTCTGCGGCAACGACAGGTCCGCGGGCAAAACCAACGGCGGGCGCTTGCCCTGGATTGTTCCAATTTCTTCGGCAAGGGATTGCAAGCGAGCTTGGTCTCGCGCCACCAGAACGACCTGCGGCGCGTCGCGGGCGATGAGCTTGGCAAGCTCGCGGCCGATGCCGGTGGAAGCGCCGGTGATCAAGGTGGTGGCGTGGCTGAACCGACTCATCGTCGCGCCCCCGCGGCATCGGCGATGAGTTGCCTGACAAGGTCGCCTACAAGGGATTGGATCTCCGACAATGCCTGATCCGGCGCCGTGCCATCAACATCATGGATATGCCAATAGATAACACGCCCTTCCCAACCCGCATGGCGAGCCTGCAACAGCGGGCGGTGCTCGGCTTCTTTCACCGCAATCACCAAATCCGCCTGGCAAAGATCCGATTCGCTGCATCGAACGGGCGTGCGTTGAACATCGCAATCGATGCCCAGCGATCGCAAATGCTGCAACGTATGCGGCGAGACGGGCCCGAAGTTCAACCCATTTAACTCAATCGCCAGCCCGCGCGACGTGGCCGACCAGTCGAG
>Ga0163154_10005729_pt1 | contig 15588 bp, 21 predicted proteins | sample OliLakLV19MP9P1_FD_148649 | JGI IMG/M metagenome (GOLD analysis project Ga0163154, IMG submission 148649) | Freshwater microbial mat bacterial communities from Lake Vanda, McMurdo Dry Valleys, Antarctica - Oligotrophic Lake LV.19.MP9.P1 | ecosystem: Environmental > Aquatic > Freshwater > Lake >... | reverse complement strand
CATCAACGCTTAAACAAATTCATTAAAATCATTTGCTTGCGGTATGTTTGGTGAGAGTCCCGGTCGCCCCTGCGCGCTTATTCGCGCATCAAACTGAGTGGGACTTTCGCTCCGATCGGAAGTAAAAAAGTCGTAGGTCACGTTGCCCGCAGGGCTACGTGACGGTGCTCCGATGTCACGTAGGCCTGCGGCCAACGTGACCTACGCATCAACGCTGAAAAAAATTCATTAAAATCATTTGCTTGCGGTATGTTTGGTGAGAGTCCCGGTCGCCCCGGCGCGCTTATTCGCGCATCAAACTGAGTGGGACTTTCGCTCCGATTGGGAGTAAAAAAGTCGTAGGTCACGTTGCCCGCAGGGCTACGTGACAGTGCTCCGATGTCACGTAGGCCAGCGGCCAACGTGACCTACGCATCAACGCTGAAAAAAAGTCATTAAAATCATTTGCTTGCGGTATGTTTGGTGAGAGTCCCGGTCGCCCCGGCGCGCCTAGTCGCGCATCAAACTGAGTGGGACTTTCGCTCCGATTGGGAGTAAAAAAAGTCGTAGGTCACGTTGCCCGCAGGGCTACGTGACAGTGCTCCGATGTCACGTAGCCCTGCGGCCTACGTGACCTACGCATCAACGCTGAAAGAAAATGCATTAAAATCATTTGCTTGCGGTATTTTTGGTGAGAGCGACATGACTCGCAATCCCTTGCTTTTTTGTGTTTCATCAGCGCCGGGCGCGAGCGCGCTCCCACAAGGGCCCGAAAATGCACGCGGATGGACCCACAGGACTTGTCCTTGCGAGGAAGCCTCAAGCGACCGCGGCAATCCAGCGCTCGTGAGGAAATAACTTGGCCTTTTGGCCGTCGGATTGGGATGCGATGCGAGGCTCGATGAGCGCGGTGTGGCGCGCCACACAAGCGAGTCACAACGGAGCAGCGTGACTGAGCGGCGATGCCACTTTCATGGGTTTGGACTTGTCCAACACTTTTGCTCTGGTTTTTTGCGCGTTATGCAAGCGTGGCGCGGCAAGTGCAACAGCGTTCGGACAGGACCGAACCCGCCTGCGGGCTGTTGCTGATAGCTCGCTACTGCTCAAAACCATTCGCGTACAAACCTTCCAGGCTCCAAAGGCCGGGAACCAAACTCGCAGCTCTGGGCTGTAAAGCGCCAGCGCCGCAGGCGCTGGGGAAAACCGCTGAACCCACCAGATCTCCGCTGAAGTCTGGAAGGCTGTAGGTTTCCATGCTGAAACGAACATCACTCGCGCTTGGTATTTCCTGGCGCATCCAGATATTCCAAGCGTTGATGTTGCCACTGGCGTCTGTACCTAATATCAGTCGGCAAACCGTGCTGTTGGTGAAATTGCGATTTTGCTGACCATCATTAAAATCAAATCCAAGCACGTTTGCGCGCGGAATATCGGCCGGCGCCATGTTGGCCGGTAAAGCTGCTGTAAGTACCAGTGCGCCGGTGATTCGCTCACCCAGTTGGTACGGTACGCTAGCTTCAGTAAACACCGCGCCTTGGTAATGATAGGTACTACTGGCTAACCCGGCGCACATCCCACAAAGGGTTAAGCTAACAATGCAGAGGATTCTGGACGGATTCATCGGCGGTCTGCTGATTGCTGGAGACCGCATGGTGTAGGCTCTGCCACACTGTTGTCCGTACGCCATCAAACAATCAAGCTGAGCTTGTAGGCAGCTTAACTCCGAGCCATGCTGAACCCAATTTTTTAGGAGATTCGCCATGGACCCAGTTTTGTCGATCAGCACGGCCTTTGCGTTGTTCACTGTCATCGCTCTGGTGCTTTTGCAGCGACGGCGCTACCGCATCAGACAGGTGGGCGAGTTGGCGCTACTTCCCACTCGCATTGTGAACCCGCGACTCTATGCAAAGTTCAAGACCATCCGTGCTTGGCAACTAGAGGTGAAAAATCCGGTACAGGCTTGCACCTGGGCACGCGAGGCGCGTGGCAGTCGTTTCCAGTCCGATCTCGCCGTGCCGGTCCCCATTTCGGGTTGCGGTCGACAGTGCAAATGCGAATATCAGCCGATCGTCGAAACCCGCAAACGAAAACGGCGCACCGACCCGATCGACCGACTTCAAATGAACTTGGGCGAGGTTAAAGAAGCCAACCGCCGCCGCAACCGTGGCCGTCGCAAATCCGATAAGTGGAAAGGTGACAATCGCTGAAATCAGGCCCCAGCCTACGCGGCTCGTTTGACCTTCCGTGGCCGTTGGGCACTGGCTTGCACCTGCAACAAGGCCCGAAATACGCGCAACAGTGCTTCCAAGTCATAGCGGTTATGTTGCATCACGCGCAGTAAATCACTCGTTTGGCCGCACGCCAGATACTCGCGCCAGGCCCGAGGGGCTTCGCTGCCGGGCAAATCATCCACGCGTTCGCGCCCGGCTAACATGCGTTCCGCAGTCACCAACCGGCAGTTGGGCCAAACACCGCGAAATGCGCGTCGAACCGGATACAACAAGTCCCAATGGCCGGCACTCAACACCTTCGATTCACGCCGATGCAGCGTTTCCAATGTGCGCATCGCCGGAACATCGAAGCGTTTGCCGTTGTAACTTACCAAATGGGCGGCGTCGGCACATTCGGCGACCCAGGCATCCACCAGCGCCGCTTCACCGGCCATGCTGCTGAGCAAATATTGCCGCAATAACCAGGAATCGCCGTCCCAGCGCAGCACACCCAGCAGGAAAACCTTCAATCCGGTGCCGCCGCACAAGCCGCTGGTTTCCGTGTCAAACAAGCGTAAACGTTCGATTGGAATGGCTTCATCCGGGTCCCACGGCGGCGACAAGGTCAACGGTAGATCAAGACCAGCCAGCTTCAAACGCAATGCGCTGACACGCACTTCGTGCAATCGCAACCCATTCGCCAGCTCGCGTCCCGGCAAGTCAGGCTGCAAGGAACACCGCGTCTGACCGTGCCGCTCGCGCGCCAGCAAGCGTAGTCGGGCGAGACGTTCAGACCATTCGGGATCAACCACCAATGGCGCCATCCTTCGCCCGTGTTGTAGCTGCCCGAGGCGTTCGCGCAGATTAAGCATGTTTTAGCCCGCACATTTCTTAAGACCACGAGGGAATAACCAGGGCGGGTTGGAAACCCGCGCCTACTCTGTTTCCGTAGGACTTGTTTCCGTAGGACTGACAACCAACAAAGCCAACACGCGCAGTGCGCTGCCTTTGGGTGAGCGCTGCTCGTCGCCGCTTAGGATTGGCCCCACGCAGGCCGGACATCCCGGACCACAGCGGCAACCGGAAATCAGGCTGATCGCCGCACCAATCAATTCACTACGACGCTCAAACAAGGGGCGCGACAAACCGATCCCACCTGGATAGTTGTCATACAAATACACCGCGGGCGCGAAATGCGCTAAAACTTCGACGTCCAAGGCTTCACCGGATGCGGCACGCAGTTCACCACGCCCTTTGCCGGACACTTGTGCGGACCAATCGTTGTTGCCGCTGCCTACCGCTTTGCCCAAGTCGCGCGGTTCACACATGGACAATAAGGTCGCCACCGTGTGCAAGGCATAAGCGGCGCCGAGAAACCCGTCCAGCGCCTCAAAGCGCGATGCAAATTCACGATCAATCGCTTGCGGCGATAATCGCCACCATACAGAGGTGGTCTGCAACTCTTGGTCAGGCAGATTGATTGGCCCGTAACCAATATTCTCGTGGCTGTAGTAGCGAATCTTTTTGTACCCAGTTATGCGCCGGACGACATGCACCTCACCGTGTTGCGCCGCGCCTGCGCCGGCCGCTGCTTGCCCGAACTCCGCCAAGGGCTTGAGCCGCGTGTAGTCGATGGCATCGGTGTAATAGTCGACGTGCGTGCGGGTGACGAAGGCTTTGCGTCCGACCCAATCGAGTTTTTCAACCTGCCAGGGAATCGATTGCACCATATAAATCGCGCCCTCATACAAGGTGAGCGCCGCCGCCGAAAAATCCACTTCAGCGATAATGGTTTGTTTGCCATTGGTCCGATCGACCACGACAAAATTGCCATCGGCGACCGAGCGCAAGCTGACGGCATTGGCCGGATAGCTGTCATCTATCCAGTGCCAATGTGCACCGTCGTGATGCAAAACTTGCTCTTCGCCTAGATATTCCAAAAACTCGCGAATATCGCGTTCACCAAATCGATCAGCGTCGGTGAATGGCAATTCAAACGCCGCGCAGCGGATATGGTCCAGCAAGATCAATAACTGATCTGGATCAATGCGCGCGTGTTCCGGTGATTGCTCCAAAAAGTAGTTTGGATTGCGCACCACAAACTGGTCGAGTGCTTCACTGCTAGCAACCATGACGCCCAGCGCCGTTTGTTGGCGGCGCCCCGCCCTACCCAAGCGTTGCCGGGTAGCGGCAATGGTGCCTGGATAACCGCACAACAAGGCGACATCAAGTGCTCCGATATCGACACCCAGTTCCAACGCGGAGGTACTAACGATGGCGTCAATTGCGCCTTGGCGCATTAATCTTTCGGTCAATCGACGCTCTTCGGGCAAATATCCACCGCGATAGGCACGCACCCGCGCTGGTTTGCGTGGATCGTGATCAAACACGTCTTTCAAATACTTGGTGAGTACCTCGACCATCAATCGAGACTGCGCGAATAAAATCGCTTTCAATCCGGCTTTCAAACTCAAACGCGCCAGTTTGCTGACTTGCGAGCGCGCTGATGCGCGAATACCGAGGTCTGGGTTGATCGGTGGTGGATTCCAGAACAACAAATGGCTGGCACCGCGTGGTGCACCGCTCTTCGTGATGGCGTGCATCGGCAATCCACACAAGGCCTGCGCATGTTCTTGTGGATTGCCTATGGTGGCCGAACAACAAATGTATTGCGGGCGCACCCCGTAAAACGCGCAAACCCGCTGTAATCGACGCAGCACATTGGCCACGTGTGCGCCAAAGACACCGCGATAGGTGTGCACTTCATCGATCACAATGAAGCGCAAAGACTGAAAAAACTGCGCCCACTTGGTGTGATGCGGCAAGATTGCCTGATGTAACATATCCGGATTGGTGACCACGATATCGCCCTTGGTGCGCACCGCTTGGCGCGCGTCAGAGGGCGTATCGCCGTCAAAGGTATACGCACGTACGCCCAATTCCGCGGCACGATTGAGTTCCATTAACTCAGCAACTTGATCTTGCGCCAAGGCCTTGGTGGGAAACAGATAGAGAGCTTTGGCTTGCTGTTGCAACGCCGCATGCAACACGGGACCGTTGAAACACAGGGTTTTTCCCGAAGCGGTCGGCGTGGCGATGACACAATGCTCGCCTCCCTGCAGCACTTGCCAAGCTTGCGCTTGATGGCTGTACAACTCGCGCACCCCGCGTGCCAACAGCGCGTTGTGCAATCGCCCGTCCAAATAGTCGGGGATTGCGGCGTAGCTGCCAGCTTGCGCCGGGCTTATGGCTTCGGCGGTGATGCAACTGCGGTACTTCCGCCGCAAGCCTGCCAATAACGTGGCGACCTTATCGGGTGCTTCCGGAACTGGCGCGGAAAATCCCGACTCGACATCCGACAGCACGGCGTTTAAGCTCACGGCTTGTTCTCTTTCTGTTCTCCAGATGACTCAGCGTAGAGAACCAATGGAAAACACGCAAGCGCTTTCTTTAACGACCGGGCAACGTCAGTTGTACCAACATTTGTGTGAGCGCCAACAACAGCAACTGGCGCCTGCCACCTTGGATCAACTGTGCGCGGAATTGGGCTTAGCCTCGCGCGGTTCCTTGCATAAACAAATCAGCGCGTTGATTGAGGCTGGACTGGTTGAGCCGATGGACGGCAAACAACGCGGTGTGCGCCTGCGCCAGACCTCGCCGGTAGACGCGGATGACACGCTGCCGCTGCTCGGTCGCATTGCTGCCGGAAGGCCTTTAGACGCGCTGACCGGCGATGAGCGTATTGCGGTGCCTGCGCACTTGCGACCACTCGGCAGCGGTTATGCTTTAAGTGTGCGCGGCGACTCGATGCGTGACGCCGGCATCTTTGATGGTGACATCGTGATCGTCGAGGCGCGAACTGCCCGCGCTGGCGAGATCGTCGTGGCCTTAATCGATGGCGAGGCAGCGACCCTGAAACGTCTGCGACTCCGCGACGCTTGGATAGAACTTGAAGCAGAAAATCCTGAGCACCCAACCCAGCGTTACGCCGCGCAGCGCGTGCAAGTGCAAGGCGTGGTGGTGGGCTTGATGCGTCGCTATCGGTAAATCGGAGCTTCTGCAATTCACCCGGACTTTCCGCGTAAAGCTAGAGTTAATGTTCAGTTCAGCCGTTCTGAACGAGCAAATCACAACAGGAACCATCGTCGGGTAAAGAAGTTCACACTCTGTACCGGCAACCTTCATGGCTAGCATGCAACTGGAATGATGAAAGTCCCTGCCCCCATGACCGTGGCCCAAGTTTCTTGCCCAAGCTCAAGCCCTCGCCGAACAAGGGTGAGGGAGCAAAGGCGTTAGCTGAACGACCTCACAGCAACCCAAGGAGCACAACTATGCAGATCCAGGTCATCGACCAGCAGCAAGCCGATCCGCAACGTCTACGCGCCATGTTTGTAGTACGTTCATTGCGAGCATTGGATCGGCTCGCACCCGGCATTTTGAAGCTGGTTGGACGATTCCGTGACTTGAACGGACCCAAGGGTGGCGTTGATCACGCCTGTACCGTCGAAGTAGCGCTGCGTGATGGCAGCCATTTTCGCGCTGAAGCGCGCGCTGAACAGATCCTTGCCGCACTAGATAGCGCACTAGGCCGCTTGGTGCGACGCATAGATGCGGCGCGCAAGCGTCAAAAATCACGCAGACGCACGGCCGTACTGGCGTTTGACACCGCCTAAGGGCTGCGCCTACTTCAATGCCATTAAATTAGACCCAAATCCTCACGGGGACCGCCCTGCCGTGGTAGGCCGGGCCCTCGCGTCGACCTAGCTCGGGCTTGCAATCAATGTGTACACGCGAGGCGCCGGGCGCTCTGCTGGGGCCCGCGCAAGGAGCCGCGACCGCCGGCGCGAACGGTCTTTTTTGCACAGCGCAAGCTAAGCGCGCGCACGGCGCTGCGCTTAGCTTGCCGCATCGAGCTACGGGGGATCGAAACTCAATTGCATTGGGACCGATGGGCACCGTTTCGCGGTGCCCAAGCATGCATGGACCTGTCCGGACTTGCCTTAGCGTGCGCCAAACACCGCTCGGCAGCCTTGGTCTACCCACAAAGACTGTCTGCGTTGATCGTAACTCCAGCTGCGGCCCTTGACGCAGGGGCTGCGCGATAGCTGTTCAAGCAGATACGGCGTTCCGGCGTTCCAATCCCAAGGGCAAATGCGTTGGCTGTTATCTTTGCTTTCGCATTCGAGAGTGTAATCGTCGGATTGCTGCCAATGTCCGCCACTCTGCCGTCCGCCGCCATAGCCAGCAAAACTAGCGCGGCAACCACGATCTACCCAAATGCCGCCGCGCGTGCGGCCCCACGTACGTCCCTCTGTGCAATCCTTGGATGAAAACTGCTCGACCAGTTCAACCGCGCCGCGAAATCCGGTTTGACACTCGACATAACGGTTATCGCGACTCTCGCAGACAACCAGATCTTCGTCGCTAAAGGAGCCGCCACCACCTTCTTCGAATTCGCCGCGACAGCCATTGCTGACCCACACTGCGCCTGGACGATGACCCCAACTGCGGCCTTCTATACAGCTAGAACTCGACAGTTGATTGCTAAGCGTGGGCTGATTGCTAAAACCGGTGTAACACTCGCGATAACCACCGTCACGGCTCTCGCAAATGACGCCCTCCGAATATTGCGCCAAAGACGGCAACGACCAACCCAAGCCCAACGCCAACGCCATCCATGTCCAACCGCGCATCTGCCCTTCTCCGTCCCCAGTTGCAAGGGTCACCGCGACCTCGCTCACTTTCATCATAGCGAGCCGGCCGTTCTAATCCAAACGCCGGCCGCCTATTTTGTCTTTCTCTCTGCCTGGACCGAGGTCAAAACCACGGCAAAGGGGAGCAATCGGCCTGTTGTGGAACTGGTGTTAGCGGCCGCTCCAGCTTGCGGCTGACGCAGGCCAGACACGCGACCAGCGCATTGCTGTCCTCACCGCGCCGCGACTCGCCGCCAAGCGAAAGAAACTTGACCAGGCCATCGCCGAATACACGCAACCGGCGCTCACCGTGACGCCAACGCATGTGCCCGCCGCAGTCAACGATCCCGACGACGATCACGTCATCACCTGCGCCGTTGCCGCCCGCGCCGAGATCATCTTCTCCGGCGACTGTGATCTGCTCGTCCTCGGCCGTCACGGTAACATCCGCATCATCAACGCAGCCAACGCGGCGGCAGAGATCGCGGCGCGAACGGTAGGCAGAAATGAAGCGCCAGACACGAGGCCGGGCGGCGAAAAAAAGGGTGTCCAAATCTTCGGCCGCTCGTTCCGCCCGGTTCTCCCGGCACCTATGACCGCGGCGGGCCTGGCTGTGCGGCGAGGATCAGGGCAGCGGTCGCTCGTACGAGCACCGCCGGCAATGGGTGGAGGACAGCATTGCCGAACTGGCTGAGGTGTTTGCCGTGGCGGTCTGGGGCTACGCGGTTATGAGCAACCACTTGCACGTCCTGGTTGAGGTGATCCCGCAAGTCGCCGCCGTCTGGTCCGCGGACGCGGTCGCGACGCGCTGGTGCCGGCTGTATCCACGCCAGAATCAGGATGCGAACGCGCGGGCCGAGGTGTTGGCCGGCAACGCCTGTCGCATCAAGGTTCTGCGGGGGCGCCTTGGCGATCTGTCGTGGTTCATGCGCCGTCTAGCCGCCTGTCGGGCTTTCAGCGTGAGATGCGTTGTGTGGCTTAAGCGGATGCAAGGCGCGGCGTGCAGCCTATGGCTCTTCCATTAGCAAGGGTCGCAACGCCGCAGACGCCGTTGCGACGCGCAACCCGGACGGCGGGACGGCGTTTTGGTATAGCGCAGACTCGAATACGAGCGTTGGTGCAAGTGGTTTCTTTTTTGGGAAGCCATGAGTTTGCGTTTCGCCGCGCCTATCCATGTAACTCCTGGAGATCAGAACGAACCCTCCAAAGGTGGGCAGGGGGTCAAATACCTCGGGTGAAAAAGAGCCGATTCGGGCCGCAGTTTGGAGGTTTGTTAGATCGGTGTGCAAATTTAGCCAATTAGTTATCTGTCAATTTAGGGCGCAATTTGAACGTACAAATTCAGGCACCCAGGAACCAGTACGGGCCCGTAAGTCGGCAACATCTCAAACTTGCAAAACGTTATGGGCCAGTTTAAAAAATGACACAGCGGACACGGACGAGACCAGACAACAATTTACTTTGACAGTTCTTGAAAAATAATTTATAATTTTTAGAAAAAAACTAATTTAGACTAGGACCCGCTTAAAAACGGGGTGTATTCCGAAAAACCTGATGAGTAGGACAAAAATAAAATGAAAATAATAATTTTAATGATAGCAATGGTCTACACTAATTTATGCTATTCGCAATCATTACCACCAAAGCAAGCCTCTCCGCTCAATGTCAAACAAATACACAGCGGCCATAGCCTCACAGATCCATTATTCAGCCCCAATTGGCCAGGGCAATATGTGAATTTGATTGGCATTGTAAATTCTTTACCTGCATGGACATTATTTGATGTAATGGTTGGAAAATCTACCGCACCGGGGTCAGCTCTTCGCGCACGCTGGGATACCCCTCCTGGATTCGGATCACCCGATGCACGTTTTGGAATAGCTAATTGGGAATTGTTATCTATTACAGAACGCGTGCCGCTCCTTTATGAAGGTGGAGGTACGCAGCAGTGGTATTTAGATGGCATTGCAGAGCAAAAACAATATCTCTCTTTGTTTCTAAATAATGCATGGAACAATGGCAATAATGGAAATGGTGTACCAACATTATTGTGGACGACATGGGTGTATATTGATACAACTAATAATGCTGATAATACTGATTTTAGACAAGCGTTAGATATTCAGGGAGCTGAATGGGAAAGGCTGCAAGATTACGCAAACCTAAATAGACCAGTATCTGCGCCACCAATGTATATAATCCCTGGACACAAAATGATGGCTAGATTATATGACGATATTCAACTTGGTAACGTACCTGGAATAAATAATATTAATCAATTTTTTGGTGATAATATTCACACCAATGACATAGGCGCGTATGCGGTTGCTATGATTCATTATGCTTCTATTTTTAATCAAAGCCCTTTAGGTATAACAAATAATCTTTTACCAGGAGCTCCAGCCGGCACACCCATCCCGTCCATCACCCTTGCAACTTATTTGCAAAATATGATTTGGGATGTGGTTTGCAACTACCCCAGAACCGGAGTAAACTGTAACTCAACAACTTTCAACCCGATTTACCAGAACGGTTTTGAGTAAACCACACACCGGACATCCACTTTTAATCGATATCTAGCGGCAGCCCAAAACCTATCGCTAGTTGATTCGTTTCCTTGCATAATTCAAGTCTAAAAACTCTCCTAAATTTTCCAAATCCAAACGCAACCAGCCACAATCGCGGCAAAAATATTCCTGTATTTTCAGATCAAATATTTTTCAAAGACCGCGCAAAGGCAAAGCCAAAGCCAAAGCCAATGCCAATACCAAACAGCGTACGCTGCTTGAGTTCTTTGGCTTTCTCGATCAATTCCTCCAAACTGCCGACAATCCGCCAATAGCTGGAGCCCATGCCTTTCACCTTCATCGTCCAGTGGTCTTTGTCCAACCCGAGCCCGCGGACCGCATCGATTGTTTATGAAGCGGCGACGCCGCAGTATCTGCGCTGGGGTCATTGGTGAACCTCGCCAAAGTGCTCAACGTCAGCGCCGACGAGCTGTTGTTCGATGCCGCCGAGAGCGGCCCCAGTGACGATCTGCGCCTGCAGTTCGAGGCCCTCAGCCAGTTTACGGCGGACGAGAAAATGGTCGTCAAAGCCGTCATCGAAGGCCTGATCCTCAAGCACGACGCGCAGCGGTTCACCCGCCCGCAGGAGCTACCCGCATGACCCTCATCGCCATCGAACTGCCTGACGATCTGGCTCAGAAGGCGACCGCAGCCGGCTTACTGGCGCCGGAAGCCGTGGCTGACATGCTGCGCGAGCAACTCCGCCGCCGTTCCCTGGAGCGCCTGGGCGAACAATGGGCGCGCATCCGCCGGACGAGTTGGCGCCCGAGATCGAGCAAGAGATCGTCGCCGAAGTGAAGGCCTACCGTGCGGAACGCCGCAGCCGCCACGGATGAGTTTCCTGCGCGCCGTTCTCAATGCCAAGGTCGTTGTCGCCGGCCTGTTGTGGAACGGACCACCGAATTGCTTGCTGCGCGCCGTTGGCGAGCGCTTGAGCCTCTATAGCAGCCGCACGCTGATCGACGAGTTGGCGAAAACGCTGGCGCGCAAGAAGTTCGCCCAGCGTATTGCGCTCCAGGGCACCGACATTGATGCCCTGATCGAGCACTACCTCGGCCTTGCCGAACTCGTCGTCCCGCCAGCGTCCCGCGCATCTCCCGCGATCCCGACGACGATCACGTGATCGCCTGTGCCGTTGCTGCACAAGCCGAGACCATTGTCAGCGGAGATGCCGACCTGCTTGTCCTCGGCCACCATGGCGACATTCGCATCATCAACGCATCCAGCGTGGCGGCAGAGATCGCGGCGCGAACGGTAGGCAGAAATGAAGCGCCAGGTACGAGGCCGGGCGGAAAAACAGGGTGTCCGAATCTTCCGAGTGCAGCTTGAGCATTTATAATCAATTCTTCGGGTTAGCACGCAATATCGAAACGCCGCCTTAAGGCAAAACGATTAATCAGCGTTAAAAGACCGCATATTCCAACGTTATGTTGCTGCTGCTCAGCCACTTGCTGCCGAAAGGCTTTCGGCGCAGCCGCAACTACGGCCTCACCCACCACCGCCGCACGATCCTGCTACGCCGAGTGCAACTGATGCTGCACGTCGTCATCCCGATCGCCAAACCCAAGACCCGCCGCCCCGTGCTGTGCTGGCGCTGCGGCCAGCCGATGCGCAGTCGCGTCGTCCCACGGACATTCCAAATCGACGTGCAAACCGACAGCCCCGCCCAACCAACCCGGAGCGCCGCGGTGTAATCCACCCGCCCGCGCCGGCCGCAAAACACGCCTGGTGACAGGCGCGAAATCGCCTGCGCCCGAGTCGGCAAAAACCCGCGCAAATCGGCTAGGATCGCCCGCAAGCAAACCCGGCACTCGCCGGTTTCAGGCTCAAGACGGTGAACACCGACCCGTCAAATCCGCCTCCGCCATCGCGGTGCCAAGGGCCGAAAAAACTCTTTCCTATAAGTAAGCCAAACACCCAGCACCGGGCTTGTTCAACAATCGGATCAGATCGCGGCTGCGCGCGATCTATCCTTAGACGTTAGGCGGCACTGCGCGCAGACTCAGACGAGTTCAATTTGCACTTTCCTACCAACCAGTGCCGCAGCCCGCTGCAGCGTAGAGAGCATGACGTCTCGTGTCGGGTCGAGCAGCCTGTCGACTTGTGACCTGCTGGTTCCCAGCAGGACCGCCAGGCGTGCTTTGCTCATGGACCTTTCGCTCATGGCGTCGGTTAGTTGCCACACGATGACTTCTTTGATGGCCAACGCTTGGTCTTCGTCATAGGTTCCTTCTTCTTTTAGGAAGTCATCAAGACTACTGCCGCGATTCTGCTTACTCATGATTTCAGTTCCTTGAGCCGCTTGCGAGCGACTGCGAGTTCAGAAGGAGGTGTCTTCTGCGTCTTCTTAATGAAAGCGTGGAGCGCCACGAGTACGCCATCATCAATACCTAGGAGCACACGAGCCATGCGATTGCTAGGCAAGTTGGTTCTGATCTCCCAGAGGCCGTCTCCCATCGGACGGCAGAGTGGCATGCCCACCGGCCACCGCCACTGCGCTCGCATCAAGTCTTTTCCCATTTCTCGTCGATCCTCAAGCGGAAGATCCTTCAGCCACTCGCGCACCGGCTCCGGGCCGCTTGGGGTCCGAAAGAAGATCAACGCCGTCTTAGGTGGGAGCGCCTCAGCCATAAATCACCATGGATAAGGTGTACCACGGAAGGTACAGTCGCGCAAGCGATCGCGATGCCGGCGTCCGGGCCGGTGTTATGGCAACAGAATGAGAAACAGCGCAGAGGTCCTTATCAAAAAGCAGCCTGACGAGGCCAAACGATTGTGCTGCGAGAATGTTTGAGGATACGTGTGGCTGGAATTTAATGCGAATACGAATGGTTCGCATTTGGAAGCAAAAAAAATGCCGAGCAGAAGCGTTTTGCCAAAAAGCAGCCCGTTAAACAACAAGACTTGGTTAGAAATGAAATGCTAGGAGCATTTTCTAGGGGGGTTCTGTCAGGCACTATCTAACCTGAGACTGATTGGCACTCGGGCAGACCGGGCTTGTCCAACAAAGGGTTCAGATCGCGGCTGCGCGCGATCTAACCTTATTCGTTAGGCCGCTACCCCGAGCAACCAAAGCTCCAATGGTGGAAGCCGCTTGACACTCTCGCCTTTGTCAATGAAGCCGAGCTTGCGCCAAAATTGCTCAGACGATCGCGGCGCGCACTTCACGGACACATGAGCACAGCCGGCACAGAACAAATGGCTGATGAGATGCGCGGCAAGCTTTGTCCCATGACCGGAACCTCTGTGTTGAGGATGGATCTCAAGGAAGTCAATTGAGGCGCCGAAAGTCTTTACGTTGAAGATGCCAAATCCGATGGCTTGGCTGTCCTCGGACAGGCAGATCATCTCCCGCGCGGCAAATGAGGAGCCTATCAATTCCTTGTTGCAGTAGAACCCTTCATCCGACCCGTCTTGCTCCTGCTTGAGCCATTGCAAGACTTCATCGAATTGATTTTGATTCGCTTCAGATATCGTCGTCATTTCAAAGTGGCCTAACGTCTGAATTAACCCGTGCCGTAGGCATCGGGTTGAATGAATTGTTGGACGAAGCCGCTACGCGGCAGAATGCGCACATCGTGACCTCATCGACTATGTTGAACGTGCTTCCACGTTGGAAGCACTTTTGACCTATTCGCTAAGGATATCACCATGCAATCCGGTTCCAAAACTTCATTTGACGCGCAGTATCAACGGCTGCTGCAACCCTTAAAGGCCTGCAGCCCAAAACCATCGATGCGTATTCGCGCGCTATGCGCCGTGTCGGTGCGTTCTTCGATCATTAAATCGACGATCTGAGTGCCGCGCAGCTGACTGACTATTTTACCTATTCAATCATAAAGCGCTCGCCAAAGTCTTTCGCGCCAAACGATCCGACATCAAGGCCCATGACGTTCCCATTCCGTTGGCTGCATAACCATCCTACGAAACAGACACCGCCACCGTTTAGCCGCAGAACCTACGACCAGCAAACCCTTGCTGAGAATCCGCTTGACCTGAAATCGGCTTCCACTAGGCCCACATGCACCAAGGTAGTGGGAACCTAGATTCTAGCCCGCGTGGCTAAAGGCATTGCCGCCAGCGCGCTATGAAAAGCCTCTCGCTGGGCTTGAGGCAAAGAAGATATTTTCTGTCTAACCTGAGACTGATTGGCACTCGGGCAGACCGGGCTTGTCCAACAAAGGGTTCAGATCGCGGCTGCGCGCGATCTAACCTTAGTCGTTAGACGCTATCCTCGAATGTGGACAATGGCCTCCCAAGGTATAAAGTAGATAGAATTTTCGCCGATGAGCACAAGAGCTTCATGGTCTGGAATTATGAACTTGCCCCAAGCATCCTCTAAACTTGGAAGCGTCTCACTCATTCGCGGGTGGTTCTCAGTGGCCCGGATATAGACAGCTATTGACCGTTGCTCCTTCTTTCCCTCTCTGTTTGTATCAATCGGTCCAGAAAACACGGAAACATCCACGGGAACTGTGTATCCGTTGATTGTGTTGCTCTCGAAACTTTTTTTTGAGTGAAACCACCTCTCAATGCATTTGAGCCAGCTTGCTCTATCCATGCGATTCTCCTTCTTCAGTTCGTGGTAAATTTGTGCCGCCTAACGTTATGTAGCTGTCAGCGTTACAAAGCTGACATGACTAGAGCGGTCGTAATTAATTATCTCAGTTTTCGTGCCGATTCGGCAGCAAGCAAGCCATCAATCCGGTGTGTGTGTCGGGGCAGACGCGTTCGGGAAGCTCCGGGGACCCTTTGAATCGTGAGATTGCGGACATGGATGGCTGTTCTAGCGGGTGGTGGGCTACAGGTGGTTGTCTGTGATGCCTACGCCTGAGTTAAGCCGACCCGTGGCGGGGCGGCGGACATGTGCAAGCGTAGCGTAAAGCACATGGCCGATGCCACGACATGGGGTCGGTTTGAACGAATAGTTGGACGAAGCCGCTACGCGGCAGAATGCGCACATCGTGACCTCATCGACTATGTTGAACGTGCTTCCACGTTGGAAGCACTTTTGACCTATTCGCTCAGGATATCACCATGCAATCCGGTTCCAAAACTTCATTTGACGCGCAGTATCAACGGCTGCTGCAACACCTGACCCTTAAAGGCCTGCAGCCCAAAACCATCGATGCGTATTCG
>Ga0163154_10005726_pt1 | contig 15595 bp, 15 predicted proteins | sample OliLakLV19MP9P1_FD_148649 | JGI IMG/M metagenome (GOLD analysis project Ga0163154, IMG submission 148649) | Freshwater microbial mat bacterial communities from Lake Vanda, McMurdo Dry Valleys, Antarctica - Oligotrophic Lake LV.19.MP9.P1 | ecosystem: Environmental > Aquatic > Freshwater > Lake >... | reverse complement strand
CTGGTGAAATTTTAGCGATGGCAAGCTATCCTAACTTCGATCCAAATTTATTTTCAGGTCGCATCTCTAACGCAGCATGGAAGAGACTAACCGCCAAAAACCATCCCTTTGTTAACCGTACCCTTCAAGGTTTTCCTCCTGCCAGTACCTACAAAATCATTACTACGACTGCAGCTCTGGAATCAGGAAAATTCTCCCCCAATGACTACCTCAATACTTTCCCCTATTTAAAAATTGGTGGCATTCAATTTTGGGATCATAACAATGCGGGATTTGGTACCATTGGCTTTCCCGATGCCCTTGCCTACAGCAGCGATACCTTCTTTTATCAAGTAGGCAAAAGAATTGGTGAAAATACATTAGGCGAATGGTCGAGAAAATTTGGGTTAGGCTCGCTCACTGGCATTGAATTAAAAGATGAAGAGTCCGCAGGCTTAGTCCCCGATCCACAGTGGAAACAAAGAGTTTTGAAAGAACCATGGTATGTGGGCAACACAATTAATATGTCGATTGGGCAGGGAGATTTACAGGCAAGCTTATTACAAGTAGGGGTAATGACATCTGTAGCTGCTAACGGGGGCTATTTGGTGAAGCCGCACCTGTTCTTAAATAGTAATGTCAAGCGCAAATCTTTAAACCTTCAGCCCAGCACGATCGCGGTCTTGAAAGATGGACTCAGACGGGTGATTACAAGCGGTACGGCACAGGCATTAAATACTGAGGCGATCTCCATCGCAGGTAAATCTGGCACAGCCGAAGATCCGCCTCGTCCAAGTCATACATGGTTTGTCGGTTATGCACCATCTGATAAACCCGAAATTTTGGTAGTCGTATTTGGTGAAAACTCTGGCGGTGGTGGCGGTGCAACAGCAGGACCAAGAGTTGTTAAAGTGATTGAAGCGTATATGCGATTAAAAAAAGCTCGAAAATCTTAACTTCCAGAGTGATTCATTAGAGATTCATTTGAGGAGATTTGATTTTATATATTTAGATAGATTTATAAAATGATTGAATCCATTAGATTGGTTATGTCGCAAATCACGTAAACATACTTAGTTTTAGATTTCGCGATATCTCACTTAAAAAATATAATAGAGGAAATTATTATGAGTTTAGAAGAAAAAGCCAGAGCTGCTGCCAAAAATATCGAAGGCAAAGCACAAGAAGCACTAGGTAACGTTACTGGCGATCCTGGGGATCAAGCTGCAGGAAAAGCAAAGCAAGTCGAAGCAAACGCTCGTAATGCTGCCGAAGACCTCAAAGATAATGCTAGAGATGCAGCCGATGCTGTAAAAGATAAAGCTAGAGATATCAAAAACGCGGTCGATTAATTAGTAAATAAATTAGATATTAGAATATTTTGACGACTTCGCAATAATTAAGCTGTCAAGATATTCCTAATTTCTCCCGAGTTTTACACTTGGAATTTTATAGAAAATTAATAGAAAACTAGCTAGTAACATCAACCTAACTAAAAAGCCAAATTAATAACTAAACCTAGGAGCGTAAAAATTATGCCTGAAGAAATAGATCAAGAAGTCACAACTAAAAAGGTTATATCCAACTCAAGCACTCCTGTAGAAGGATATTCAGTTTCCGAGCAACACTCAACAAAGGTAAATAGTGACAATAGCGGTGCCCTATGGCTAGGCGTTATTTTGAGCTTGGGAGTAGCTGGCGCTGCAGCAATGTATTTCTTAAATGACCGTCCTTTAATCCCGGTCATAGTTCCCAGTCCAACTAATACTGTTAAAGACAAATCTACAGTGATCGAACGTAACAATACAACTATTAAAGAAGTCGCACCAGCACCTACAACGCCGCCCACAACCCCAAATGTGGAAGTTAACGTGCCTCCATCGCCACCGAGTAATGTTGAAATCAACGTTCCTGCTCCGATCGCTCCGCCTCAGTCCAGTACTCCAGTTCCACCTACAACTTCAAATGGGCAATAGTCCGAAGTAGTATTTCTAGATCGAATTGGACTTAAATAAAGTAATTAATAGGTTGGGTAAAGATGTAGAATTGTGAAGCTATCATCAAGCCCAACCATGAACTATCAACTAACTTCACAACTAGCTTTAGCAGCATTGTGTGCCGCATTATCTATAGTCATAGCTGAAGTTATTCGCGACACTTATCATATTGCAGGTCATTATTGGCAACCTCTGCAAGCAGGTCATCTTCTTCACCACAAGGCTTACCGTGCGGATTTAAGCGTCGTCAGCGTGGATGCTTACCGTCAAGCTCAGTGGCATAATGACGTACCTGAAGCGGTAGTAATGGTGATATTTACTGGGGCGATCGCCGCATTTGGTTTTATATTCGGTCAAGGCTATAGTCTTGTAATCGGCTGTTTGTATTCTTTACTATTTTTAATCACCAGCCTTGCCCGATCGCAGGGTTTTTTAATGGCAACGGATTTAACCCACAAGTCTGGGGATTTGGTAACTATTCCTTCAGAGTGGACGGTAAATAGAACCTACCATTGGCGGCATCATTTCGATCGCGGCGAGGCATACTTTTGTAGCACATTTACGTTTGTAGATAAGATTTTGGGTACTGCCTTAGCTTTGAAGGGTAAAACTATAGCTGTGACTGGGGCAAATGGAGCTTTAGGGCGATCGCTCATCCGTCAACTGCAAACTCAAGGGGCAAGGGTAATTGCTCTAACTAGCAGCTACAGTGAATTTGGGGATAATGTCGAAGTTGTCAAGTGGTCGGTAGGGCAGGAAATAGAGTTAGCTCAACGATTGCAAAAAGTCGATATTTTAATTATCAATCACGGTGTTAATGTCTACGGCGATCGCACGACTGAGGCAATTTCTAAATCCTTTGAGGTTAACACTTTCTCGGCATGGCGATTGATGGAAATATTTTTTGATACGGTGCAGCAATCCAAACATAAAGCCCTCAAAGAAGTATGGATTAATACATCCGAAGCCGAAGTCAATCCCGCTTTTAGCCCTTTATATGAAATGTCCAAACGCACCCTTGGTGATTTAATTACGCTGCGGCGATTGAGTTCTCCTTGTGTGGTACGGAAGTTAGTATTGGGAGCTTTTAAAAGTACTCTCAATCCCATTGGCATTATGTCTCCTGACTTTGTGGCTTGGGCGATTTTGGCGGTAGCAAAACGAGATTTTCGCGATATTATCGTGACTTTTAATCCTTTTACATATTTAATCTTTCCGATCAAAGAATTAATGCGATCACTTTACTTCCGATTATTTTCTAAGGATACTGCAATCACGCGCAATTTGAATGGAGGAGCAAGTGAATCCGATTAATGCTTTCGATCGAATCAGAATATTTATTCGTGAAGTCGGACAAAAGGCGAAACAGCTACGCCAAGCTAAGTTTGAAGTAATTCAAAAAGGACATTTGGATTTTGTGACAACTGTAGATCGCGATATCGACCAATTGATTACTACTCAATTTCAGGAGTGGTTTCCCGATGATGGCATTATTACCGAAGAAAATCCCGATTCTTTAAAGCTGTGGCAGCGCAATTATCCGCGGATGTGGTTGATCGATCCGATTGATGGTACCGATGAATTTATTGCTGGTGGAGATAACTATGCCGTAATGGTAGGATTGCTCGAACACAATCAACCAACTATGGGCTGGATTTACGCTCCTGAAAAGGATTTGATGTTTTATGGCGGGGCAGCAATCGGCGGTCTATTTACCCAAAGTGCAGATAACTATCCAATTCAATTGATTCCTCAAATTCCGCCTTTACGCGATCGCCATCGATTATTAGTGGGAGATAAAGACCAACGTAAGTATGGTGAGGCAATTCAAAATCTGGTACCTGAGATTGAATTTTATAATATGGGCGGATTTGGCTTAAAAGTGATGGAGGCGATCGCGGGAAATACCGAGTTGTATTTTTATCTAAACCGCCGCGTAAAATTATGGGATACAGTAGCACCATTGGCGATGACTAGGTTTGCAGGTTTAACTACGTGCGATCTCAACGGCGGAGTAATTCAATTTACTCCAGATGTAATCGATCCCGAATCCCTAGCGCACAAGCAAGATATGGTGATTGGTTGGTCGCAGTATGTGGATTTATATTTGCCAAAATTAGTCGAGATGTTAAAAAGTTAAAAGTTATTAAAGCTAAGACTCAAGCTGAGATTAATTGAGATTAAATAGGGAAATTAGGCAATATTATTAAGCCCTTTAAGTTGATTTTGGCAGAGTTCGTATAGCTTCTGTCTCTGGATTTCTTTAGGCAAATTATCATCTAGTATTAAGCTATCTACCTCAGACATTCCTAAAAGCTGAAAAAGTAAGGGGATAATTTCCAATTCGGTAATTACTGAGGGTATATCGACTTGATTTTGATGGGCGATCGCCTCGGTTGGATAGGCATAGATTACGTTCTTGGAGATTTTGGGATTGCTGACTTGATTTAAGATAGTTAGGACTAGATTTCCAGTTGGGGATTGTAAAAGAAAATATTTAAAATGCTTTTGGTTTAGGGCAACAGTTTTTAAGGCGGGGGCGATCGCTTTTACGGCGTTAGAAGTTTCTAGATCTGGAGCATTACCAATCAAGTGACTAATTTGAGTATCTATTAAATCTCTTGCGGAGCGATCGACCATATTAATTTGAAATTATTGTGAATTAGGACAGTAGTAAAAAAGTAATCTAGGCTCAAAATTAGCGTTTAAAGCTAGTTCAAACCTAGAATTAACTATTATTTACGACTATTATTTACTTAGAACTTATGCCTTCAAATTTATAAAGCATTAATGTAAATTAGTTTGAGGGCTGCGCCCTCAGTTGGGTCAAAGCCCCAAACCCCTTTTCTACTGCGTAAGTTCTGTTACGATTTATCTACGCTGCGATTTTCAGAGATACAATTTTGTCTCCCTTACGAATAGCATTTACTACCTCCATATCTTCAGTTTTACCAAAGGTAGTGTGTACACCATCAAGGTGAGGTTGGGGAGCATGGCAGATAAAAAACTGACTTCCACCCGTGTTTTTACCAGCATGAGCCATAGATAGAGTTCCAGCAAGATGCTTGTTAGAGTTAATTTCACAATCGATCTTATAGCCTGGTCCGCCCGTTCCCGTACTTTGGGGGCAGCCACCCTGAACCATAAAGTTATCGATGACGCGGTGAAAGCTTAAGCCATCATAAAAGCCCTTTTCTGCTAAATCCACAAAGTTTTTAACAGTATTTGGAGCATCTTGATCGAATAACTCTAGGTTGATGGTACCTTTATTGGTCTCCATAATCGCACGGGTCATATTTTTATTCCTTTAATATTTTGATTAATTAATTCTCCCTTCCCGCAATAAAAATACAAGTATTTAGAATGGGTTAAGGGGTAAAACCCCTTGGTGGAGCAGCCCCACACCCCTAAAATCTATAATCTTTAATTGGGAAGGCAGTAATTCAGTTGTACTCTAATGTGTTTTATTTTTTAAGCTTTAGTTCTTAAACTTTAGTCAACCATTAACATTTTAAGGCTTTTTAGACCTTAATCCGTACTGGAGTTCTGGGAGTACGAAGTTCGAGATCGATGGCAACTAATAGTGAAGTGCCTGTCATTTCGGGTGGTTGGGGAATTTGTAAGATTTCCAGAATTGTCGGCGCAATATCAGCTAATTTCCCCCCAGATTTAAGCTCTACATCTGCCCCATGCCCCATAATTTTTAAGCCTTCACCTTCAGCAATGATAAATGGCACGGGGTTTACGGTGTGTGCCGTCCAAGGGTTGTGATGCTCGTCCCACATATATTCAGCATTACCATGATCGGCTGTAATTAAAGCAGTGCCGCCGATGCCATTAATTGCCGCTATGAGTTGTCCCAAGCATTTATCTACCACCCCGATCGCCTCGACTGTGGCATTAAAATTACCCGTATGACCGACCATATCAGGATTAGCATAGTTAACGACTATCAATGAATAAATCTGTTTTTTCACAGCATCGATAACGGTTTTAGTTACTTCTTGGGCAGACATGGGCGGAGATTGATCGTAGGTAGAAACCATGGGGCTATTGATCATGATGCGATCGTCGCCTTCGTTGGGTTCTTCGTTGCCACCATCAAAGAAATAGGTAACGTGGGCATATTTTTCAGTTTCTGCCACCCGTAGCTGCTTAAGGCGATGTTTGGCTACGACCTGCCCTAGCATGTTGTCAAGATTTTGGGGTAAAAAAGCGATATCTACTGCTAAAGTGGCATCGTATTGGGTGAATGTGGCAAAGTGCAGAGGCTTAATTAGAGAGCGTTCAAAGCCAGTAAATTTAGGAGATATAAGTGCCTGACAAATTTCGCGGGAGCGATCTGGACGAAAATTATAGAAAATAACACCATCTCCCGATTCTATTGCCCCTGAAGCTATGCGGGTGGGAAGGATAAATTCATCGGTGATCTGTTGACTATGGGCATTTTCGATTACGGCGATCGCTGAGGTAGTTTCACGCCCGTCATTTTTAACAAAGTCGTCATTAACCAAGACCTCGTAAGCTTTTTGCACCCGATCCCAACGCTTATCTCGATCCATAGCGTAGTAACGACCACTCACTGTCACGATTTTACCGATCCCGATCTCTATTGTGTAATCTTGAATTTTTTGGATGTATTTTATGCCTGAAGTTGGTTGGGTATCGCGTCCATCCGTAATAGCATGAATACAAACGTCGGTGAGTCCTTGTAATTTTGCCAGATCTAATAAACCTAGTAAGTGGTCGATATGCGAATGCACTCCCCCATCCGAACACAAACCGATCAGGTGTAATTTACTCCCGTTGGCTTTGACGGCGTTACAAACTTTGACTAGAGCTTCATTATTAAAAAAAGTGCCATCGTCCACGGCATCAGAAATACGGACTAACTCTTGCGGCACGACTCGACCTGCGCCAATGTTGAGGTGCCCAACTTCAGAGTTGCCCATTTGCCCTTTTGGAAGTCCAACATCTTTGCCTGATGCTTGGAGTAGCGTTTTAGGATAGATCTGCCATAGACTGTCCATAATTGGAGTTTTAGCGGACGCGATCGCATTGCCATCCGTCTCTTCTCGATATCCCCAACCGTCCAATACGATCAGAACGAGGGGAGAAACTGATCCTGTAGCCATAGCGATTTTTCCAGCGATTTTTCCTTCGTGTTCACACATTCGCAATCATAGCATTGCAACTAATTTCATTCAATTTTTATCTTTCTTCCGCAAGAAGACCCTCGATTTACCGATGGGATGAATTGAGGTTACTATCTAGATAAATTAAGTACTTTCACAAAAATAGAGATAATTTTTTGGTCTAACCATAATCTCTTCTGTGATCTATTACCAGCGCGGCTAAGGTATTCAACCAGCAATTCCAAATTCAGAATGTAGCAAATAATATAGACCTAATTGCCAATATCAGCAGTCGCCTCCAAGGTAATATTGATTTCTACTCATTGGAGAAGTAGCTTATTGGTTTTATCTATTCGCATATCTGGCAATTTGTCAATAATAAAAAAATATAGAGCTTATTGACGATATTCTCAACAAGAAGTGCCATTATGAGCTACAAATTTTGAATTTGGAATTGCTGAATGGTCGAGCTATTGAACTAGAAGTGCCGAATATTTTACTTCAAGATCCGAATTCCGAACTTGAAAGGTGGAATCGATCGCCACTTGTCTCGATACTTTTAAAGCTTGCACGGATTTAGATGCAGGGAAGGGAGTCAATAATTTAGCAGTGGACTCGCTCCAACGCACCATTAAACTGGGTTGGATGCCCAAAACTAGGATTAAAATGGCTAAAACAATTGCGGGTAAGCGATCGCCATAAATTTTACTAATTATTTGAGTAGGACTTACTGCCATGTCGTACGAGAGCAACCAGTCACCAGCCAATGATTATTGTAAATTAATCAATCATCCGATACACATTCAACCATTTATCTAAATCTGTAGCATTGGCAAAATCTAACAAAACCTCACCCAATTCTTCCAACTTCTCAATAGATAATGCCGTAATTTCTATTTCTTGGCGGTTAGTCAACTTACCAAACCGCTTAGATAGCAACCGTACAAGTAGCGTTTTTGCCTCATTCTGCCTGCCTTCTTGCCGACCCTCCTGTCTTGCATCTTGATATACCCTTGTTTGCTTGATGTCACTTAGTAAAAACATAGCTTCAATCTCCTGACGACTTAACTTAGAAAACTTCGATACTAAAACACTCTCTAATAATTCTATGATGCCTTGCTTTATAGTGGTATCAGCAATCTCAGTTCTGGTACGCTCCATTAGCTCTTGTACTAGCTTTGGGGCTTGAGACTCTTTGCTCACGATTAATTCAATTAATCCCATACCAATCGATCCAGAGTGTATCTCATCTAGATAAATTTGGATGATCCGCTTACTGTTAATTAATTCTTGCTGATAGGTGGTTAATACTTTTACTTCTAAATTTTTGTTAGCAAAGATAGCAACTGCCTGCCAATCTTGAACTGGTTTGTATTGATTTAGATAAATATTAATCTCGGCAATGAATTCCCAGTAAAAATCTGGTTTGTCTTGAAACTGCACTTCCACAAAATAGATTGGTCGATCTGAAGTTGTGGGCATAAAAATCCCGTCAAATCGAAATGCTTTTTCTTTAACTTCTAACGATGTAAATTGATAGCGATCGGCATTTTCCACAGGTTGACCGAGCAGTTCAAATAGCAAACCATCAAAGGTCAAAAACAACCTATAAAAAATGGTGTCAGTACGCATAAATATCTCAACCTTTTTCTTAATGCCATCTCAATTATTTCGGAGCCGAGCGATCGCATCAGTCATAGGCTGAATTTTTCTCAGACTCGAATATGCAGACTGAAGCTTTTGCGGATACGATCGAGCTACTTAACTCGGATGTTTTCACTTTTTACTCGGAGTGCCAAGCTCTGAACTGAAGCGATCGAGTGTTTTACTTAAAGTTCCGAACCTGAAAGGTGGAATCACTTTTTCCGAAACTTGGAGGGCTTGCACGGATTTAGATGCAGGGAAGGGAGTCAATAATTTAGCAGTGGACTCGCTCCAACGCACCATTAAACTGGGTTGGATGCCCAAAACTAGGATTAAAATGGCTAAAACAATTGCGGGTAAGCGATCGCTCCAAAGGACTGGGGGTAAATTGGAAACCTCATCTGCCAGTCTGCCAAAAAATGCCCGATTTAATAATATGAGTAAATAAACTCCCGTCAAACCCGTACCCACCATACAGAGAAGAGTTTGAATCGGAAAAGTGGAGAAACTCCCGCGAAATACTAAAAATTCGGAAATAAAGCCCACCATCCCCGGAATGCCTGCGCTTGCCATCGCTCCAGTAATCATTAATGTACCAATTAGCGGTAAACCACGTTCGGGATTTAAAAGTCCTCTTAAAATATTGAGATCGCGGCTGCCTGTTTTTTGATAGACCACGCCCACCAGTAAAAATAACATTGCCGAAATTAAGCCATGACTGACCATTTGAAAGATCGAAGCCAAAATACCCAGATCGGTCATCGCAGCAGCACCTAGAAGTACATAACCCATGTGAGCCACCGAACTGTAGGCAACCATTTTTTTCATATCCGTCTGGGCGATCGCCGTAAATGAACTATACAAAACCGTTACTGCCGCCCAAGTTGCCAACCAAGGTGCTAAAACTGCCCAAGCCTCTGGAAATAACCCCAACCCAAACCGCAATAATCCATAGGTACCTAGCTTTAATAAAACCCCTGCAAGTAATACCGAAACTGGCGTAGAGGCTTCAACGTGGGCATCGGGGAGCCAAGTATGTAACGGCACGAGCGGAATTTTAATCCCAAAACCAATCAAGAGCCCACCCAGTAATAAAACCTGCGTCCCTACAGGAATAGCATTAATTAGCAGTCCGTCATAGTCAAAATTAGGCGAACCACTCAGCCATGTCGTAGCTAAAAATGTCCCTAAGATTAAAATCCCTGAAACTGCCGTATAAATTAAAAACTTAGTAGCTGCATAGCCCCGTTTACTACCGCCCCAAATCGCAATGAGTAAATATAAAGGAATTAGCTCTAGCTCGTAAAATAGCAGAAATAAAAGTAAGTTTTGCGCCAAAAAAGCCCCTACCACTGCCGCGTTAAGTAAAAGAATTAGGCTGTAATAAAGTCTCGGTCGATGGATTGAATCTTCAGTGCTATAGATGGCAATTAGTGTTAACAAACTATTTAGGGCAATTAGAGGTAACGATAAGCCGTCAATGCCAATCCGATAGCTAAGACCTAAATTATCAATCCAAGGTAAGTGTTCGGACATCTGCATTTGAAGATTACTTACATCAAACTGAAAGCCTAAAAATACTGTCCAGCCCAGAGCGATCGCCATCAAGACTAAACATACCCTTTTAATTTGCAAGCTAATTTGTAAACTATTTCGATCTCCACTTTCAGAATTGCTAGCAGATCCCCCGATGCCCCAAAAGCCGATGATAACCACTCCCACGATGGGGATCGAAATTAAAACACTGAGCATAGATTGATTTCTAATTAAGTTTCTGAGTTTCCAACAAAATATCTAAAAAGCAAATAGATTCACCCCAGCGACCACGAAATAAACAGGGTGAAAAGTCCCAAGCTGAGTAAAATCGTCAAAATGTAGCCCTGAGATTGACCAGAGGTACTGTATTTCAAGCCTTCTCCGCTAAAAATTGAAGATAGTCCCACAAAATTAACTAAACCATCAATCACATAGAGATCGACCCATGCACTAATTTGAGAAAGCTGCCCTACGGCAAAAACTACGGTTAAACGATACAAGCGATCGATATAAAAGTCGTAAGCCAATAAATCCTGAGTCATGCGCCAAGGTAATTGCAGCGATCGCGACCATGCCTTATGTAGATAAATATTGCTGCCGATCGCCACACCCAGAATGCTAGAACCAATTAACAGCAGTACAGCAGGCTTATTAATCTCAGCCCAACTTGGTAACAGTCCTAAATTTTGCATAATTAAAGGGATCAGCAGGCACACCAAAATCAAAGACACCATCGGTACTGCCATAGTCCACGGCACTTCGGGCGCGCGGCGAGTTTTAGGTTGCGGTTTTCCCAGAAACACCAAACGATAGACCCTAGTTAAACCCAAAATAGTCAGGGTATTTACTGCCAAAATTAATGCCACAATCCACGGGTCGTCTATCCAAAAATCGTTTACACCATGCAGCAACGACCAAAAACCGCCAAAGGGTGGGATCGCGACCAAACTAAACCCACTGATTAAAAAAGATGTGGTTGTAGCTGGCATTTTCGACCATAATCCCCCTAGTTCAGTTAGATCTTGATTTTGAGTCGTAGAAATAATCCCGCCTACACTCATAAATAACAATGCCTTGGCGATCGCATGGGTAAATAACAAAATTAAGGCAAAATCCACCCGATCCATGCCCACAGCCACAAATACCAAACCCAAATAGGCACTGGTCGTATGCGAAAAAGCTCTTTTAATATCAATTTGAGCGATCGCCACTAAAGATGCCCCAATCGCAGTTACCGAGCCGATCGCAATCAAAGCAGTCACAGCCACAGGCGATAGCGCAATAATCGGTTGAAGTTTAATTAACACATACGCCCCACAACCAACTACTACAGAATTACGCAAGATTGAAGCAGGGTTAGGTCCTTCCATTGCCTCATCCAGCCACAGGTGTAAAGGAAATTGCGCGCATTTTCCCGTCGGACCCGCTACTAAAGCTAAGCCTAATAATGTGGCGATCGTAGGCGATAATTCCACAGTCTCCGCCCAAGCATATAAGCTGGGGAAATTTAGATCTCCTGCCACCGATGCCAATGCCACAATCCCCATGAGCAAAATTACATCGCCTACCCGTTTGGTTAAAAAAGCATCGCGAGCCGCCGTCACTACCAAGGGCTGAGCATACCAAAAACCCACTAATAAATAAGTAGAAAGCGTCAATATTTCTAAAAGGGCGTAGCTAAGTAATAAAGAATCACTAATTGCCAGACCGCTCATCGTGCCTTCAAAGAAACCCATTAAGGCAAAAAATCTAGCCAATGCCCAATCTTTTTCCATATAGCCAAGGGCAAAAAACTGAGCCAGCAAACTCAAGCTCGTAATTAGCTCCATCGCGCCCATACTTACCATCGAGATGTTAAAGCTAAAAGTCAGATTGAGATCTAAAACCTGAAGCCACTGAAAAGTTAATAATTGCGGAGGCTGATGCCAAATTGTCCTAAATACAATCGTGCCGTGGACAAAAGCCACCAAGGTCATAAGTAGATTAATATAAGCCGCAGGACGAGGACCAGTGCGTTTAACTATACCTGTTGCCCAAGGCAGGGTTAGAAGTGCGCCAATTAGACCATAGCAAGGTATCCACCAACTTTTTTGAACTAAAAATTCGATAAAATTTATCATTATTAAATGTGTTTCCTGCCTTAAAGGATCGAGATCGATGGAGAAATTAGAAAAATCCTTAAAGAAATTTCAAAAAAACATCACCGAGAATCTCAATAATTCAAAGTTATTATGTATAAATTTTATATTTTATTAATCTAGATTAATCTATCGTCAATTTTAGGATAATTAAGGCATCTTAGCTTCTGGCTCATGGATAAACGTTACAGTTTCTCTAGTTAGCACTCCATAACTACTCTAAATTATTTCTAAATTATTAAAAATGCCAGATCGGAACTTAGACCAAAAATTAGATCGAAAATTAGACGGGAAATCAGCAGATCTGATATCAGATTTTATGCTTTATGCTCAACACGGCTGGGCAGATAACTCTGAGGGAATTGCGAGACTGGCTCGAGATCTAAGTACACCTCAAACGATGGTAATTGCGCCCAATTTAGGCTGGATCGATACTTGGCTCAAAATCCAACCGTTAATTAAAAAAGTAGAAGCGATCGCCACAGCCAACTTTAATCAATATCCCCATACACCTGTCAGAATTATCGGTCACTCGATGGGAGCATTAATTTGGGTAGAAATCCTCAATCGTTATCCCCAATGGTGGCAAAATATTCACAGCTTTGTTTTGGTTGGTGCGCCCGTGGGCGGTTCAAATTTGGGGAAAATGCTCGATCCTCTTAGTATTGCAATAGGTGGGGATTTGGGGAAAAGTCGAATTAAAATGGCGGAAGCGATCGCCCTAAAAATAAAAACCCTAAGTATTGCAGGGGATATTGATGGCAGCACGGACGGAACAGTTACCATTGCCAGTACAAAATTTGACTATAGTAAATCTAAAATTATTAAAGGCGTAAATCATCCACGGCTGAGGAATCATCCCCTCGTCGCGATCGCGATCCGTGAATTTTGGGCAGAGATCTAAACAGGTTTAATATATTAGGACATGAAATTAAGACGATGAAATTATTATTCATTTCTACACCTGTAGGCGCATTTGGGTCTGGTATTGGCGGCGGCGTAGAGCTAACCGTACAGAATATTGCTAAAGAATTAATCGGGCGATCGCACACCGTTCATCTCGCAGGATCGGTTGGATCTTTATCCTCAGATATTCCGATTATGGCAATTTTAGGACAAGTACACAGCTTTGCTCAAAATCAAGATCGTAGCGATCCCGTCAGTTTTCCCGATAACTCGGTCTTAGCAAATATGTGGGAATATGCCTTTCAAGTGCAACATAGCTATGATTTGATCGTAAACTTTGCCTACGATTGGCTGCCTTTTTATCTCACGCCCTTTTTCTCTAAACCCATTGCCCACTTTGTCAGTATGGGATCGCTTCTAAATAACATCGATCGCCTAGTCCATAAAATCTCACAGACTCATAAAGGCACCATTGGCGTTTATACCAAAGCACAGGCATATACATTTAACGAATCTGTGGGACAATCCCTAGATTTTAAAATTCTGAGTAGTGGCATCGATTTAGATTTATACCAATTTCAAGCTAATCCTCAACCTCAAATAGCATGGATTGCCCGAATTGCTCCCGAAAAAGGTTTAGAAGATGCGGCGGCTCTTTCCCAAAGTTTGCAAATGCCAATTCAAGTTATGGGTAAAATGCAAGATGAAGCATACTGGCATAGGGTCTTAGCCGAATATCCCCAAGCCCAGTTAAATTATTTAGGCTTTCATCCCACGCTCAAGTTGCAAGAATTACTGGGATCGTGTTTGGCATTATTAATGACCCCAAAATGGGAAGAAGCTTTCGGAAATGTGGCGATCGAGGCTCTTGCCTGTGGGGTTCCAGTGATTGGTTACGCACGCGGTGGCATTGTGGAAATTATTCACCATCAAGAGACGGGCTTTTTAATCGAACCCGATAATGTCGAGTCTTTATGTGATGCCGTAAAATTAGTTCCTAACCTGCATCGTGCCAGTTGTCGCCGCCAAGCCGAACGAGAGTTTTCTTTACCCGCGCTGGGCGATCGCTTTGAGTCTTGGTTTCAAGAGATGATTGAAAAAACTTCATAGACACTAATTTAAGGAAGTTAAGTAGAAATTAATATGACTATCATCACAGCACCCGTAGATACAGATCCCAAATCACTAACCCTCACACTATTAATAAATGTGAATGATGTTACCCTTCATACCACACCAGAGCAATTCGATCGTCTTTGTATAAACAACCCTGATTTAAGGCTGGAACTCACTAATGACGGAGAATTAATAGTTATGGCACCAGCATTTCCCATTAGCGGCGAGAGAAATGGAGAATTGTTTGGGCAGATTTATATTTGGAATAAATATACAAAATCAGGTAGGGTGTTTGACTCTTCGACTGGTTATGATTTTACAGCGATCGGGGGAGGAAAACTATCGCCAGATGTATCTTGGATCGAGAAGTCAAGGCTAGAAAGAATTTCGTTGGAACAATTTTGTCCAGTAGTGCCAGATTTTGCGATCGAACTGCACTCAACTACCGATAAATTAAATCAACTACAAACCAAAATGCAGGAATATCAAAGGTTAGGGGTACGATTAGGGCTACTTATTAATCCTCGAGATCGACAGATAGAGATTTATCGACTCGGACAAGAAGTTGAAGTGTTGCGATCGCCTAAATCGGTTAGTTGTGAAGATGTATTGATAGGCTTTGTATTAGACATGAGTGAGATTTGGTAAGAAAAAGATTGCACATATCACTGTTTTAGTTTGAGAGATAATCTTATAGACAACATAATTTAACTTTAGGATAAATCTAATGATTGTAGAAGTCTAATGATTGTAGAAGCTATTTATGAGATGGAAATGTTGAGGTTATTACAGCCATTAAAATTAGCTGAAGGGAGTAAAGTCGAAATATCTATTGTCCCTATAGAAATTTATTCATTTATTCTGTAGAAAAAACTCCATTAGAAATCTTGCAGGCGATCGCTGAACTTCCTTTAGATGGAAAAACAGATGATTTCTGTAGTCAGGATCGCGATCGAGTTCTATATTGTTAGCAATTTATGATTTTTGTTGATTCTAATTATCAGAATGCCGTTTTATTCTTAAAAAGCAATCTATAAGAATTAGGACTTACGCAGCGTAAAAAGAAAACCTATATTTAAAGTGGGTTTGGGGCACAGCCCCAATCGAGGGCTTCGCCCTCAAACTCCCTCACACTAAGTTTCTA
>Ga0163154_10005723_pt1 | contig 15597 bp, 17 predicted proteins | sample OliLakLV19MP9P1_FD_148649 | JGI IMG/M metagenome (GOLD analysis project Ga0163154, IMG submission 148649) | Freshwater microbial mat bacterial communities from Lake Vanda, McMurdo Dry Valleys, Antarctica - Oligotrophic Lake LV.19.MP9.P1 | ecosystem: Environmental > Aquatic > Freshwater > Lake >... | reverse complement strand
TGATTTAAGCTAAGTCGGGATTGAGAAGGTCGAAAAACGTCAGGTGTTTGATATCGCGCCTGCCCAGATCGTGGTCAGCGAACACCATGGCATGAGCAAAATCTGCCCGTGCTGCGGCAAACAAACCCAAGCTGTTTTTCCAACCGGGGTCAATCATGGCGTGCAATACGGTCAGCACCTGCGAGCGCAAATCGCCTATTTGAGCAGTTATCAATTGATCCCGACAGCACGCTTGTCGGAGTTATTAACCGATTTTTACGGTCAAACCATCAGCGAAGCCACTATTTTAGAAGTCATAGCCGATTTATCATAAGCGGTTGAGCCAAGTTTGGAGGGGATTAAGACGGGTCTGCTGGAGGCAACGGTTTTACACTCGGACGAGACCAGCGTGCGGGTAGATGGCAAAACCGAATGGCTGCATGTGCTGTCAAATCAGGCGTTGACCTACTACGATATCCATGAAAAACGCGGTCAGAAAGCCACCAACAGCATCGGTTTAATTCCTGAATTTACGGGGTATTTATTGCACGACGCTTTCGCGTCGTATTTTGTCTTTGAAAAATGCCAGCATGTGTTATGTAACGCCCATATTTTGCGCGAATTCACCTTTTTATTCGAAGAACAAGGGCAGAAATGGGCTGGGGACTTAAAAGAGTTGCTGCTAGAGATTAAGCGGACGGTTGAGCAATCTCACGCGCAAGGGCGACTGACATCTGACCAATTAGAGAGGTTTGGTCAACGCTACGCGGCGATTATAGGCGCGGGGCAAGGCCTCAACCCGCCCCTTATTAAACCTAAGACGCCCCAACGCGGACGACAAAAACAATCTCCCGCCCGAAATTTTCTCCAACGGCTTGAGAAATATCAGGCGGCTATTTTGATGTTTATGCACGATTTCCGTGTCCCGTTCGACAATAATTTAGCCGAGCGCGACTTAAGAATGATGAAACTCAGGCAAAAAATATCGGGCGGCTTTCGAACAAAACGTGGCGCTCATCTGTTTGCGCGAGTGCGATCTTACATCTCCACGGTTCGCAAACACGGCAACAATGTCCTCGATGCTATCTCCTCCGCCTTGAGTGGCGATCCTTTCATTCCTCACCATCGATCCATGGCTGAGTAGTTACGATTTTCTTCTACGGATTGATAATCCGCGTTGCGCCGGTGTAAATATTGAAATCTGCGCCGCGTAGGAATCCGATGAGCGTGATGTTCTGGCGGTGGGCGACTCTGACGGCTAAATGAGATGGCGCAGACACCGCGCAAAAGATCGGAATCCCCGCCATCGCCGCCTTCTGTAGCAGTTCAAAACTTGCCCGCCCGCTGACCATCACCGCGCACTCGCTGAGGGGCAAATGGTCATTCATCAGCGCCCAACCGACCAATTTATCAAAGGCGTTGTGCCGCCCGACATCTTCCCGCGCCGCCCATAAGTCACCCGATTTGTGAAATAAGGCCGCCGCGTGTAGTCCGCCGGTCTGATCGAATAGCGCCTGTGACCGCCTCAGCCCGTCGCTCATCGCGCTGATTTGGGCGGGCGTCAGAGTCCAACCCACCGTGACAGGCTGGGCAGTCTGCGTGATAGCGTCGAGGTGCGCCTTGCCACACACCCCGCACGCGCTATTGACCGTGAAATGGCGTTCCAACGACGGCAAATCCGGCAGCGATTCAGACCGCAGCCGGACATTGACGACGTTATAGCGCTGTTCTTCATCCAAATCGCGGTCAACGCAGTAGGTGATGGACGCCAGCGCGGATTTATCTGGGATGACGCCCTCGCTGAACAAAAATCCCGCCGCGAGTTCAAAATCTGCCCCCGGCGTCCGCATCGTGACCGCCAGCGCACGCGATTCTGACCCCGCCACCAGCCGGATCTCCAGCGGTTCTTCGGTGACAACCGAATCGCGGCGCTTGGTCTTGGCAATCAGGCCGCCGCGCACCCGCGTAAGGCTCAGGTTAACCTTGCTGGAGGGGCGGTCTGGGTCGCTCATACGCGCACGGCCACCGGTTCGGAGTCTACGGCGCGGCTGATGCTCACGCGACCAGATTTATAGGCGGGGATGTGCGCCAATGGTGAACGCGCCGCGCCGCCGGGGTCGAGTAGGACGTTCGCCTCCGGCCAATAGACCTCCACCGTGCTTCCGGCGATGTCGCCAATCACCAGCACGCCGGTATATGTGCCGTGAGCGTTGGTCAGGCGCACTGCTTCACCCGCGCTCAAACCGCGTGATTTAGCCTCGGACGCGGACAAAATCACGGCGTCACGTCGATAGCCCGTGCCGGATTCTTTGTCCTCATGCACCATGCTATTGAACTGCTTGCCGCGCCGCGTGACCAGTCGTAATTCCCCCTCGGCCAAATCATTAACCGGCAGAGTCGCCGCCTTAAAGTGAGCTTTTCCGTCCGGCGTTGGGAAGTTCCAGCCCTCGCACAACATTGCGCCGCCGTATTGGAACTGGTCGCCTTCGGCGCGTAAATTCTGAATCCCGTCATAGTACGGGATGACGCTGGCGATTTCCTCGCGGATAGCTTGGGTAGAATCGAATCGCACCTTGTCGGCCAACTCAGGGCGGACGCGGGCGGCCAAATCGCCCAATACATCGCCCTCGCCACGCGCCTCCCCGATTCGTGGACCCGGAATCTCGGGGCTGAACATCACTCGGCGCTCAGTAGAGGTCTGGGTCACGCCGCCGGGGATTTCGTAGCGCGTGGCGGCGGGCAACAATATCACGGTTTCGGCGGGGTCAATCCACATCTGACTCGACGGCACGATGTCCATGTGAACGCGCAACGGGATATTTTCCAGCGTGCGCGTGATGCCTTTCGGGTCGGGCATGACCTCACGGAAATTGCCGCCGACTGCGAACAGTACATCAATGTCGCCTTGCGCGGCGGCGTCCAACATCTCTGGGGTGGTGAGTCCGGCGCGGGTCGGGACATCAAAACCGTATTGGGCGCTGAGAGTCGCCGCCGATTCTGGCGAGATGGTGATTCCGCCGGGTAAAACCGTGGCATACGCGCCCATCTCAGCGCCGCCTTGTACCCCGCTATGACCGCGAATCGGCATCAGGCCGCACCCTTCGCGCCCAATGAATCCCTTCAACAGCGCGAGGTTGATAATCGCGTGGACGTTATCCTCCCCGCAGGTATGCTGAGTGATGCCCATGCCCCATACGAAAATGGCGCGTTCGGCCTTGTGCAGCCGTTCCGCGTAGCTTTCGAGGTCGGCCATTGCCACGCCGGATTCGGATTCCAACGCTTCCCACGTCAGCGAGTCGAGGTAGGCGCAGAGCGTTTCAAAACCCTCGGTGTGCTGCGAGATGAAGCCAGAATCGACCCAACCGCGTTCAATCATCAGCTTGGCGGCGGCGTGCAGAAACGCGATGTCGCCCCCAGCACGTACCTGTACGAATTGGTCAGCCATTTTTGTCCCGAACATCGCGCTTTCGATGTCGCTGGGAATCCAATAAGCCTCCATGCCGGGTTCGCGGAACGGATTCACGCTGACGATTTGCGTCCCGGCTTTTTTGGCGTGATACAAGTATTTCATGACTAGCGGCTGGTTGCTGGCTACGTTTGAGCCGATGAAGGTGATGACATCCGTCCCGATGAAGTCGGTATATGAGCAGGTCGTGGCTCCCACGCCGAGCGCGGTTTTGAGTGCGAGAGTGCTGGGTGAATGGCACATGCGGGAGGCGTTGTCGATGTTATTTGTGCCGATGGCGCGGACGGCCTTTTGCGCGGCGTAATAGGTTTCGTTGGGTATGCCGCGACTGGTCAGGTAGAAATAAGCGCGGTCTGGCGCGGTGGTTTTGAGTTTGGCGGCGATCAAATCAAGCGCGGCGTCCCACGAAATGCGCGTAAACCCAGCCTCACCTTTGCGCCGAATCATCGGGTAGGGGATGCGCCCCATCTCGCGCAAATCACGGGCGCGTAAGTCACGCAGCGGGGCGACATCTATTAGGCGGGCGATGTCTAGCGCGGGAAGGGTGTTCATCCGCAACAGGCGCAGCCGGACGTTGCACAGGTGAATCCCGTCAATCGTCCAGTCTTTCATGCCGGTTGTCCCCAGCGCGCACCCGTCGCAGACCCCGTGATTGAGGATTCGTAGGGCGTAGCGTAGGTTGCCCCTATTCTCCCATAAGGCGCGAAACACCTCTAGGAAATTGTCGGGATGCCGGAAGGGAATCCATGTCGCCCAATCGCGGGGACTCCAACCGCGATTAGGCGGCCTGACAGCCTTTTTCGGCTTGCTACTGAATATGCCCATCGCCTTATCCTCCCAATTTTAATATCTATGTGGGTGAGTATAGTCTTTCCCAGCCGTTTATAGAACACGAATAGGCTTAACATAACATCAGTGAATCACGAAACCGCAAAAGAATATTTACCCCAATACCTTTTGGCGAAGGTATTGGGGTGTAATATTGAATTTTCTATCGACTTGAGAGAGAGATTGATGACCAACGCAAGTAGCTATCTGGATACCCCGATTTGGAACGCGCTAACGACTCACCACGCTCAGTATGCCCTGAGCAGTGACTTAGCCTGTTGTTATATAGCGGACGCCGCGCCGTTTGCAGCAGTGGCTTCTCCCACGGCTGAGGCCTTTCGTAGCCTTGCGACCTTGCGCCAGCGCGGGGAAGTCGTCGCACTCATCGGGACGCCTACAGACATCGGGGAAGAGTGGGAACTGCTCATGCAGATTGCGCTCGTCCAGATGATTTATGAAGGCCCGCCGGTTGAAGTGATTGACGGGGAGGAGAGTATCGTCACGCTCACTCAGGCCGATGTCCCCGCGATTATCGAATTGGTGGATTTGACCCGTCCGGGGCCGTTCTTCCCGCGCACGAGCGAGTTGGGTCATTATGTCGGGATTTGGAAGGACGAGAAGCTGGCGGCGATAGCGGGGCAACGGCTGTATTTTCCCGGCTATCACGAGATTAGCGCGGTCTGTACGCATCCCGATTTTCAACGCCGAGGGTATGCGCGGAAGTTGATTTTGTATCTGATGCGCGAGATTCAGCGCGAGGGCGATATCCCGTTTTTGCACGTCTATAGCAAAAACCTCAGCGCACAGGCGCTATACGAGAAAATGGGGTTCAACCGACGCGCCGAATTACCGGTATTCACGCTCAGGCGCAAATAACCACGGGGGAGAAAATCAACGCGATAATCACCCTCTTATTGCATGTATTTATGCGATGGGGATTATAATGGTGGTAGGGAACTAGGGAATTTCTCCAATGGCGGCGCTGAAACCCATAAAAATTTGTATCGCGGGGTGAATCCGCATCTGCAATCGCTGGCGCAACTTCCGCCCACCGGGACGGTCAGTCTGTGGAGTGGCTTTCACAGCAAATTTATCGCCAAATTGGATGACGCTCTCAGCGCACAATTGCGCCCGATGGGATATTTCACCCGTCAAGTGGGCGGGATTCAATTCCGAATTGATGAGCGCGACCAGACACGCTACCCCGATATTCCCATTTATGCTGATGCGCCGCGCCCAACGGCCTATGAGACATCGCTCCCAAATATAGCCGCGACCCTCGTCCTTCCAACGGTAGAGGCATTTCAATAGGATAGCGCCGATTTAGACCGCTATGCCGCAATCGCAATTTATGACCAAGAGCGCCAGCAAATTGGGCTACTGGAACTGTTATCACCAGTCAATCTGCCGGGACGACAAGGGTATGCCGCCTACAGCGAAAAACGGCGCGAAGTCCTCAGCGGCGGATTGATCTTAATCGAAATCGACTTGCACAATCATCAACGTTCGTTGTTTGAGCATCTCCGGCGCGATGGTCGGCTGGATGACGCACCCTATCTGCTGGCCGTCACCGACCCGCGCCCTGATGTGAGGTTGGGCGAGACGATTATTCAAACATTCCGCGTGGATGAACCCATCCCACCCATCGATATCCCCTTGTCAAACGATCAACACTTGACTCAGTTTGACCTGAATAGCGCGTATCAGGCCGCCTTCGAGCAGTCTTATTTCGGCCTAGAATTTGATTATGCCACGCCACCGACGGGATTTGAGTTGTATGCGCCACAAGACTGCGCCGCCATTCTTGCACGCCTGAACGACATCCAAGCACGGGCGGCGCGGGGTGAAAACCTCGAAGCGTGAGGTTAGGCCGGTTGAACCCCGGCCTTCATCATCTGAGAGACGACGAGGTGATGGAACGGGCGAATCACGTTGAAATAGACCGGCCCTGCCCAATTGTGATAATGCACCACCGTCCCTGCGTGGAAACGCTTGCGCCCGTCGGCCAATGGCTCGACGGCGATAATCAGGTTGGCGGTCAGGTGCTTATCGGTGGCTGAGGCGATCCAATACGAGTCTTCTTGACTGGCGTCTACCACGAAAATTGTCCCGGGCTTGCCCGCCTCAAAGTTGATGTCGGACGGCTTGAGGCGTGGCGCACCGCCCGGTATCCTCTCTTGTTTCATCCCCAACAGGCGGACGAAACCGGCGCGTATGCCGTACAGCACCTTAATCCACGCCGGATAATACGACAGAAATCCGGCCAGAAATTCCCGCAGGGATTGTTCGCCCTCAATGACCTTTTCGTCGTAGTGGTCGGCGTCACGCAAATACGGCTTGGCGACTTCTAGGTTTTGGATGTAACTGCTCATGAGTGTCCCCCCTCTTATGTGTGGGGCATGGCACGCCATTGCCCCGCATTACCGCCCGCGTTAATCTCAATACAATACTATACGGTATTGTATTGTGTCAAGTGATTGAGGGTGGCAAATCGGTGAGGTCTTGCGGGGTGTTGAGATTGATGAATGAGTCCAGTTTTGGGTCATACGGGCGTATCTCGGCCTCATCCACCCAGCACACGGTTAGAGGGTCGAGCAGGCCATTGAGCGCTAGCGTCCCCCGTTCAATTTGGGACTCGATGACGGTTAGCACACGCCGCCGATAGACCGCGTGTAGTGGGTGGGCGCGTCCGGTGATGCGCGGCACAATCGCGTCAAAATCTGGGTTCGATTCCGCAAGGCGGACCAGATACGCCAACAGGCTGGGATTCAGGCGCGGCATATCACACGCGACGACCAGCGCCGAGTCGGTGGTGATGTGCGACAAGGCGCTATGTAGCCCGCCCAATGCGCCGATTCCGCTGTGTAAGTCGCTGACCATTGGCAGATGAAATGGCGTGTGAATTTCCGGGGTATTTGTCACCAACAGAATCGGCAGATTTAGCGGAGTCAATGCGGTGATGACGTGCGCCAACATCGGCTGACCGTTGATGGGCAGCAGACTCTTATCCGACCCCATCCGGCTCGACCCTCCTCCGGCGAGGATGACAGCGGTGGTGGTCATCGGATATGAATGGCGGCCAACACTGCCCACGGGCTATCATCGCCCGCCTGAGAGAGTGCGACATATTCTGCCAGCGCTGCATCCAACCGCCCTGACTGCTCCAATGACAGCGCCCGCCAATAGCGCAACCCGTCCACAATCATGGGCTGGGCGGTGGGTATGTGATTTTCCAGCGCTGAATCAATGGCGGTCAAAGCGGCGACTGGATCAGCTGCCACAAGGAAATCATAGGCGTGTTGTGCGACCTCAAACAGCAGCGCGTCACCTATTTCTTGACTGTAGTAAGTGAGTTGGCGTTCACGATTGTCATAAGTCGGATTTGCTTGGTAGGGCAATGGCGGCGGCGGAAACCACATATTCATGTCGCAGCCGGAAGATGAAGGGAAAGGCGGGGCAGAATCCATCATCCCTCCAAAAGATACCAACCGACCAATCATAATGCCGATGGTTTCTTCATCGTAAACGTAGATGGAAATGCCGCTGTTCCCGTAATCAAACCAAAATCCATAAGCCGTCGAACACACATCATAGCGGGTTAATTTTGCATCGACCATTGCCTCGGCAAAATCAAGGATAGGGCTAACGTGGAAAGTCGTATCCATTTCACCCAATGTCTGTTGCGCTTGTCGCGCCTTAAGGAATTGACCGGTCAGTGTGTAGGCGATAATCAGGCGGGTTTGGGCATAAACTTGTCGCAGTTTGGCGCGGTCATCGGTTGGCGACGTGCTTGCCCACAATGCCAGCGCTTGCTCATAGTAGGGAATGGCAATAGCCAACTGTGGTGTATGGTTGATGGTGTGGGTTTCGGCACGGTATAGCTGGCATTCCGGCGTCGGCGCGTCGTGGTCGGCGTTTTCTTCCATGACAAAAGTGGGCGCGACCCACTCGAATCGGCGCAGATTATAGGTGTCACAATCCCAGTCATTGGGGATGGGTTCTTGGATGGTTATCGTTTGTGCGCCGGACGGATTAACCGAGAAGGTCAAGCCTTGTGTGGGATTATAAGCGTCGCACAGATTTGTATCGCCTTCTATTGCAGCGCGGAGTCCGCCTTCATGCCATGTGTAAATGTTGAAAGCACTGCATGTTCGCATATTAAATGGGAGACTGTAATCATATTGAATCAACCATTCTGGATTCCCGTCGCCCGTTAAATCTCTCAATTCAAGGGGTTTAATATCCGTTCCCGATGACATATAGGGGTCGGTTTCACTGGAAGTCACAATATTGGCGAGTTGATAGCCTGATTCTATTGGATGAAGCAGCACATAGGCTTGGTGATATGAACTCCTGAAAAAAACGATGACTTCATCGCGACCATCCCTATTAAAATCGGCTTGCCCAATGATAGAGATTTGGATTGTGGCGTCTAAAATGGGAAAGGTTGTCAAATCCAATGGGTATTCGTGTGGGAGCGAGGCCACCCACTCTTCAATTACCGCCTCAAACCAACTCAATGGCGGGTTATTGTCACGATTGATAGACTTCAAATCTTGCAGCGCCTGATACGCTCCGGCGATGATCTTCACCGGTAAGTTGTTTAAGTATTCTTCTGGCGTATAGCGGGTGTCCAACTCAAAATAGAGCGCGTTGGCAATCGGGTCAGCCGATGCTTTACCCCATCCTCGCGGGGTATTATCTAGCCAGCGGCGGGTGGCCTCTGGTATGGCGCGAAGATATTCCTCTGGCGACGGGACATGCAAAATCGGCGACTGAGCCGCTGTCGCCGTCCCAAACAATATGAGCGCCATACATACCCATAGCCACATCATGATTCGCATCAAAACACACCCCTCGCATCAATATCGAGGATTTTAACGCAAAATCGACTGGACTAGCGGCAAATTAACTCACTGGGCGGGTATTGGTCTGGCACAGTGTTAGATGGGTGTCCCGAGTCGCCAATATAGATCGATCAATCCGGTCAGCAACGGTAGTCCGATTGCTAGACCTGCCAGTGTTAAGACGGCACGCCAACTGGTAGGGCTTGACACTCGTGTATAAATTTCGCCACCCAATCCCGCGCCGATCAGCGCGGTTAGCCTACTTAACGCGGCCAGCCACCATACGTCACTCGGCATCCCAAATTGATGGATTTTCGGAGATTTGATCATGTGTTTTATATCCCTTTAGTTTCACGAACCGTTTGTATAATCACGACAATCTGTTTGTGCTGGCTTACCACGGGGTGAGCGTAGGTGGCACGAGTGTTAATGTCGGCGGAATCGGTGTATAGGTCGCTGTAGGGGATGCAACCGTGATAATAATCTGATCGGTATGCGTTGCGCCGTCATCATCTGTGACGGTGAGGGTAAATGTATGTACCCCGGTACTGAGGCTAATTTGCGGAGCAATCCCGCTGGCGATCTCAACACCATTTTCGTGCCAAACGTAATCTACAATAACGACATCATCGGTGCTGGCAGACGCATTTAGCACCACATTTTGTATCCCGTTCATGTCCGCATCAATGACGGTTTGGTCATTGTCTGCATTCGCTATTGGCGGGGTATTTGGCCCCAACCCAACAATCCCAGTATCGCTGGCGAAAATTAATCCAGTGGTTTCTGTCCAGTCGATTTGGAGGTTTGCCGTGACCTCTTTATCATTGTGTGTGCGATAGGCTTCACCGGATGTAACATCCCACACAATAATTTCACCGGTTAACTCTGATGAGGCTAATTTATGACTGTTAGGACTCCATGCAAGACTATGGACAATACTGGTATGTCCATCAAATTCCGCAGTAAACTCTCCTGTTGTGGGATTCATGACATAAATTTTACCATCTTCCATTCCCCCGGCAAGTAAATTTCCTGTGTCATCCCAAGCGACAGACGTCCACCCCGCAAATGAATCGGGTATGCGCGTAAATCTTGAGGTATATAAATTAAAATCAAAGGGTTGTGCTAATATCGTTATATCTTCAAGTGTTGCAACAGCAAACTTGTTTTCAGTAGGATGCGCAGAAATTTTGTAAACATCTGCTATATCTTTGTTCACCAGATTAAAATTATTGTTACTATCCCATACCCAAAAAGAGTCCCCTTCCATTTCTGCGCCACTGGCAATTTGCTCGGCGTTGTTCCAACTGAGTGCACGTAAAAATCCACCAACATCAATTTGCTCAACCAAAGCTCCCGGAACACAACTTGGATTTGCATTTCGATCTGTACACCAGATACGAATACTCCCATCAAACGATGCCGCGCCTATTTGCTGACTATCGTGACGCCACGCAACAGCCATCGATAGCACTTCTAAACCTTCCAAAGTGTAGAGCAAATCACCTGTTTGACTATCCAATATCTGTAACGTCTGGTCGGTTGATAAGGCAGCCATCATTGTTTCGTCAGGACTGACCGACACAATATAATATTCATTTTCGTTTGTTTGTGCAGTTGCATGATCTATTGACATGATGCAAAGGACATACCACAAGATAAAAGCCGATTTCGCTAGGTTTATGCTTATATTCATGAGTCTGCTTTCAAGATATGTTCTATGATATTTCAGTACGGGCGGGCAAGCCGTCCCCTACAAAATTTCTCATGATGTATGTTTTGTCCGCAGAAATCGGACGTTCTGTAGAGGTGACAATGTGCTGCGCCTCCCATGATAACTCACACAACATAATTGGTCATCCGTGGCAATAGGTTGGGCGGGGCGTTTCCATACAATGGAGGAGGTATGTGTCAGCTACTTTCAGACAAGGAACGCCCATGCCCACCATTGCCTTTGTGACTTACTCGCCCGACCCCGCCCTCCAACCCAGCGACCAACTCATCGCGGATGCGCTGACCGCCCGTGGCGTGACCGTCGTCCCCGCCGCGTGGGATGACCCGTCGGTAGATTGGTCAGTTTTTGACGCAGCCGTCATCCGTTCGACATGGAATTATTTCGACAAACCCGTTGAGTTCACGCTCTGGCTTGACCATATCGAATCGGTGGGTTTGCCCCTGATGAATCCGCTGAAAATCATCCGCTGGAACATGGTCAAGACCTATCTGCGTACTATGGAATCAGAAGGCTTGCGAATCGTCCCGACGGTCTGGGTTGAGCAAAACACCGCGCCGGATTTGGTCGCGATTGTGGCCGAGCGCGGCTGGGGCGATGTGTTGATTAAATCGACCATCAGCGGCGGCGCGAAGGGGATTCACAAAGTCCCGGCGGGGCAGGCGGCCGACCATCAAACCGTCTTAGCGGAGATGGCGCAGGCTTGCCCGATTATGATTCAACCGGTGTTGCCGGAAATCCGCGATGGCGAAATCTCGGTGCTGTTCGCGGGCGGAAAATTCTCGCACTCGGTGCGGAAATTCCCCGCAGAAGGGAATATTTTCGTTCAAGAAACTCACGGCGGCTACGATGTGCCGTATCAGCCGTCACAGGCGCTCATCGACCAAGCCGCCGAAGTGATCGAAATCGCCCGCAAGCTGTCTGGTGAGCAGAACATCGTCTATGCCCGCGTGGATGGCGTGTTGATTGACGGTCAATTTACGCTGATGGAGTTGGAAGTGTTGGAACCGGCGCTGTTCATCTTGTACGCGCCCGCCGTCGCGGAAAATTTCGCCGCCGCAATCGCCGAGTCTATTCCTTCGGCGCAGACAGCGTAATCGCCCAAGCCTCAATCGGGCGTGCATTGGATGGGGCGTCAGTCATGCCGCGCTCCATCGCCTCAACGACTTCCGCATCAAAATAACGATGTCCACAATGCGGACACACTCGCGCCGGAACATGGTCAAAAATGGTAACTACTCAGCCCCTATTTGAGGGGAAAATAAGATTTCGACCTGTACTCAGCCCAATCATCTGAGGGAGGAATTTCCCCGCGCCTCAGTCAATTTGACGCTCTAGAGCATAAAATTGAGGGAAGAAATGATGGCTGAGTAGTTACCAAAAATGAACCATTTTCCGGCGCGTTGTCGTGTAACAGTCACGAGTTTTTGTTCGAGTGATTCGGTGGTATCGCAAAATTCACAAGGATGTTCCATAAGGTTTATATAGATGTCCAGCGCACGACGGAGGGCGTCGTGGGTTCTAGGCTACCGCCCAACGGCTCAATCGTCACGCCGATGGAGTTAAATGGCTGATTGAGGATGTCGGAAGAAAAAGTTAACAAGCCGTTGCCTTGCCCATCAACGGTGAACACGCCCAAGCTGACGATGCCCCCGTCCTTCCGCATCCACATCTGATAGGTGGTCGCCCCATCCAAAATCGGGAAGTTCTGGGCGATCATCACGGCAGATGGATTGTTCGGGAACACGACAATCTGACAGCGCAATGGATTCGTCGCGGCGTCGGCGGCGTCCCATAGCTTAATCTCGCGTACAACCGGCTGATTCGCCCGATACAACCAAAACGCATTGGTCAGCACCAAAAACAGCGCCAAACCCGCCGCGACTGCCCGCCACGAGAGGCTCATCCTGCGTGGTGCGGGGCGCGGAAGCACTTTTAGGGCGGGCGCAGAGACCGGGCGGATTTCTCGCGCTGCCGCTAACAAGTTACCCAACATCTGCGGTGGGGGAGCCATCTCTGGGACAGAATCGGCCAGCGCATCGCTCAGATATTGGAACTCGCGCAATTCTGTCGCTAATTCAGGGAAGTTCACCAGACCGACCTCGACCAAGCGGGTTTCTTCTGCGTCGGTAGCACCGATGCTGTACGCTGGGATGAGTTCGCGGAGATGTTGATAGTCGAGCATCGAATCCAGATACCAAGTTGCCTATGTTACTGATTATTCAGCATATCTTTTAGTTTTAGTAACCCCAAACGCAGGCGCGTCTTAACAGTTCCCAGCGGGGCAGGCAAAAACTCGGCGATTTCGCTGTGTTTCATGCCTTGAAAATAGGCGAGGTCGATCACGCGGCGTTGTTCCTCAGGGAGATGAGGCAGCAGTGTCATAAGATAGTTCGACTCTAGTCGTCGTATTAGACTATCGTCGTTTTCGTCCGATACGATTTCATCCCGCAGTTCGACATCTTGCCCCGTCCGGCGCACCTCGCGGCGCAGTCGGTCAATCGCGGTATAGCGCGTCACGGTCAGCAGCCAACTGCTAAACTGCCCCTTAGAGGCGTCCCACGCGGCGGGGTTTTTCCAAAGCTGCATGAACGTGTCTTGGGCGACCTCTTGCGCCAAGTTGGTGTTCTTGAGGACGGTGTAGGCCATACCATACACTTTCGACCCATACTCCGTGAACAAGGCCGCCAAAGCAGCCTCGTCACCATGGGTCATACGTTGTAGCAGGGATGGGATGTCGGTCATCATCAAGAAATTGGTCGCAGAGTCATAAATCCAAAACGCCATTCAAGACGATAGTGTATCACGCGCCACAAAAAACGTTTGGGAAATGGCGCAACTGTTCATCAAATCTTAGGAGCAACACATCATGTCAAAGCGGTTACTATCCATCCTGTTGGTCGTCCTCGCGGTTTTGATGACGGCTGCCGTCATCAGCGCACAGGACAGCGCCCCTACTGTGGGCATCGGCGGCGAAGCCGGTGGCGTCGGGACGTATCTGGTCGGTTCGAACGGGATGACCCTGTACGCCTTCAAGCGCGACGGCTTGGGGGTCTCGAATTGCGTTGACCAATGCGCGACGGTCTGGCCGCCGTATACGGTTGCAAGCGCTGACGGCTTGACCGTCGCTGATGGCGTCTCTGGCGTGGTCGGGACGATTGCCCGCGCCGATGGCGCGTTGCAAGTGACCTATAACGATCTGCCGCTGTACTTCTGGTCGAATGACGCGGCGGCGGGTGATACCACTGGCAATAACTTCCGCACGGTTTGGACGATTGTTGCTCCGGCGGCAGTTTACGCGCAAAGCAACGCCGATCACGGGACGATTTTGGTCGGGGCGACGGGCATGACCCTCTATACCTTCACCAATGACGCCGAGGGCGTGAGCAATTGCTCTGGCGGCTGCCTCGGTAACTGGCCTGCCGTCACGGTTGAGAGCGCCGACGCACTCGTGACCCCCATCAACCTGCCCGGTGTGTTCAGCACCTTTGACCGTGGCGACGGCACGCTGCAAGTGGCCTATAACGGTTGGCCGCTGTACACCTTCGCTGGCGATACTGCCCGTGGCGCTGTGACCGGTGACGGCGCGGGCGATGTGTGGTTCGTCGCAAAACCGTAACAGAGTGATGAGTTGAAAGTGATGAGTGATGAGAGTCCAAACGGTGTCTCGTATACCGTCTGTGAAACCGAGTCATGAGATAAGGCAGATCCTACTCATCACTCATCATTGTTCTTAATCAAACCAGCGCATCCCAGCGTCACGCAGGCGGACGACCTCCCCAATGACCGTGATGCTGGGCGGTTTGAAGTCCGCATCGGCGGCCAGTTGGGAGATGGTCGCTAATGTGCCAACCACCACGCGCTGATCCGCCGTCGTCCCCCACTCGATACACGCGGCGGGCGTGTCCGGTGACTTGCCCGCCTCAACCAATTTCTCAACAATTTTGGGCAGATAATACGCGCCCATCAACGCGACCAACGTATCAGCGGCGGCCAACCCCGCGTAATCGATGGCGCTGGCGTCGCTATCGGGGTCTTCATGGCCGGTGAATACGACGAACGAGCGCGCAATATTCCGCTGCGTGACCGGAATCCCCGCGTATGCAGGGACGGCTATTGCGCTACTGATGCCGGGGACGACCTCAAACCGGATTCCGGCCTCGAAACACGCCAGCGCTTCTTCTCCGCCACGCCCGAAAATGAACGGGTCGCCGCCTTTTAGCCGCACAACAGACAAACCCGCTCCCGCTTTCTCAATCAAGAGCGCGTTAATCTCGTCCTGACTCAGGCGGTGACGCTGCGGCAATTTGCCCACGTCAATACATTCTGCGCCATGTTTGGCCTCATCCAACAACGTCGGCGCGGCCAGCCGGTCATATAGAATCACATCAGCCTCGCGCAGCAGGCGCAAGCCTTTCACGGTGATGAGTTCCGGGTCGCCGGGGCCAGCCCCGACCAAATACACCATACCAGTCATGCTGAGAGTCCCTCTTTGGCTGCGCTCAAAAATACGTTACACGGCTCGGCGCACGGCAATCCCCCGCCGCCGCCCGCCCGCGCCCATTGTGGCGTCAAGATACACCCGCCGCAAATCTCGCTGATTAAAGCGCTTTCGGCTTCCATTGAAAAATCGGTTAAGGCGCGGAACATCCCTTTTTGCCGCCCTACGACTTCTGACAGCGTGACGGGCTTGAGCTTAACTTGCCGCGCCGCCGCCCAATCCGCGATTAGACCCGGGTAAACCG
>Ga0163154_10005721_pt1 | contig 15602 bp, 15 predicted proteins | sample OliLakLV19MP9P1_FD_148649 | JGI IMG/M metagenome (GOLD analysis project Ga0163154, IMG submission 148649) | Freshwater microbial mat bacterial communities from Lake Vanda, McMurdo Dry Valleys, Antarctica - Oligotrophic Lake LV.19.MP9.P1 | ecosystem: Environmental > Aquatic > Freshwater > Lake >... | reverse complement strand
GGCCTGCTCCGCGGTCCCGAACACTCGGGCCGATCTCGCCATCGAGGCGATGCGCCATGGCAAGGACGTCATGATGGACAAGCCGGGCCTGACGACGTTCGAGCAGCTCGAATCCGTGCGGCAGGTTCAGCGGGAAACCGGCCGGATCTTCTCGGTGGATTTCACCGAACGCTTCGAAGTACGCGCCGCCATCCGCGCCGGCGAACTCATCGAGGCTGGCGCCATTGGCCGGGTGATTCATACCTGCGGGCTCGGGCCGCACCGCATGAACCGCGCATCGCGTCCGCCATGGTTCTTCGACAAGGCGATCTATGGCGGCATCCTGGTGGACATCGGGTCGCATCAGTTCGACCAATTCCTGCATTTCACCGGCTCGACAGATGCGCGCATCGTCAGTGCCAGCACCTTCAACCGGGCCCACGCCGATGCGCCCGACCTGGAGGACATCGGTGAGGTCGTGCTTCAGAGCGACAGCGCATCCGGTTATTTCCGCGTCGATTGGTTCACCCCCGATGGTCTTTCCACCTGGGGCGATGGCCGGCTGACCCTTGTCGGCACCGAAGGAACCATCGAGCTGCGCAAGTACATCGACGTGGCCGGCCGACCGGGCGCAGACCATCTGTTCCTGACCGACCGGACCAGCACCCGCCACATCGACTGCTCGGACGTGCCGCTCACCTACTACGAAGACCTGCGCTTCGACATCGTCAACCGGACGCAAACGGCGATGACGCAGCAGCACTGCTTCAAGGTGTGCGAGTTGTCGCTTACGGCGCAGGCCATGGCCATGGGTCTGCCGGTGCGCAATCCTTGCGGACAGGAAAAGAATCCTGACCCCGGGGATCAAGGAGGCCGTCATGTCGTCCGCATGAACACCGCGGCCTGCCCGTTCCCGCCCCTACGCGATGGAACCCAAACGTGATACCCCTTGTGCAATCTCAACAAGAACTTCAGGAGCAATCAATATGATCAATCGATTCAAAGCGGCTGCAGCCACACTGGCCGCAGCAGGCCTGTGCGCCGTCATGGCCATGGGCATTGCGGGGCAGGCCCATGCCCAGACCGCGCAGCCGACCACGGTCCGCATCATGTGGTATTCCGACGGCAACGAGGGCGACGTGATACGCGACCTGCTCGACCGGTTCGAGAAACAGAACACGGACATCAAGGTGGTCATCGACCGGGTGCCGTTCAAGACCATCTCCGAGCAACTGCCGGCCCTGCTCGACAGCGGACAAGGCCCCGACCTGGCCCGCGTGACGGATCTGGGAGGCCTGTCGCGCCACTACCTCGACATACGCCCATTCGTGAAGAACCCGGCGTATTTCGACGAGAACTTCGCATCCACGCTGCCCTGGCTTCGCCCGGGTGGCGGCAACAAGGACGGCATCTATGGCGTGATGAGCCAACTCGCGCTCACCATTGCGTTCGTCAACACGACCTTGTTCGCGCAGGCCGGCATACCCCTGCCCGGTCCGAAGGCGACCTGGGCCGACTGGGCCCGGGCCAGCAAGGCGGTGGCCGAAAAAGTCAAGGCACCCTATCCGATCGCCTTCGACCGCTCAGGCCATCGCATGTCCGGCATGGCGATCTCGATGGGTGGCAAGATGCTCGGCGGTGACAAGCCAGCCCTGATCGACGACGGCTTCAAGGCGGCCATGAAGCAGATCCATGACTGGCACGGCGACGGCACCATGTCCAAGACGTTGTGGGGTTCGGTGGGGGGCACCACCTACCGCGGCGCCAACGAGGAGTTCTCCAATGCACAGGTCGTGCTCTACATGAGCGGAACCTGGCAGCTGCCCCAGTTCGCCAAGACCATCGGCAAGACCTTCGACTGGCAGGCAGTGGCCAGCCCCTGCGGCCCGGCCGCCTGCACCGGCATGCCCGGCGGCGCAGCGCTGGTGCCGATCAAGACGACCAAACATCCGCGCGAAGTGGCGCGCGTGCTGGAGTACTTTGCCTCCGAGCCGGTCTATCAGGAATACCACGCCCGCACGCTGTTTTTGCCGGCGCACGCAGGCCTGGCGAAAAAGGGTATTGCTTACCAGACCGACGATACCAACGTCAAGAAATCGCTGGCGGTGGCGGTCGAACAGGTGACGGCGACCTCGCCGATTGCATTCAGGCTCCAGGGATATGAGCACAACCGCATCATGTTCAACGCCATGATTTCGCGCATCAACCAGGCCATCAACAACGAGATGACGCTCAACGAGTCCTTCACGCGCATGCAGACCGACATCGTCGACGGCTTCGCCGCCAAAGGCATCAAGCTCCCCTGACGCCGGCCAAGCCACCCGTCACCCGCCACCCGTCACCCATCACCCGTCACCCGTCACCCGCCACCCGTCACCCGTCACCCGCCACCCGTCACCCTGGCTGGCATGAACCGCCGCAGCGCGGCGCTTTCAGGTGGTGACGCGGGCTTGCGACTCTATCCACTCGCACACGGCCCGAACTTCGGGCGTGTCACGCGCGCCCGGGCGCGTCAGCAGGTGGTAGGCCCGGCTCGGGTGATAGGCGGTGTCGAACGGGCACACCAGGCGCCCGGCCTCGACTTCGCCGCGAACCAGCGGGAAGATGCCCATGAACACACTGTGCCCATCGAGTGCGGCTTGCAGGACGATGTTGGAGTCACGCATCGTGACCTCCTGCGCGAACTTCAGATCGTCGAGTCCGACCAGCCTGAGCCACGACGTCCACTCTTCCCGGTCCCATTTGTGGATGATGGGGTAACGTGCCAGGTCGGCGGGTTGCTTCAAGCCCCCGAGTCGCTCGAGCAGCGCGGGGCTGAGCGTCGGCATGAACGTGACCTCGAACAGGCGGCTGGCGTGAAGCCCGAGCCAGTCGCCGTCACCCCAGTCGATCATTACCATGGTTTCCATCTGCTCGGCACTGGTGATGCGCGGGCTGTGGTGAAGCACCAGGTCGATGTGGGGATGCAACTGCTGGAACTTGCCCATGCGCGGAAGCAGCCAGCGCGAACCGAAGATCGGACCCACCGCCAAGGTCACCGTCTTGCGGTTCTGCAAGATGAAGGTGTCCACCTCCTTGCGGATGTCGTTGAGTGCCCGGTTCACCACCCGGGCCAGCGAGCGCCCGGCGTCGGTCAGCACGATCTGGCGCGTCATGCGCGTGAACAACTGGCAGCCCCATTCAGCCTCGAGTTGCCGGATCTGGCCACTGACGCTTTGCGGCGTCACGCACAACTCCTGCGCCGCCGCCTTGAAGCTGAGCAGCCGTGCCGCCGACTCGAACGTCTTCAGGGCTGTGAGCGGCAATCGCTGGTGGGGCTGCATGCGCGCAAGTTTATCGTCGGCGCGGGGCGGCGCCCATCGGCGCGGCATTGTAGATTTTAGGGGCTCTGTTGAAGACTCATAAAGACATAACGGATTCCAAGAACGCCATGACGCCCATCTTTGAACTGATGGATCTCCCCGAGCTTGCCGAAGACATCGGCCAGAACATCAAGCTTGCGCGCGCAGCCAAAGGATGGCGCCGGGAGGATCTGTCCAAGGCCAGCGGAGCGAGTTTCCAAGCCGTTCCACAAAGATGTTGTCATAGGCCCGGCCACGACCGTCCATGCTGATGGCGATGTCCTCGCGCTTCAGAACGTCCGTGAAGTCATCGCTGGTGAATTGGCTGCCCTGGTCGCTATTGAACACCTCGGGCTTGCCATGCTCACGCAAGGCGTCTTCCAGACAGTCCACGCAGAAGGCCGCTTCCATGCTGTTGCTGATGCGCCAACTGAGCACCCGCCGGGAATACCAGTCGATCACGGCCACCAGGTAGGCAAAGCCTCTGTCCAGCCGCACGTAGGTAATGTCCGTACTCCAGACCTGATTGGCACGCACCACGGGCACCCCACGCAGCAAATACGGGGTACACCTTGTGCTGCGGGTGCGCCGCGCTCGTGTTCGGTCCCGGAGCCATTGCAGCCAGGAACATGGAGCGCATAAGGCGCTGCACCCGCTTGCGGTTGACCCGGTGGCCGCAATGAAGCAGGTACACCACCATCTTGCGGCTTCCAAAGAATGGATGGCGCGTGTACTCCTCATCAATCAGGCGCTTGAGCACTTCATCAACCTCGACGACCACCGCCGGGCGGCGCTTGGCGTAAACGGTCGTGCGCGATACGCCAGCCAACACGCACTGGCGTTTTTGCGTTAAATCGGCATCAGCGAAAATCCAGCCGCAGCGGATCATGGCAGGCTGATTCCGGACTTTTTTTTGAGCCAATCGAGCTCCATCTTCAATCGCCCGATCTCTCCGTACAGCCTGTCTGGCGCACTCTCAGGCGAAACCGGTTGCGGCCCGCGCTTACCTTCAAACAGGCTTTTGGCCTGGCCTTGGATCTCGCGCTTCCATTGTCCAACCTGCATCGGATGAACTCCGTACTCCTGTGCAATCTGATTGATGGTCTTCATCGCACCGAGCGCCTCCAGTCCCACCTTTGCTTTGAACTCTGGCGGATGAAATTTGCGCTTCTTTGATTCAGTCATTTGGTAACCCGTTTCTTTAGGAAGTCGGTCACCAGCCTCGCGGGTTCTCATCAAAGAACAACAGACCGATGTACCCTGCGCACGAATGTTCTGCTTTCCAAGTGTCGCGGACGCGCCGATTCAGTGATTGCAAACCTTGAACACGGTGTCAAAGCGCCTGAGGGCTACTTCCAGCAGCTTCGTATGCCCAGTGCCCCAAGGGTGAGGACGCGCATTGCGCTCACGCCAGTCGAACGACTTGGGCTGACTCACAAGTAGATAGCCCAGCTCTCCCTTCGCGCCAGGCGCCGAGATGGCAAACGGGTTATCCGCGTGGCGCTCAGAGTGCGTCATGGGAAACCCGACAACGATGCCCGTTTTGTCCGCGAATGCTTTCGCCGAAACCACCAGCATCGGATGGTCGTCGGGCATCTCCTGGCCCACGTGAGGACTGTATTGGATGAAGATGATTTCTGCGCGTTCTGGCACCCACAGCGGCGACTTGCGGGTGGCCATCAGGCGAAGACCTCCACGCCCACCGGGCGATCCACCATCACCTCACCGCCATGCTTCTTCGGGTCGAAAGCTGCGAGCATCTGCTCCAGCGTCGGCTCGGTGTCGGTCTCAATGACGATGCGGCCCGGCTTGACTGTCACGCGCACAGGCGAGCCATCGGCAACCCCGGCAGTCTTTGCCATCGGCTTCGTGAGTCGAAACGCCAGACCGTTGCCCCAAGCGCTGATTTGTCCGACTGACGTGCTCATGAACATTCTCCCATTTGTTGACACAAGTGTATAAACGATCGTGCATCGTGTCCACACCCGTATGAACACACCCCCATCCGGGACCAACCCGTTTGAGCGCAACCCCAGAAATTTCCGAAATCGTCACGTCTGAGGAGCCGTCATCCGGCCGCATTCAACAGTGATCGGGACATTGCCGAAATGTTGAGCCTCTCCTCAGATTGGGCGGCTCTGGTCCACGGCAGCTGCGTCGCTGCATCTAGCCCTCGCCAGAGCTGCCGATTTGTAACAAGCTCGCCAGACGCCCCAAGTCCCGACAGACCCTATTACGGGTCCGACTGACCCTATTCCGGCAGATCACCGCGCCGCACGAGCGTGCCATTCATTCGACCGTCACACTTTTGGCGAGATTGCGTGGCTTGTCCACATCCGTCCCCCTTGCGCAGGCTGTGTGATAGGCCAGCAACTGCAGCGGCACCACATGCAGCAGCGGCGACAAGGCGCCGTAGTGCTCGGGCATACGAATCACGTTGATGCCCTCCGCACGCTCGATGCGGGTGTCGCCGTCGGCCAGCACATAGAGCACGCCGCCACGGGCGCGCACCTCGTGCATGTTGCTCTTGAGTTTTTCCAGCAGCGCGTCGTTCGGCGCCACCGTCACCACCGGCATGGCGCTGGTGACCAGCGCCAGCGGGCCGTGCTTGAGTTCGCCGGCCGGGTAGGCTTCGGCGTGGATGTAGCTGATCTCCTTCAATTTCAGCGCACCTTCGAGCGCGATCGGGTAATGCAGGCCGCGGCCCAGGAACAGTGCGTTTTCCATCTTCGCGAAGTCCTGCGCCCAGGCGATGATCTGCGGTTCCAGCGCCAGCACCGCCTGCAGCGCGACCGGCAGGTGACGCATCGCTGCGAGGTGCGCGTCTTCCTGTTCCTGCGTCAAGCGCCCGCGGCTTTGCGCCAGCGCCAGCGTCAACAGGAACAGCCCGGCCAGTTGCGCCGTGAAGGCCTTGGTCGAGGCCACGCCGATCTCGATGCCGGCGCGGGTGATGTAGGCCAGCTTGCATTCGCGCACCATCGCGCTGGTGGCCACGTTGCAGATCGTCAGGGTCTGCGTCATGCCCAGGCTTTGCGCATGGCGCAGCGCGGCCAGTGTGTCGGCCGTCTCGCCCGACTGGGTGATGGTGACGACCAGCGTCCTCGGATTGGGCACCGAGGTGCGGTAGCGGTATTCGCTGGCCACCTCGACTTGCGTCGGGATACCGGCGATGCCCTCCAACCAGTACTTGGCGGTGCAGCCGCTGTAGTAACTGGTGCCACAGGCCAGAATCAGTACCGAGTCGATCTCCTTGAACACCCGCGCCGCGCTGGCCTCTGCACCGTCGAATAGTTCCGGCACGATACCCACTACACCCTCCAACGTGTCGCCGATGGCACGCGGCTGCTCGAAGATCTCCTTCTGCATGTAATGGCGATACGGCCCCAGTTCGGCCGCACCACTGTGCGCCAGCACCGTCTTGACCGGGCGCCTGGCGGCTTCCACTGGTTTGTGGTTCTTGTCGACGATCCAATATTTGCCCAGTTGCACGTCGACCACGTCACCTTCTTCCAGGTAGACGATCTGATCCGTCACGCCGGCCAAGGCCATCGCGTCACTCGCCAGGAAATGCTCCTGGCCGTCCTTGCCCACACCCAGGATCAGCGGCGAACCGGCCCGCGCGCCAACCAGGCGTTGCGGCTCGTCCTTGCAGAACACCGCGATCGCGTAGGCGCCGTGCAACTGCTGTACCGCGCCCTGCACCGCTTCGAACAGGTCGCCGTCATACAGGCTGTCGACCAGGTGCGCGATGACCTCGGTGTCGGTCTGGCTCTGGAACACATAACCCTTGCCGGTGAGCATGGCCCGCAGTTCGTCGTGGTTCTCGATGATGCCGTTGTGAACCAGTGCAATACGACCCGGCCGGTCGTAGGCGTCGGCCCCGGTACCGTGGCTGAAATGGGGATGCGCGTTATGCACCGCCGGCGCGCCATGGGTGGCCCAGCGGGTATGGGCGATGCCGGTACTGCCCTGCAACTTGCCATTGGCGACCTGTTCGATCAGTTCGGCCACCCGCGCGGTGCTGCGTGCACGCTGCAGTCCGTCCACATGCACGGCCACGCCGCAGGAGTCATACCCCCGGTATTCGAGCCGCTGCAGCCCCTGGACCAGGACCGGAACGATGTCGCGGGTAGAGACGGCGCCAACGATGCCACACATAAGGAAAACTCCAGAAGTAGTTGTGGCGCGATAGTACGGGTAGTCACAAATAATAATCTACCAAAAAGTGCACAAATACGGACTATAGTTTCACCATGGAGCATGTAAGGTCATTTATTTCATGGATGATCGCCAAATGGAACAAATCGAACTTGACGATATCGATCTGCGTCTGCTGGAACAACTGCAAAAAGACGCGTCGCTGAGCAACCTGGAGTTGGCGCAGCGCGTCTTCACCTCCCCGCCGACCTGCCTGCGGCGGGTCAAGCGCCTGCGTGACGCCGGAGTCATCGAGCATCAAATTGCGGTGTTGTCGCCGGATACGCTGGCTTCTGTGCTGGGACACGGCTTGAGCGCCATCGTCGAGATCACGCTGGACCGGCAAGGCACGGATTGGCTGGACGCGTTCGAGCAGCGGGTGCTCGCAGACGATGCCGTGCAGCAGTGTTACCGGGTGTCGCCGGGCCCCGACTTCGTGCTGGTCATCCATGCAGCCGACATGGCGCAATACCACGCATTGACACAACGCCTGTTCACCAGCGACGCCAACGTGCGCAACGTCAAGGCCTTCTTCAGTGTCAAGCGGGCCAAGTTCGGCGCCCAGCTGCCATTGCGCCCGGCAACGGTCACGCCAGCGGCAGGCTGAAACTGACCGTGCACCCCTGACCGGGTTCGCCCTTGGCGCGGATTTTTCCCCCGTGACGCTCGACCACGCGCCGCGACAACGCCAGTCCAATGCCGTTGCCGTCGAACTCGCGCGCGCTGTGCAGGCTCTGGAAGACGCGAAACAGCCGGTCCTGCATGCGCGGGTCGAACCCGACACCGTTGTCCCGCACGTGGATCTCGCACATGCCCTGTTCCAGCGCCGTCCAGCGGACCACCACCTCGGCAGGCGCGCGCTCGCGGCTGAATTTGAGGGCGTTGTCAACCAGGCAGGTCAGCATCAGGTTGAGCAGCGCAAGGTCGCCCCGCACGCGTGGCAGATCGGGTGCGATCCGCCAGCGTATTTCCCGCCCATCAACCAATGGCAGCAGATGCTTGATCACATCGTCCAGCAACCGGCCCAGATCGACCACACCGGGCTGCATCACGGCGCGGCCCACCCGGGAAAGCTCCATCAGTCCGTCCATCAGGCGGCCCATGTGGGTCGCAGCGCCAGCGGCAGTGTCGAGATGGTTGGCAATGACAGGGTCGAGTTCGTCGCCCAGCTCTTCGTGGACGATGCGCAGGTAGGCATTCACGTGGCGCAGCGACGCACGCAAGTCGTGCGACACCGAGTAGGTGAAGTCTTCCAGCGCCATCCGCGCCTGTGCCAGTTCGCGCTCGAGCTGTTCGATGCGCTGGCTGGCGTCCACGAGCGTTGGATTCATTTGCGCGGGCGCGTCCAGCCGGGGATCGTGGTCTGGCGGCCACGCGCCACACTCAGCGCGCCGGGCGCCGTGTCCTTGGTGATGGTCGAACCACCGCCAACCGTGCCACCGGCGCCGATGGTGACCGGCGCCACCAGCACGCAGTTGCTGCCCACATGCACATCGTCCTCGATCACGGTGCGGTGCTTGAATGCGCCGTCGTAGTTGGCGGTGATGCTGCCGGCGCCGAAGTTGACCCGCTCACCCACCGTCGCGTCACCCAGATAGGCGAGGTGATTGGCCTTGGCACCCTTGGCCAGCGTCGAATTCTTGACCTCGACGAAGTTGCCGATATGCACTTCGGCGCCCAGCCGGGCGCCCGGACGCAGCCGTGCGAACGGGCCCACCCGCGCGCCGGCACCCACGGTGACACCAGGGTGCTCGCCATCGATGTGGGTAAACGGATGGATCACCGCGCCGGACTCGATGCACGCATTGGCGATCACGCAGTTGGCGCCGATGCAGACGCCGTCGCCGAGCCGCACCGTGCCCTCGAACACGCAGTTGACGTCGATGGCCACGTCCTGGCCACAGTGCAGGTCGCCGCGCAAATCGAAACGCGCTGGATCGGCGAGGCGCACGCCCTGCTCCATCAGCCGCTTCGCGTGGCGCAGCTGGCAGGCGCGCTCGAGTTCAGCCAATTGCACCGGGCTGTTGACGCCAGCCACTTGCACGGCGTCCGTGATGCGATGTGCCAGAACCGATACGCCGTCGGCCACCGCGAACCTGACAATATCGGTAAGGTAATACTCCTGCTGCGCGTTCTTGTTGTCCAGCCGGGCCAGCCAGGTCTTGAGCAGCCGCGCCGGCACCGCCATGATGCCGCTGTAGATCTCGCGGATCGACAACTGCACCGCACTGGCGTCCTTCTGCTCGACGATGGCCCGCACCGGGGCCGCGTCGCCACCACCATCGCGCACGATACGGCCATAACCCGTGGGGTCGGCCATCTCCAGTGTCAGCAAGGCCAGCTTGTCACCACCACCGAGCGCAATCAGGTCACGCAGCGTCTGCGCCTGGGTCAGCGGCACGTCGCCGCTGAGCACCACCACGATGCCGTCATCGGGCAGCACCGGCACCGCCTGCTGCACCGCATGGCCGGTACCCAGCTGAGGCTCCTGGCGTACCCATTGCAGCCGCAACCCCGCATCCCACCCGCTGCCGGGGCCGCATGCGGCCTCCACCGCGTCGGCTCCGTGGCCGGTGATCAGCACCGCATTGCGGGCCCCGAGTTCGGCCGCTGTGGTCAATACATGGTGCACCAAAGCACGACCGGCCAATGGATGCAATACTTTGGGCAACTTGCTCTTCATCCGGGTGCCCTTGCCCGCCGCCATGATGACCACATCCACGATGCCAACACTTGAGTCCATATCCGTCTTCCGTCGCCAGGTATTGATCTGGCCTGCGATTATCCGCCCGCTGCTGGTCGCCTCCGTCGTGGTACTGCTGACTGCCTGCAGCGCGGTCAAGCTGGCCTACAACAACCTGCCTGAGCTGGGTTACTGGTGGATCGACGGTTATGCCGATCTGGGCGAGACACAATCCGTGCAACTGCGCGATGACCTGGCGCGGCTGCATGAATGGCACCGCGCGAACGAGCTACCCCAGATTGCCGACTTGCTGCAGCAGATACAGCGCGACGCCCCGGCCGACACCACGGCGCAGGACGTATGCCGATTCTTCGACCAGGTGCGCGAACGCCTGGACACCGCCAGCATGCAAGCCGAGGCAGGTGCAGTAACTCTGGCGATGTCGATGACGCCGGCGCAAATCAAGCATCTCGAAGACAAGTTCGCCAAAGGCAATGCCGAGTGGCGCCGCGACTGGCTCTCTGGCGATCGCGCCCAGCGGGCGGAGCGGCGGCTCAAGTCGTCGGTCGAACGCGCCGAGCAGTTTTATGGCTCGCTGGACGACAAGCAGCGCGCGGTGCTGCAGTCTGGCCTGGCCCGTTCGAGCTGGGACCCGCAGCGCAGCTATACCGAACGGCTGCGCCGGCAACAGGATCTGTTGCAGATGCTGCGCACGGTCAGTGGCGCCAGTGGCACGGCACGGCCGGCGCCCCAGCAGGTAGGCGCGCTGCTGCGCGCCTACCTGACGCGGACGTCACGGTCGTCCGATCCAGCCCACCAGACATACGCACAAAACGCGATCCAGGAAAACTGCGCCCTGTACGCACAGTTGCATAACAGCACCAGTGCCGCGCAACGCACACGCGCCGTTGCACGGGTCGCAGCTTATGAGCGCGACGCGCGCGAAGTCGCCCGCCTGCCCTGAGAGCTGGCATCCACCTTGAGGTGGATGCGCCGACGCCAGAACGTTTCGCGCTTGTTACAGTCAGCCGCATGGTCGCCCGGGGGCGGCCGGTCGAGGAACACGCCACCATGCCGACGGAACGCGATGCCTTTGTTGCTGAAACCCGACATCCGGAGTCGCTGCGTGCGCTGGTGCTGCGCGGCGATGTGCGGCGTTACCGCAAGGGCACCATCCTGATCCAGGAGGGTGACGACGGAGACACGCTGTTCGTCGTGCTTCAGGGCCGGGTCAAGGTGTATTGCGTCGATGTGAACGACAAGGAGATCACCTTCGGCGTATTCGGCTTGGCCGACTACTTCGGTGAAATGGCGCTGGACGGAGGCACCCGCTCGGCCAGCGTGATCACGCTCGAGCCCACTGTCTGCGCGGTCGTGCAGCGCCAGGCGTTGTCGAATTTCATCGCCGAGCGCCCGGAGTTCTGCTACGAGTTGCTGTCCAAGGTGATCCAGCGCCTGCGCATGGCAACCCGCGATGCGCGCAACCTGGCCTTCATCGATGTCTACGGCCGCATCACCCGGCTGCTCAACGACCTGGCCACGCTGCAGGAAGACGGCCGGCGCAGGCTGTTGGAGCGCATCACCCAGCAGGAGATCGCCAGCCGGGTCGGTTGCAGCCGCGAGATGGTCAGCCGCATCCTCAAGGACCTGGTCAGTGGCGGCTACATCACCAACTGCGACCGGTATATCGTGTTGGTGTCCAGGCTGCCGCAACACTGGTAAGCAGAACGCGCGTTGTATTCGCGCGATGGTGCATATGTCACAAACATGCGCCGTCAGTTGCACACCCCGCAGGGGCCGGATTTTCCTAAGCTGTGATCCACGCACAACACTGAGCCACCATCGTGCTCTGGGTGCGACCACAGGAGGAGTCCGTCATGTCCCACACCGATCCGCAATCGCAGTCACACGCAAGCGCCGCGCAGGCGCCCCATCCATCGACACTCCCGTTGGAGCCGTCCGAACTGAACCTGATGCGCATGGCGCTGAACCAGATGGACTATGGCCTGGTCATGGTCGACAGTGAATCGGCCATGGTGCAATTCGCCAATGGGCTCGGCCATGCCGCCTTGCTTGAATGTCCGGACGGGTCCGGCGCGCTGGGGCGAGGGTCCGGCCTGCGGCTGCTGCACGGTCGTGTGCTGGCGCAACGCCCGGCCGACAACGAGACCTTTCGCCGCACACTGGATCGCGCACGCGCCGGCCTGCGCGGCTTCCTGTGCCTGGGCGAGGGCACTTTGACTTCATCAGTCGCGGTGCTGCCACTGATCGGCCAGCGCAGTGCCGTTGAAAAATCCGGGTTCGGCCTGCTGGGCTCGGCCGTGCCACCGACCTACGCCTTGCTGGTATTTGCCAAACAGCAGTTGTGCGACGAATCGACGATGGCCTTGTTCGCCCGTGAGCGCGGCCTGACCGGCGCCGAAAGCCAGGTGCTGGCCCAGGTCTGCAAGGGTTTGCGTCCGGCGCAGATTGCGCGCAACCACGGGGTGAGGATCTCGACCGTGCGCACGCAATTGCGCAGCATCCGGATGAAGACCTGTTGCGAGACGATCCGCGACCTGGTGCAAAAGGTCTCGGTGCTGCCGCCGATGGCGCGGCAGTTGTCTGGCCAGGCGCGCAACTGACACGATGCAAGAAGGGGCCTTGCGGGCCCCTGATGCATCGAGCCTGGGCTGCTTCTGACGCTCTCAATCCTGCAACGCGGCCCACATCTCCTTGTCGCGCTCGGCGGTCCAGATCCGCGGATTCTGGATGCCCTTGGCCTCGTCGTAGGCCCGGCTCACATCGAACGGCAGGCAATGTTCGTAGATGAAGACCTGGCCGAACAACGGGTCCATGCTCTTGCGGGTATGTGCCATCGCGGCCTTGAGGTCCATGTTGGCGGCGGCTGCCTCCTTGCCGCAGCCAAACAGCGTTTCGACCCAGGACTTGGTGTAGTCCAGCGCCTTGTTCACGTTGTCCGCTCCCCGCATCGCCTCGCCCCGGCCAGGAACAATGGCCTCGGCCTTCAGGGCGCGCAGCGCCTCCAGCGTGGCGGGCCACTCGGCAAGGTGAGCGTCCCCGGTATAGACACCGGCCAGGTACTCGACCAGATCGCCGCTGAACAGGACTTTTTCTTCCTCGACCCAGGCGATCGTGTCGCCGCGGGTATGCCCCGCGCCCGGGTGCCAGATCTGGACCTTGACGCCGCCCAAATCCAGCGTCAGTTTGCCGGGCACCTCGCCACGGGCCGGATCGCCGCCGCCGATGACCATGGTCGGCCAGGTCAGCCCCGGCACCGACTCGGCGTTGCGAAACAGGCGCGGAAAACGCTCCATCTCGCTTTGCATGTCCTGCGCGCCGCGCTCCTGGATCAGCGCCAAAGTGCCCTGGCTGGCGATGATCTCGGTCGCCCCTTCGGCCGCGTAGGCGCTGGCGCCGAGCACCCGCACCGCGTGGTAGTGGGTCAACAACACATACTTGATCGGTTTGTCGCTGACGGTGCGGATACGGGCAATCAGGTCGCGCGCCATCGCCGGCGTGGCAGTCGCGTCGATGACCAGGATGAACTGGTCGCCGATGATGACACCAGAGTTCGGATCCCCTTCGGCGGTGTAGGCCCAGCAGTGGGCGCTGAGTTGCTCGAACGTGATCTTCTTGTCGTCGAGGTCGGCCTGGGAGGCGAAAGCCTTGGTATTACCGGTCGTGGTTTGGGACATGGAGCGCTCCTTCGGAATCGGGAGATTTTAACTATCGTGCGAGCCGACGGTTTCCAGTGTCGCCTGATCGCGTGCAAGCAAGTGCGCGCGCGGCCAACCGTTATCGGCGACGCCGGCACACATACCGTCACCTATCCAGCGAACCGCTAAAAAAGCTTGAGGGCCTACCACACTGGCTACGCGAAAAACTGTCGGCGCCGTTGACAGGCCACTGGTCGTCGACGCATACGAAGCCCGATAGTCATCGTAAGCCATTGAAATTCAACAATAAATTTCTTGGCATGCCACTTGCTTTGTTCATGAAGTTCGGTTTTGCGAACGTCTCATTTCAAAGGGGTAAATCGTGAATATTTCACCAATACATCTGAAGGTTGTGCCCTACGCGGTGGCAGTCCTGCTCAGCAGCCTGGCGACTGGCGCCTTTGCCACGCCGGCACTGACTTCCGGCCCCATCACGCTCGACGCGAACTATTCGCTGGCTGGCGGCGCGCCGCCTGTGGATGGCATGACCGATCCCAGCTCGAACCTGTACAACCCGGGCAACGGCGCCGATTTCTACCTGTTCAAGAGCGACGCACTTGGCAACAACGTCTTTTTTCACACCTATGGGTTTGCATCGAGTCCGACCTATTTCGGTGCCCGGGCATCGGGTGAGGGTCACTTTGCCGCGGACACCCGTGCCACTTTCTCTAAGTCATTCACCAACAATTCCAGCGTTGCCCAGCTCTACAATTTCTCCTTTATGGTTGACGCCGGCGAGGTAGGTATTGGCGGAACGGGCGAGGGTTTCGCCAGCCTGTTGTTGAACATCAAGAAGGACGGCTCCACCGTGGCGCAGGACTTCACCAGCATCACGCAAACCGCACTTGGTGACGTGACCTGTGCCGACAACGACACCGGTCTGGCATACATGTCGTGCCTCAACGGCACAGTTGGCAACGCCTTCGGATCCGGTGGACCCTTCAACGTGAGCATGGGACTGATCGGAGCTGGCGAGACCTTTACACTGGATTACGACATCATTGCGACGGTGTCCGGCAACCTCACTTCCAGTTCAGGCAACTACTATCAGGCATGTTATGGCGGTGGTGACGGTCACGGTGGTGACGCCGTCGTCCCTGACAAGGAAATCTGCACGTTCAATCAGTTCTTCCCCGGTTCGGCCATCGCGCGTTCTGGTGACCCATTCAACGGCCCCCTCTTTGGTAACCAAGCGGCCAGTGCAGACATCAATAACCCATTTGCACAAGCCAACTTTCAGGTGGCGCCCGCCAGCGTGCCTGAACCCGGCTCCATGGCGCTGATCGGGCTGGGACTCGCGGGTCTCGCCATCGCGCGGCGCAAGAAGGCGATAAATGCGGTAAAGGCGCAGTGATACAAATAACTTCCTGAACCCGACGGCACCTGCGGGTGCCGTCATTCTTTGTGTTCCGGCATTGTTAGCATCACCCCATGGCACGATATCTGTTTGCATGGGAACTCGGTGGCGACTACGGCCACCTCGCGCGCTTGCTGCCGGTGGCGCTGGAGCTGCGCAACCGCGGACACGAGGTGGTGTTCGCCGTGCGCGACCTGATGGGCGCAGAAAAGCTGTTGACACCGCACGGCATCCGCACCTACCAGGCGCCCCTGTGGCTGCGCAAGGTAACGCAGTTGCCCGATGCGATCACCTATGCCGAGTTGCTGATGCGTTCAGGTAGCCGA
>Ga0163154_10005720_pt1 | contig 15603 bp, 21 predicted proteins | sample OliLakLV19MP9P1_FD_148649 | JGI IMG/M metagenome (GOLD analysis project Ga0163154, IMG submission 148649) | Freshwater microbial mat bacterial communities from Lake Vanda, McMurdo Dry Valleys, Antarctica - Oligotrophic Lake LV.19.MP9.P1 | ecosystem: Environmental > Aquatic > Freshwater > Lake >... | reverse complement strand
AAGGGACGCCTGAAGATTCCGGTTCTGTACGAGGCGGTTCTGTGTGTCCGCCATACGCTTTTGTGCGATGCTGGTCTGCGCTTGCGCAAGCATTTCGTTCTTGTTCCCCGCTAGGCCAGAGAAAGCAGCACCCGCCGCACCCGAGCTGCTCGATCCGAGCCCACGCCGTGCCAGTGCCTGCGACGCGTCTTGTTCTTGTTGCCCGAATAGGCGCGAGATGTCCCCCGAAGCCTGGCCGTAGGCCTCTCGGTCGCGTTGCTGTAACTGAAAACCGTTACCCGCAAGATCCCTGCCCTCGTCGCCCAGTTGGGACTGTAGCCCACCTTCGCCGAAAACGCCTTTGGTGAGTGCGTTGTCCTGTACATACTTCGTGGCGGTATTCATGCCCGTGATCGGATCGACGTTAGGGTCCTTGCTACGCAGGAGCCCCTGAAGCTCTGACTGGTCGTTGTATGCCCCTTGTTCGTCGTCGGTACTGATACCGAGAGACTTCCATAGTGGGTTTTTATTTGCAATGCCTGTAGCCTTTTTGATGCCTTTTCCCATTATATTTCCTTACTCATCCAGATGATAGAATCCGACACGCTAAATAGTTTCATTCCGTAAGCGATTAGTACGAGAAGTGATTCGTGCGCGCCCCTTGCGTTTGCGTCGACACTTCCAAGCATAGTCTTGAAACCCGCAGCTTTGGCTTGCGCAGCAATCTTATCCGCCATGGTACGAGCGATACCCGACTTTCGATGCCCGGGGTCGACGTAGTTGTCCTGGATATAAAGATGAGGGAAATCCACCCCAGGTACACAGTTGTAGCCGTAAACCGTGAAACCGTGGTCATGCTCTAGGATCTCTTTATTCTCGCGCTCGCGAAGGTAGGCCGCATACATTAGGTGCCACCCAGGTACTCAACGGACGCCAAGAGTGAATCTGTGGATGGGTTAGTGGTCGATATGAACCAAACGATATCCCCCGAGGTAAGCCAGGTGGTTATCGAACACGTTTTAGGCTCAGCGGACCCGTTTCCGTAAGCAAATACCAAGCACCCGTTCTTGTTAGTGGGCGGGGCGCTAAGATAAGTATCCCCGGTGACCGCCGTCAGGTACGCGGGCGTCGTTGACTCTAAGTTCTTAAAAATACCTGTGGAGAAGTTCACGCCGCCCGTCATAGAAGACGAGAGACTGTATAATCCAGATACCTTAATTGAGACGCGGTCCCCTAAAGCTACGTCCTGTAGAAACTCGGCGGCACCACCCAGCGAGTTTTCAAGCACAGTCGTAAACCGTAAAACCCGTATGTTTGTCGTACCGTTGCTTACGGATGTGGCTGCAATCACGAGTTTACTGCCTCTATTGATGCCTCTCGGGATACCTAGTGCGTCATTTTTACCGAGGCCCATTTTAGAACTCCCCGTATTCTACCGAGATACAAACCCCGTTAGTCACGGCGGTATTAGCGACCGTGGCGCGTAAAACCGCGCTAGCGGGCAGAACAAGACCCGGAGACCAAACAACCGCAGCAAGTGCTGCAACCGTCGTAGACGTGGTCAGGGCCATAGGTGCGTCATAAATTAAGCGGTTAGCTGCGCCGCCCGTGCCGGCGGTGTCGATAAAAAGGCGGATTGAGGTAGCCGCATTGGTCCCAACGGGTGAGATGCGGATTGACTCGATCCGCCCACCCGACGCACCTATAGTGAGTATGGTGGCGATTGTGGTCGGCGTGGCATACGCCGGGTCACCTGCGTTTGAGTTGTTCACGATGAGACTAACAAACCGGGGCGTGCCTACGAAAATTGGACTAGCTGCCATAAATACTCCTTTTAGCTGAAACGGTAGAAATTATAAATCTTAGATCCCGGCTCAAGAGGAGAGGTGCCTAAGGTTAAAGCTGTCCCTAATGCGTTAGCTTGTACGACAAGGGCAGCGTTAAGCGTCGTAGAAGTGAAAGAGAAACCCAGGCCACCATTAGAGGCGGGTATAACGGCGGCTAGCGTCATGGCACCCGCTGCGCTAGTCACAACGACCTGTGAGGAAGCCACGGTAGCCATGCGGTCGTAAGTTAAGCCGCCGGCCTGTACGTTAGTGGAGTCTAGCTTGGTAGTGTTTAAAAGGGTGGAGATCGCGTTGAATTTGCCATTAACCTCGGATGAGAGGATTTTTGTAAAGGGTACGAAATCGGCGGTAGGGTAGGATAGTGCGGGCAAGTTATACCTCGTTTACGACGACGCTTGTGAAGTCCGCCGTGCTGGTTGCTGGAATAGTCCCAGAGTAGTTTAAGGATCTCTTAGGTTCAGTGCCGACAGGTGGGAAGCTCACCGTAAAAATAACACTGACGGCCTGCTCAACTGTCAGAACAAAGTTTCCGCTGGCGTTCGTTTCGGCCCTGACTAGCGCCGGCACGACTAGTGACGTACCTACGATTTGTGGGCTGACGACCCGTGCGGACACCTCTAGGCTAGAGATAGCCGCGCCCGCTGCGTCTAAGATTCTTCCAGATACTGCGCATGTTGGCATTATTTACTCAGTGCTTTCTCGGTCCAGATAACCGTGTAGCCATAGATTGTGACGGGTTGATCAACCCCGATATTTCGGAAGTTGAGGCGAAGACAATCGCCCTCGGAGTTTCCTTGGTCGTTGTTTAGGTTGAACACGACACCCCGCAGAGACTGCGTGTAATCATCCCAAGAGGCGGAATCCCAGGAAGCCACGCCCCATAGGGCGGTTGCGTTCGACGCTTGCGTGGTAATTGGAGCCTGTAGCGTGGATTTTTGAGACACGGCGGCCCTAAAGCCCGCCCAGTAATCGAGCGTCAAGTCCCATCCACCTAATGCGTCGACCCAAGCTATTACCTTCAGGAAGCGTTTAGACTTATTGGGCGAACCTAGGGAAAGAAAGGGGCTCGCATACTGAAAGTCAATGCCCACGCCGTTATCAGAGAATTGCTGCCCGGCTTTATAGATGAAACCCGCAGCGTCCCCTACGAGCATGATCTCGTCTTGCGACGAGTTCGGAAGGTAGGATTTAGCGGAGTATATGCTACTAGGTAGCGTCTCGGTGACAAAGACGCCGTCCAAAACACGCCCCGAAAGGGACGTTTCGACGCCCGGCATCGTAAGGCGGAGATCCATCTTGATACAGAATTTCTGTGTTCCGTTAAGCTTGGACGACAGATACCAATAGACCATTTGCCGATTTCGGAAGTACTGCGCGTAGCCAAACTGCAAGCGTGTTTTATCGAGGTCACCGTCGACCGTAAAAAAAGATTCTATCGGGCGTGATACATAAATCGGTTTGCCCGCGCCATCCCAGAGGTATATACCCCGGTAGTCGACCCAGGTGAGAAAGCCATTAGCAAGCTGAATGAGGGATTGGTTAGCGCACCCGACGGTATCCACAAAGGATAGAGAGATGTCGGTGTAACTGTTACCTTTAACGAGCCAAAGCTCACGCTCTTTAAACACCGCAAGATATTCGTCATTACCGAAGTCCGTATTAAATGAGATGACGGCGACACCCGTAATGGGGCCGCCCGATGGGATTGTGATGGTGTTAACCGTCGGCCACGATTCGGGTGCGCCGAGTTCAGAAAACCTGAGTACGTTACCGGTGGCCGTGACTAGGCGTCTTTTCCAGGTTGCGAGTACATCATAGGTGCCCACGGGGAGCGGGGAATTATCGAGCACCACGGAGTTAGCCCGGGGTACTAGTTGTGTTCGCAGGGACGAAGTCCCGGTGTCGCTAACCGAGGCCGCGTTAACCGCGAAGGTGGTCACGAAGTCGCCGACGGTAAACCCGTTCGACCCACCGACCGCCGAGCGCCATAGCTTACCATAGTCGTATGTTGTCGCATCGACGGCGGCTATACCGGCCAGGTTTATCACATTGGTTTGTAGGGTTGTAGTGACGGTGACGCTTAGATCGAGTGCGGCATTGCCTTCGGCGTTAGTGGAAAGTTTGTGAAAGCTCGCGGCATAAACGAAGTTGCCGGATGTCTGCCAAGCCCCGCCCGTGGAAAGCGTAGAGGAGACGCCCAGGGCCCCGGTGGGGGTCACGACGCCGTTCCTTGAGAACTTAGTCGTAGAATAAACGGAATAGACGCCGTCCGTACCGCCCGCGAAGTTTAACAGAGAAAGTGCTGCGGAATTAAACTGTGCGAAGACGGTATTGATGGAAGTGCTCGCCGGGAACACGTCCATCGTGAGGCCGGCATTGTCCTGCGAGAGATTGGTAAAGGACGGTACGGCAAGGTCTACGGCCTGGATTCTACGGTCTGCGGCGCGTATGGGGGTTTTAGTGCCCAGAGTCGTGTTATAGACCTCTAGGCCACGAGAGATCAACTGGGTATCTGCAACCGTGTTTACAGCCTGCGTGCCGCGTCTCTTTTGGATAGCGCCCGTCTGCGTGTACTCAAAGTTCGCGCCCCCGGTGGCCTGGGTATCTTTTACCCGGAACACGGAATCAGAGATGTTTAAGCCGCCAACATTGTCGAAATACGACGTTTCGTTGAACTGCCCGTTGTTTCCGTTATTCGCCATTAAATCCTAGAAAACATCACGGTGGCTTGTGCGCCGGCACCTACGACAACCGCGATGCAACCATTTTTAAACACGATTCCGCCGTCGCAGAATAGGATCGGGGTATCGCCGCCCGCAGGGGAAGCTAGGATACCGCGCAGGGTCGCCCCGGTGGTCGTAGTCGTGTTAACGGGTGGATCATAAAGCTGTACCGTGCAGCTAACTGCGGCGGAAGCCAAGGCCACGGCATTAATGATGCAGGGACCACTGGAGACCGTCGACGACGCCGACACTGTCACTACTACGCTATCACTGGGTTCACTTCGTGCCATATTCGTTCCTTAAATTAATTTCTATGTGTTAAACGGTTTAATAAACTGCGGGTACTTTGAGCGATTCTGTGCGGTGTCAACGAATAGCTTGTAAATGTCTCCCAAGTTCTGCTTAGCCAAAGACGCCGTATCGGTACCGTTGGTAAGCGATTCTTTCAGTTTGGCTTTATAGACCGCATACATCTCGATGAGCTGTCTAAAAATAGGCATGACATTAGCGGACATCACGTCTCCCGCGTTCTGCATCGAGTCGGGGAAATAGATATACTCAACCGAGATACCGCCCACCTCTGAGTAATTAGGCACCGGGCGTAGGACTAGGTTGTTTTCCCTGAAGTAGTAAGACGGGAAGAAGGTTTCCCCCCCACCCCCGCCTTGCGTGCTATAGGAATCTGAGACATTGTTTTCGTAGGGCAGGATTACAGCCCCACCACTAACGAGCTTGTAAACTGCTTTCACCTCAAAGCAGTTGGAGGGCAGCGCCACAAGCTCCGAACCCGATACAATGCTCAGGGCCGCGGTAGTAGTCCAAAACCCCTCGTCGTTGTTGGTTAGCTCTAGGTAGTACATACGAATCGCTTCGTTTAGGTAGCGCGTAAGCTCGGCATCACTCCAAAAGGAGTTGGCGGCGTTAGGTTGATTTAGTAAATCCCTAACCGCCACAATGTAGTTTCCTAGGGTTGCACTAGCAAGAGGTATAGCCATTAGTCGCCCTTAATTTGCTTCACGAGGTCTTTGACTTCTTCTTTATTGGTATGCGCTTGGTCGTTTTCCAGTCGTTGGTAACGAGCCACTAAGCGCATCGCGTCCAGTTCGCCCTGCGATGCCTCGGCTTCGGGGCCGCTCTCAATGTTGTGTTGTTTTAATTCACGGCGTAAATGCACCTGGTTGTTTGCGATGACCGCACGATATTTCCTGATATAACGATCCAGAGCTTGACTCATTATGACGGCCTTTTCTTCCTTAAAAGCAAGCTTGCGCTCCTGGAATTGATCCTGGGTAACGTCTTCGTTTTCCCCGACAAGGTCTGGTAACACACAGATCCCGCAGTCAGAGAGATCCTGCGAAATAAAGTTAGCGATGTCTTGGCTATGTAGGAGTTTTTCTTGTCCGGCTTTTAGAACGAACCAATTACCGGCGGCCTTGATTTTAATTTCTTCCTTAGTCACGTTTACAATTACTGGCATCTTCGATCCTTTGCTGGCCCGGATAGGGCAACGACCCGTTGATAAAAAGAATAGTTTGGGTGCTCTATTCCAGTGCGGCTACCTTATTCCAGAAATCTGCTATCTCGTGGGGGTTCCCGCCGTCTAAAACGAACTGCTTTAGGGCTCTTATTTGCTTCTTGAAGTACCTGGCAGCGTCTCTTCGGTAGGCTACCTGGTCAGACAGTTCCTGCTCTTTTTTATCCTGAGTTTTTCGGTCCATGAGATCGAGGTACTGTGAGGTCGTCCCATACTGCCACGCGTCCATTTCCTTAAGCTTGCGCAGGGCGTCGTAATTAAGGAATCCACAGTCTAGAACCTGGTGTACGAGATCCACTTCGTGCGGGCCGACCTTAATAATGATGGCGCCCTCGTACTCGACAACGTCCACCGCGCTATTGAATTCGGGCCGGCGGCGGATCTCCCAGCAACCATGCCCCTTGCACTTCTTGGGGTTCCATACCGTGTAAAGCATCGGGTCATAGGCACGAAGGGCCTGGTCGAAACCGCGCTTGTTGCAATCTAAGACGTGCCCAGATGCCACCCTACCGACCGGCCCCACCCTAATATCTGTGGTACCGCATAGGTTGATCATTTCTTAAGGCTCTCCGCAACATTTGCCACGGCACGCATCCCGAGAAAGCTCGACCCGACCCACTTAAGAACCTCAACCATTTCAGTTGAAAGCTTACCGAGCACAGCGCAAACCACTGCGATGAGCAGGATTAAAGCGAGGCCGGCCATGGTTTTTGATTCGAGGTGATTAGGCATATTCACTATATACTGTTAAGATTACCCAACAAGCGGTGCAATTACTTGCTTTTCTTGCGCATATCGTAGGTATTCATGGTATGCCCCTCGGAGCCCGTGAACTCTAGCTTTTTACTGCGCTTACCTTTAGGTTCGCTCAAGAGGGTAACTTCCTCTTCTTCCTCGGTCTCGGGTGCGACACCAGCGGGCTTACGGGCTTTCATATAGGCCTTGGCAGTTTCATTGAGTTTTTTACTAGACATACGCGCTCCATTTATAAATATCGTTTGGGCTATCCGAATAGGTAGCCATAAAAAGTTGGCCGGTTTTTAGAGAACCGGCCCTAAACTCTGCTTACTTAATTAACTAACGCCTGCAGGGGTTGCGAGGGCTATGATCTTGCCGTGGGCGTTCCGCTTATCCGTTCCGTAATTGGAATACTCTCTCCAATAAGCCGAAAATAGATCTTGGTTAGGTGCGCGAAGGAAGATGTCGGAGCCTTCGTGGCGTCCCATTCCAAGGGCTTCCAGTTCATACTTCTGGATGTTCTTTTTGGTAAGAGCATAAACAGTAGACTGCTGGCAGTCTGGGTCAAGGAATAGCTCTTTTCCGTTGAAGGTAAGGGCACCAAATCCGGCGTCTAGCTTTTGATCGTTGTACCGTTTTTGTGGTACGACGATGTCAAGGTACTTGCGGCGCTGTCTTTGGTGCATAACGAGCATGTCCGGTTCTTCACCGCTCAAGACTTCAACGTCGTCGACTAGACGCTGAAGAAGGTCGGACGTCAGATTGGCGCTAGAAGCGTCGATCCGGCGTGCGCGCCATGTGCGATTGGTGAGTGCGTTGATGTTTTCGAAAGTCGTGAGGTCGGTCGAATCGTCGACGATACCACGAAGACCCATCATTTCCTTACCATCGGTGGGAGCCGAAACACGGATGTTTTCTTTGATAATTTCATTGGCGATAGTCAAAGACGCGCCAAGCGAAACCGAAAGAAAAATCACGTTAAGGGCCTTATCGACGGCTGTGATACGCGCGGAGGAAATGACCTCGGTCGAGGCCGCCGCAGTGCAAATATCGATAACCATACCTGGGCGGAAATACTGAGCAGAATCCACCGAGAAAGAGGTTGCCGCAGACGAGACGGTACCGGCTGGGGAGCCGAGAACGCCCGATCCAAGTCCGAAGAATTGGCGGTTTTTATCTTTGTTCAGTCGGTCTTTAGCACGTTCGAGGGCGTTAACCACGATGTTAGCGAAAGATTCATCATCATCGCTAGCAGCGGCGGCCACGAGACCCGTGAACTGCACCGGAGCAACGAGGATCTTTGGAGTGACTCGGAACTGCACGAAGTTTTCCGGGTCAACGGTGCGGAAGACTTCCGCTTCGTTGATAGCGCCCACGGATTCATTACCCTGGTCGTTAATCGCTCCGTAGAAGCCTTCGCCGCCCGGAGAATGTTTCGTTGAAGACTTACCGATTTGGTCGATAGCTTTGGTTTTGAGGTTCTGTTGATTTGTTAAGTCGCCCCAAATGCGTTTTAGGGCACCTGTGACGTTTGAAGTATCAATTGCTGGCATTTAATTCACCTATGTTTAGAGTTGGTCGCGTCCCGCCCGTAGGCTATCTGCGACGATTTTTACCATTTGTGCCTTGCGTTCAGTAGGGTCACTAGAGAACTCGGTCTTACCTGTTTGCGTTGGCGCTTTCCCTTTAGGTTGCCCCGTAGGAGATCTAGCATCGGATTTCTTTGACGCGGTATACTTCTCGATAATCGAGCGTTCCTGCGTTTGGAGAAACTTGGACGTTTTACTATGTAAGTCGGTATACGTCTTCTCAAGGTCGGATAGATTAGAAATCTTACCTTCTCTGTATTGAAGATCGATGGACGCCTTATAAAGATTCGCAAGCTCCGGAGAGACATTGTTAGCTTTAGTAAGCTCATCAAACTTAGACAGTGCGCTATTCACAAACTGTTCTTGCTTCATGCCGTTGAGTTGGTCCTGCAATTCCTTTGCAAGCCCTGCCTGAGATCTAACTTCCTTTAAGTAGTCTGCGAATTCCGGGTCAATGCCCTTTAGTCGGTCGTACATTGGGTCACTAGGTTCAGGCTTAGCTACCTTCTGAGATTCTTGAAACTGTTTTTCCATCTGGGCTAAACGTGTTTCGAGAGCCTGTTGCTTGGCTACAGCTTCGTTCTTATGTGCCACCATTTCCTGGAAGCGCTCATAAGGAATCCGCTGCTCTTCTTCCTTGTTCGCCGCAGCTTCGTGCCGTGGCGTATTCGCATTGTTTTGACTCTCGGACGGGGAGCCTTCTTCTACGTCCGACTGTGTTTCCTGCTCAATGCCTTCTTCGCCTTCATTTTCAAACATAGGTTCCTTTTACGTCCGGTAACCGAGACGAGCGGCGGGCAAACCTAACCCGGACAGTTTGTTTAAAGCGTGAAGTAGCGAGCCTGTCTGAACTCGTTTACTTGGCTGTGCGGTCTGCGAGCGCGTGTACACAGACTACCGAAAAACTATATTCTTCCCTTGGAGATTGGTGGCTTGCTTTGGCTGCATCTGCGCCACTAGCTCGCGTAATTTCTTGTTCTCTTCTTTTAACTTGGCATAGACCTCAATGGCCTTTACGCTCTGCTCTTCGAACACGCGGTGTTGGTTATTGACGCATTTGTTTGCGTAGCTAAACGCGTAGTTATTCATCTCAAGCAGGTCGATATTGTTTTTAAAATGCTTACACGCCATGGAGAAATCAAAGAAGAAGGGGATTCCGAGCCGGCACATCTTGATGATGAAGCCGATGTCCTCACCCTCAATGGGCTGTCTCGTAATGGGGTCGTACTTAAACTCAAAGTAGGGGCGTTCGAGCTTGTCGAAAACTTCCCGCTTAATGAATAGGCACCCGGTGGCCGCGCCGTCTGCAAACGTAACCCCGCTTTGTGGGCAGGTGGTGGGTGCAATGCGCACCTTTTTAGTGATGGGGCAGTCTGCGATTCGCTGGTAAACCTGCATAATGACCTGGCGGTAGTCTTCGCCGGGATGCGCCATAAACACGGGGTAGGGTGCGGCCGCGAGCTGCCATTTGTCGCCGTGAAGGGTTAAGAGGTCTAGAATAAACTTAGGGGGGACGACATCCGAATCAAGAAACCAAAGGACATCACAATCGGTTGCTAAGAAGTCCTGCACGACACCCTCGCGGGCTGCGTCGTGGAAGATGCGCTGACAGAACGACTCGGGATAAACAAACTGCACGCTATCTTTATAGCGGTCTTCGATATCGCGCAACATGAATGCCTGGAAGTCCGAGACCGTGCCGTTTGAGGGCACGCCCATGAAAACCTTCCATCGCTTACCCGTCTTAGGGTTTAACATCAGCCTTCTCCTAGACCCGGCGGAACGTCCGCGTTCATCGCGGCTTCCCGAGTACTTGTTGGAGCGCCCTTGCCTTGGTTTTTAGTCGGTGTCGGGTCTAGGGCTGAACCCGCATCCTGCGGGGGTTGCCCAGACATCGCGGCTTGCATCGTTTGCTGCTGCTGCTTCATTTGCATGGAGTTGTTATGTTCTTCAACGTGCTCCATATATGCTTGTTGTACGCGGGGGTCTAACTCCATCCATACAGGCTCTTTCATCCTGCGTTCATGTGCCGCGAGGTGCGTCTCGTCTGCGTCACAATTAAGCACCACGGGCTTATTGTCCGGGTGCGAGAGGATGTTGTCCATGACATCGTTTTCCCACTCTGCGCGCTTGGCGTCGGGGCCGACATCGTTGTCGAACCCTACGATGCCCATCTGTCTCTGGTATTCCATGCGATTAATGGGCGATTGAAGGTCAATAGCGCCCATCTGTGCGGCTTCCTGAAGTCGCATCTGCTTCATAACCTCGAGCTTGGGTACGTTAGACCCGGCTTCCACGATGACATTACAATTGTCGTACAAGTCTTGCCCGAGGAACCGCTCGATAGCGGATTCGGAAAGTTCTTTGTTCCTGCGCTTTAAAAGCGCGATATACTGAGGCCGAGGCTCTTTATAATGCCGCGCTACGAGGCGCAGCTCTTTTTTCTGGTCGCTCTCGATGAATCGCTTCCAGCGGTCGAGCATCGGGAAGATCTTACCCGTGCCGACTTCGTAAAGCAGGGACAGTGCTGACGCGGCGGTAACTCCCGGCGGGCGGTCGCCTTTCAGAATGTCCATGGCACCAGTGATAGACTTTAGGTCATCGACGCAAAGCTCGCGCTCTCTAAAAACTTGGTTATCGACGCCTGCGGCTTGAATGGTGCTCGGCATCCCCGCGTCTGCGCGGTAGGTGAGGGCCTGTCCTGGGCGTCCTGTCCACTGGCCCGGCTCAATACCGCAGCCCGCTGGGATAAGCTTCTGCGGGATAGCCTGCGTCTTACGCACGAGCATGATCGTCGCATCAATGGAGTTGATACGTTTTTGAATCTCGCAAGCGGCATCAAGGGGCCCCTTACCCCAAAAACGCCCTGGGACTATTTCCCATCGGCACTCGGAATAGGGATGCCAGTCTCCTGCGTCTGGCCCGGAATAAAGAGACTTGCCAGCGTAAAGGCAAACACCGTTAGCAACGACCACCAAACGACCTTCAGGATTAGAGCTAGATGGTCTTTCATAAAGTTCCTTGACTACGGCACAATTAGTAGGGGCTGAGGACCCGGTGGAGGTTCCGCCATTTCCATCCAACGCGCCCGAGTTCTTTACCCCGGACGAATTCTTCAGTTGGTGGAATCTACGCATCGAGCCGGAAAGCTGTGTCTCTTGTTTGACTTCATCAACGCGTCCGGTGTAGCCGTCTTCCATTTTGCCGTACATCTCTTTAATGAGTTCAAGCGGCTGTATGGAATATTCCATGATCCAACGAGCAGTGTGCAGGTCTGAAGCGAGGGGGTCAAGGGCCATGCAGTACGGTTCTTTAACAACCGTGTTCACGTCCCCGAGAGGAATAGATTCAGGCTCGCCCATCACGTCGCCCATCTCTGTGGGCATACCCGTGGCGGGGTCAATCTGAGGTTCTTGTGATAATGCGGGGGCTTCCTTGTCCACCTGTATCGAGCCACCGACCGTAGTGTCCCAATATGTTTTCTTAAACACCGTGCCGTATGTGAGGAGAATGCTCGCGGCGTACTCGTAGTTCTCCTGGTCTTTTAGGCGTTCGTAATTTGCCTCGATGCATAGATTGGCGACCTTGGCGGCGCTCTTATCAGCAAATGTCTGTGTGTTGGGGGTAACGCTAGTGCGTGGCTTAGTTTTCGTGACGTAGGCTTTTAGCGTCTGGTAGGCGTCAAAAAGGTAATTGGTGACCGGGCGCGGGATGTAGCTATTAGCCTTGGAAACTTGTAGACTATTCCACTGCCCACCACCGCCGGATTCCGAGCCCCACACAAGCCACTGGTCGCCGTCGAGCATTCGCATGACGCGTTCCCAGTGATAGGATAAACGGGTTTTAGTGGAGCCGTCCTGTTTGTAAAATAGCTCGATAGCTTTGGCGAGCCTATCCGCATCCTCATTAGGTATCTTAGAGATGTCTAAATCATTACCGGAGCTATCGACCGAAGATGACGCGTCACTGGACATTAGTATGAAGCTCCTAGGATAGATTCTCGCTCGGCAAGCTCTTCGTCGGTGAGGCGCTCACGGGATGTTTCTCGTGACTCCATTAAAATCTCCTGGTCGTTACCATCCATGAGGCCGTTTGCCTCGAAGTTAGAAAAGGGGGTGCGTTCGTTGTTGACGGGCTTAAAGACCAGTGTACGCAGGAAGGTGACCTCGGATTCGAGGGTCGAGACGCGTCTTTCCTTCTCTGCGCACACTTTACAGGGTCCGAACATTAATAACCGTTATTTTTCTTTTCGCGATTGGCACCCGTGATCTTACGCACGAAGTCCCCAATAGGGTCTGGTTGATTAAAATAAGCATCCACGTCTTTTTTTTGCTTCTGCTTAAGGGACGGCGGCGGTTTAGGGATGCCGCCGTCCTGGTAAGTAGGTAGGTTCTTTTTAGGCGCTGGCATTATATACCGATGCAGATAACGGTGCCGACTACGGTGGCGGCGGGGTCAACGAACGCGAGGGTCGCTACGTTACCGGCGTAGGTCGGGGCTGACGTAAGGGATAGACCACCCGAAAGAATAACTTGGTGGATAACAGAAAGGGATGGGGAGGTGATAGTCCCGGATACGTCGCCCGTAATCACAGCCCAGGTCATGAGCTGCATTTTATTAGGGCCTAGGGACTGGGAGCGGTCTAATCCGCCGTCTGAGAGTGCTGTTGCTACAAATGCCATTGGTTGCCTCGCTTGGAGTATTTAGGGGATTAACCGCCCCAAGGTGCTCGCTTGCCACTGCTATCGGTTCGGGTGGGGTGATACTAAGTATCAGCACCCACCCGGCTTGTGTGTGAGCTATGTTTCATGTCTTGCTCCTTCCGACAACCCTATACTGTTAAGTTTACTCAACAAACAATACAACCGATTAAAACGAATGGGTTTAGTTGGTGTCCCCGAATGGATCCTTATCTTTTGGTGCGCGGAGCGCCCTCAGCTCGGCTTGTAAGGAAGACGATAGCGTAGGGTACCCGCCGAGTGCCTTTTCCTTCTTCGTGGGGTCTGGGCGGGACATAACGAGGTATCTCAGGGCGTCGCACGCGTGGTCGTTGTACTTTCTGGGTTCTTCTTTCTGGTTTTTAGACCCTTCTTGTCCAGAAGACAGCTCGGACCACCGATATTCACCGATTTCCTCGATTGTGTTGATGCAAGTGTTAAAAATAGTTAACTTAGGCTTCTTGGTCTTCGGGTCGACGCGTAGGTGCGTCTTCACGCGGTCGATTCCCGGGGAAACCTCGTTATTTGCGCATACCAGAGGGATGCTATCGGGCAGGTACTCAAGATAAGTAGAGAAATCGGACAGGCCGGTCTGCCCACGCCGCGCCTTGGTGCTCGGATCGATGTAAATCGCATCGATCTTCTCAGTACCCCGAGGATTAGACGCAGAAACCCCCATGAGTAGCTTCATTTCACCGCAAAGATCCTTAATTAACGTCTCTGTACGGTACATCTCGCGATAGATGACGATATTACCGTCATAGTCTATAGCGCCCCAAAGGACCGCGGTGGGGTTTTTGTAGCCGTGGTCAAGGCCGGCTATGCGCGACCAGCCGGGGGGGATCTCAAAGGGCTCCACGAGGTGTACGTCGCGGGAGAAGTCGTCATAAATCATGCCCTCGAAGGAGTCAAAAGAGCCCATAATGTCGCGCTGGATGCGTTCCTTAGAGTAGGAGCCTAACATACCGTCCACATAGCCGTCCGGTAGGTGGATGTTCTCGGTAGAAGGCGCAACAATCATCTTGTATTTATGCCGGTGGGATTCCTTAACGGCCAGCTTCGAGACAAAGTGCCGATAGATGTGATCCCGCCCCTTGGGGTTGCCTACGAGGATGCCCTTGCGTAGGCCCTTGGTGTTACGCAGTCGGCCTTGGAGCTTAAGGAGAGCTTCCTCGCTCGTCTGAGAGGCTTCGTCAATAGCGAAGCCGGAGAGGTTCATGGAATCGATCTTCCCAGGTTCATCTAACCCAATGAAGTACACGGTAGCAACGCCGTTAGCCGACTTTAGGCGCACCTCAGCGTCTGCGACGCGCACCTCGACTACTAACTCCTTCGGGCACATCTCGATGAACGTCTTCATGGTAGTTCGGCGAAGCTCTGGCATGAAATGGCGTGAGATGAGGTAGTCCCCACCGTAGAGCACGGCCTGTGTGATGATGGCTGTACAGAGTACGACGCTCTTGCCGCTTCCCACCCCGCCGTAGTAGGCGATGTATTGAGGCCCGTTCTTGTCGAGCACGAGGCGCAAGAACTCGGCTTGCTTGGGCAAAGGGCTATGCGACCCGTCAGTTCCCATGGGGAACAATTGCCGAAGGTCAATAGTCTTGCTCAATCAAAGAAGTTTCGTTTAGTAGGATCTATCTCCTTACGCTCAATAGCGCGGAGTACGTTACTCTTCTTGATGAGGCGTGCTTTACGCCCTAGAAGGATACCCTTCTTCTTAATGAGTTTACGCCATCTTGCAATCTGTGGATCAACGAAGATAACCGGACCGCCTCGAAGCTTCTTAGTGGGCATTGTATTCTCCGTGGGCAGCCTAGGGGCTATTCACCCCTAGACTACTTGGTCGTCTCGTCGACCCAAACGCCATGCGAAGCATGGTAAGCGTTTGTTTGTACTATTAGTGGGATTGGTTTGAATTTCACACTGCTCTTGTCCAGTTAACTAATGCTTGTTATCAGTCTGGCCAGCGCAGCGTAAAATTCCCAATCCCTTTTTCTGCCCTTCGAGTTACCGCATCTGCGATCTCAATCTTCGATTTCGATCTTGATACTTGTAACTCTCAGGCTTTTACATATAAGCAACCATTGTTACTCACTAACATAGGTAACTAGATGTAATTGTTCTGAAGAAAGTTTATGCATATTTCTTAACAATGTACTATATATTACGATATTAAAGAAAAAAAATAGTACGGCTTTCTGCTTAAAAGTACCGCTTACCTCTAACTCGAGCGACCAAGGGGGAGCGAGACCCTCAACGTACTCTCCGCCGCTTCGTAGCAAAAGCGTACCACATACGCACCGTAGAGTACGTCTCAGACGCACGAGGATGCCCTACAATCGATTTGTTTACCCCGGCTAAGGGGGTAGCCGCCAAAGTGGTTAAAAGCTGGAAAATTACCCTGAGGTTTTAAGGGTAAAAATTATGTAGGGGATTCTATGTATCCCTTAAGCCACTACCATTTCCCCCACC
>Ga0163154_10005719_pt1 | contig 15604 bp, 8 predicted proteins | sample OliLakLV19MP9P1_FD_148649 | JGI IMG/M metagenome (GOLD analysis project Ga0163154, IMG submission 148649) | Freshwater microbial mat bacterial communities from Lake Vanda, McMurdo Dry Valleys, Antarctica - Oligotrophic Lake LV.19.MP9.P1 | ecosystem: Environmental > Aquatic > Freshwater > Lake >... | reverse complement strand
GCTGGCGGTTCATCGTTTATCCCATGTTTTACCGATGAACTCAGCCTAGCATAGTGGGATCAGGCAAAACCTGTAATTTTCCCGTTTGGGGTTAGCAATTTTACAGGTCCGCGATGCAAATTTTCAGTTTTGGGCTTTTCAGGGGAGATTGAGGGTTAAAGTAAAAAAACTGTAATTATTTTTCTCTGCTCGTTGTTTGACCTAGCCGTTGGTGTGAGCGCCTTATAGCATTGGGGATGGAGGTCTCCGTTAACCATTCATATCTGAAAGGATGCGTTTATGGCACAATGCTACCAACTGGCGAAAACTTTCGCCAACTGCTAGGCGACTGTTTGCTGAAGTAAATTACTATATGGTTCCAAGTGGCTGACGCCAGTGCGATGCACTACGACGGTGGTGCCATTCATATGGCGATCGAACCCCTTGGAGCAAAAGTCAGACCGAGGGATAGGTCCGACCGTCTCAAATTCATCAAACGCTAGATGTACGGGCATGTCAGCTTCGCACTGCTGCGTCAGAAGGTTTTGTACCAACCCGGTTCTACATGAATTGCGGAAGAGCCAAATTCCGGGTTTTGGCTTGACAAAGTTTGATAGCTTCGATAGCCAATCACTGGAAATTCCAAAATAGAAAGTCCTGTACTTTGGCGACCCATCAACTCAGTTTATGTACTTGTCATAGTCTTTTTGATCAAGCACACCTGCATTAAGCATTGCTTTCAATACCCTTTTCTTGTGAACAGTACGAAACATTTTTACAAGGTAGCCGTGATACAGCCCAACACTCACACGATGCGGGCGAAATACATAAAAGCGCCCCTCAAAGTAAGCAAATATCTCATCCATTCCTTCCGGTTGCACACCTTCAAAAAGTGCCTGCTGAGCCTTCAAACGATCCAGATTCATGATGGCGATGTAGTCTTCAGCGTCTCCTGTTTCGGGATGTTTGGCATTACCGTCATATTCCCGTTTAGGATGATGTATATCAAGATGTGTTACTCTGTCTGCGTGTTTCACATCTACAATAGTAGTATCCTCGTCATCATCCGCAGGTTCCAACCGTTCAAGTTTGATGATCGACGTATTCCAGCATTCCTCAGATTGAAAACTGATGGCAACATGTTGAAGCAGATAAGCATAACCCAAGCCGATTGCCGGTGCACCTTCATAGCCACTGATGAAACCTTTTGCGATACGCCGCTTGATAATGTTAGACTCTGGAAGATCGTCAATCTGGGGTTTGATATACGAATCGCGAGAAAAGTAATCTAACAGGAAATCCCGCGTGACATTATCAATATCATATCCGTCATCATCGCACCAGCTCTGAATCGTGTAGTTGTAGTCATCCTCCATAAGCTGGAGTTTGCGAAAATCGGCACCGGTCCGAAAAGACTGGATACCTCGGTCATAGGCAGTTTTCAACACTTCAACTAATCCATGCATCCATGCCAGCATGGTAGCTCGATCTTGTGCGTAACTGGTTGAAATGCTCAGTTCGTTAAATAGTAGTGAGGGAGCAATACGCGGCATTGGGATTCCTACAGCAGTTTTCGCATACTACGACGATATTCATCAAAAAAGTGAATCGGTGTCTGACTCTCAAACCGTCCGTCCGCATCGACAGTGGGTGAAACAATCTGCATTTCCCCTTCACTCGTTCGCTGAAAGAAGTGGAAAATAGCATCGCGCGCATCAAGGTGCACGTGGTGCTCCTCATCTCCATGAATGGCGATACGGATACCATTGAGAATATGGTCGCTGTGGGTTTCGACCAGCAGTTGAACACCGGCACTCGCTGCCCGAGACATAAGCTCCCCCATCTCTACCTGCCCATGTGGATGCAGGTGAGCTTCAGGGTTTTCGAGCAAAATGAGCGTGCCGGATTTTGCTGAAAGTATGGCGATAAGCATAGAAAGCGCGTAGGTCACTCCAAAACCGTAATTTACTGATCGACGTAGACGTGACACACTGCGACCTTGATCTACCTGATAGCTGACACGCACTGCACTTATTTCAGGATAGGTTTCTATAACCACGCTGACACCGGGGCTGAACTCTTGCAGCCAAGCATTGACCTGTGTCAGTAAAGACTCGGGTTCTCTTTCTTCATCCATTTGAAGTGTTGAAGGATGTTTGAGCGCTGGAAGTATGGGCATACGTGCATTCCGCGCTAGAAAATGGAATGCATATTCGCCCTGAGAACCAAGTTGATTGCGACGGATTGCGTTGTCTGACATGGCAAAGGTGACACGAGGACCAACCCGCTCCGCCTGCAAGTAATGAAAATCATTCGAAAAAGGGCTGCTCAGCTTATAGGTATTGGATGTCGAGTCTTCATGGTTCAGTAGTGGCACACGATCGATCTGTCCAATATCGATGTTAGTAGCACTGGTTTCAACATTGAACTCCCAGCGTACAAGTCCGCCATCCGTAAACATCAATTCAAAAATGATGTCATCGTCGATACCCGCCTGATCGGATTTCGCGTCACTCAAAAAGCCCAGCTGCATGAACTCACCGTTCAGCAGCAACCCAGCATCCTCAGCATCAAGGACGCCCTGCAAGTGCGATTGGCGCAGCAACAGCAGGGTTTGCAGCACGGTGGATTTGCCCATGCCATTTAGACCAGTGAGCAGCGTGAGTGGGCGCAATAACAGCGTTTCATCGGCAAAGGCTTTGAAATTGACGATACGCAGACTAGTGAGCAGCGGTCGGTCAACCATTCAACACCTCCCGAATGATGCGACCAATCGCACCGAAACGAAGCTGAACCGAAGTGTAATTACCTGTGCTATAGCTAATTGCGCGATCAAACTCAGGATCTGCAAGCAATTCTCGGAATTTCACAATGAGTATCTCGCGTCGCTCCACCAGAAGCGCGACCTGTGTATCATCAAGGGGTTCAAGGTTGATACCCCACGCCTCGAACAGCGCCTTGCTGATAGGTCCGACACGCCCACTCTCGAATTGTTTACGGAATGCTTTCCTATCAAACACGCGGATGGCGGCATCCATGGCACGGAAGAAACGTCCCTCCAATTCTATGATTAAGGTAGCATCCTGATTAAGGGTTTCGAGAGCCGTATTGACAAATTTATCCAAGTCTACACTGCGCCCATACTCGGTATAAGGTACTTTCACAAATGCCGCAAAGCGCAACACCAATTCTTGATCCGCCATACGCATTGGGCTGACACTGCCATTCGTCGCCCGTTTGAACGCCTCTGATGCCGCAAGCCGTTTCAACAAATCCATGCCTCTACCCTGATAGAGCGCGTGACGGATTTCTTGCGCCGACAGCGGGACACCACCTGTATTGATGCGCTTGAAAATGTTGAATTTCAGTAATGTCGGTGTTCCCGGTTGAATCATATAGGCGGTGACCTGTGCCTCACGGATTTCGCGCATCAGTCGCCGATCCAGATCGTCATATATCTTTCCATTGAGTTCGGAGAGAAACTCCATATTCGTCAAGCGCAAACGCTTCTTCGGGTCTTTTTCGAGTACAAACCGTTTGAGCGATGTCAAGCGCTGAAGTCCGTCAATCACCTGCCAACTGTCTGGATCACTTGCGTCAAAGTAGAACGCTGGCAAGGGCAGGCGGATCAAGATCGACTCGATCAATCGGCTCTGGTTGCCCTCTTTCCAAATACCGCCCAAACGTTGAAATGAAGGGGCTAGATCGATTTCATTTTCTCGTAAACGGTTGATCAGCACATCAAGCGAAAATCGTTCGGTGACGATTTTGATATCACGCGGATCGAACGGTTGGCTAATTGGATAGTCGCCGTCCTCTTCTTCATTTTCTACCCCTTCAATCACGCTCATCGCTTGGTCAGCTTGATTAATTTGGTCGCTTGGCGGAAGCTGCACGATCAGCGGATCGCCATTGCGAGTATCATCCAGTGTGACTTGATCGCCTTCGGCATATATCAAGCGCCGCTGCGGGAAAAAGGATTCTGAATCACTCATCGTTCCACTCTCTTCCAGTAGAAATTCTTCGGAAACAACATTCTCAGACGGGTCATCAATTGTATCGTCGGGGATAGGCTGAACATCGGCATCGTCCGGCGAACTGCCCGGCAGCGGGAAACCGCCGTGTTCCGCAATCACCTCGTCGATGTCGTCCATCAATTGACGGGTGAGGTACAGCGCGACAACGACGCGCTGATAGTGGTTCAATTCATCATCGGTCAAGGTGCGCCCCGGTTCTGCGCCCTGCGGACGGCGGTCATACAACCACTTATGCAGCACTTGATAACCACCGACCTGAAATTCCCATGTTTCGCGGGCATCTTCAGCGCTGATACTTTCCAGAAACTCGAAGTATGATCCTTCGCGGACTTCGGAGGTATCCAGAGTGATTCGCTTCTGCTCTGGGTCATAGACGCGGCTCTTGCTCATCGCGCCGACGGTGCTGCCATTCTTGCCGCGCACAAAGCGGGTGATGGGATGTGTCAGGGGGGGTGATTCGTCATGGCGATTCCAGTATGCGCCTTCATAGTCATCTTCTAGCAGATGCAGCGCGACCAGATCAATACCGCGCATGACCAACTGCCGGAACAGTTCTACATCTGTCGTCAACGGCAGACGGGGAAAGTCGATTTTCAATTGTTCGCCATAGCGTTCGCGGTAGGCGCGGCTGTGGAAAATGGCATAGGCGTAATGGAATACATCTTCGGGTCCAAAGGTGTGATGCAGATCGCCGCGTCCATCAGTGACAAAATCCAGCCCCAGCTTGTTCCCAAACTGCTCAACAAACGCCTTGCTTAGATTAGGACGGCGACCTTTCTCGCTGAGTGTCCATTCGGATGTGTCAAATAACTCATCTGTATTGGGATATAGGTATAAGGGAAAGTTATGATTGGACTCACGAGTGACATTGGAGATTAAGCAGTCATTGGGAACTAATCGGGTTGCGAAAACATGCTTATAATCGTTTAATGCTACTTGCCGTGAGCATACAAAACACAGGTTCGACTTTCTGTAAAGATGTTGCCTAAGCTCAGGTCTTGTTCTATCCATTATTGCATCTGAGTAGAACATGTACCTCTCATCAAAAGGGCGATATGCACACAGATCAAGATATTCCCACAAATCTGATTGTCCACGCAAAATGCTGGCTGCTCTGCGCCAGTTCCAAGTTCCCACATCGTATTTTTCCTCAAATGGAATATGGTCAGAATTGACCAAATCTTTGATGCGAGTTTCAATTTGATATCGATCAAAACTGATAGCAAAATCATCTCTTGAAGTCTTGAATCCATAGACGTGTGCTGGCATCACGTCGGTAACTTGCCAGCCTTGCTCATATTCTGAAGCCTGCTCCCTATTCTCTGGTACAAATAGGTAGTAGGGGGCTTGTGGAGAAAGAGAAGCCCAAAGAGAAGATCGCCCTATTTTTTGTGGTTGTAGTAAAAAATCGTATTTGCTTCCTCGTATTCCCCAGACATGATGGTGAAAAACCTGTGCGTAGGGTTTTTCAACTTTATCTACGTGACGATGCTTGACAAAAATCCCAATAGCAACACCCTGCATGATGTCAAAAACATTTTCGTCTTTGCCTCCATCAGGAGTTGTTTCCCGCTTACGGCTGTTGCCATGTAGATCAATTATGTAGATTTCATCGAAAGCACGCATTAGCTGCTGACGCATCCCACGAAACGTCGGGCTGTCCAGATACCCGTGATTGGTGATGAATGCCAAAATACCTTCGCCAGTTTGCTCAATACGCCACTGCCCAAACCGGATGAACTTGACGTAATCATCTTGGAGCATCTTCGGGTTGCGTTCTCCAAGCGGCTGACCATCCACAAAGTGGTAATCATTCAGCTTGAACCAGTCTTCTGAAATTTCATTAATACTGTTAATGCTGTAGGGTGGATTGCCGATCACCACCATGATCGGTTTGCTGCGCTTGACGAGATTCGCCTCATTCGCTTCCCGTGAGAGGTAGTCGGTTTCCAGCAGTGTTTCCGACATGGCGACAGGTTTTTCCAGCGCGTTGGTCAGGAACACGCGCAACCGCTCCCCTGTACCGAAGGTGTAACCGGTCTGCCCTAATTTCAGTCCCAGCTTCAGATGGGCAATGGTGTACGGAGCCATCATCAACTCAAAGCCGTTCAGCCGTTTGAGTAGATTCCCTGTTACGTAAGTATTCCATGCGTCAGTCGGCTGATTGCGTGGGTTCTTCTTACGCGCAATGTGGTCGATGATATGTGCCAGAAACGTCCCTGTCCCGGTAGCAGGATCAAGTATCTGGACAATCGGTTCACCCTTGTCAGTGGTGGTATCGCTGGAAAGCCCATCCCGGATGCCAAAACCACCTTCTTCGGCGGGGCGCTGGAGAATCTGGTCAACCGCACTTACGATGTACTCGACTATCGGGTCAGGCGTATAAAATACGCCGCGCTGCACACGCTGTTTGCGGTCATATTCGTTCAAAAACTGCTCGTAGAAATGCACGACGGGGTCTTCGCTGCCGCTGCCCGTCTGTCTGCCAAAATCGCGTGTAATTGCCTGAAGGTCAATCTGGCGCAGTAAATCGACCAGTTCGCCAACACCTAACTCATCAAGATCGAGCTTGCCCTGGGTCGTCAGTGTTTCCAGCATTCGCTTGAGAAACGTATTGGTATCGGGAATGAAATCTGCCAGTTTATCCAGCGAGAATTCCTTCGGTGGCTGTTCACGCTGGTTCTGCACCGCCGCGCTGAAAGCGCCATAGGTGATGGTCTGGGCGATCATGTCGCCAAAATCATCGGGTTGTAGGTCGTGAAGAAGGTCTATCCGCAGACGTTCATACAGTCCGTGCAGCGCCCCTTTTTCGCCCTCTGCTTCGTAGAGATCATCCACCAGTTCACGAATAACCACTGCCTGCTTTGCCATCTGGCTGGCGAGTTTTTCGGATGTGCGGATGGTGTAGCGATGCCGAACTGTAAAGGCACGCCGCCACTGCTCACGCCAGACATTTGCATCCCGGTCATTGGCGGGCCAGCGTAGACCACTGAGATTGAGATTGCGAATATAGTAGAAGTGCGTTTCGCGGCTGTCCCATGAGAACGTCCGCAGTTCGGGCGGCTTACCTGCCTCATCACGGAAATGAGCGAAGGTGATGCCACGCTGCCCGGCTTTGTCTTCCGCCGCGCTGGTATACACACAGATAAACAGCAGATCTTCATGTTTCCATGCCGGTATGCTCGCATCACGCTGCCGCCGCGACGCTGCGAGCGATTGCAGAATGCGCCGCAGTGCCATGACAGGCAGACGATTGTTGTCAAACTCGACGAAGAAAATACCCCACACCTGATCGCTGACGAGCGGGCGAAGCTGCTTGATCGCCGTAATACGCGCCGCATAGCGCGGGTTGATATTCAGTTCTTGTGCAGAATAATCGAACGTTGCCTCTTCAAGGTCGTCCACCTCGATGGGCCAGCCGAGGTCATCACGCAAATAATCGAGCAGCGTCTCGAAATTCGTCAGGCTTTGCAATCTTCGCGGGTCGTTAAACGTCATGTCAACTCCATCCATGCCAGCAGCGAGAATCCTACTCCGGCAGGCGCTTGTACCCGTTTCATGTAGGTATTGGTAATGTGTTTATCCATTTTACGCCGTATGTCGGATAGGGCCGATTTTTCTTCCCGGTTCACGCGAATGGTGTCGGGCGTACTTTCAATCAACCGAAAGATACGGGTAGCATCTTCTTCGATATTGCTGTCGTCCAGATTGTAGAGATACCATTTGGTGAAGCTCGCCTCGTCCGTCCAATCTCCGGTCACGGCATCTTTGGCAGGCAGGCGATAGCAGAAGAATACACCCCGCGCATCTTGAATGGGATGATCTTTTCCGCTGAACACGCGCAGCGGCATATTTTCCACCCACTGCGGAAGTTCGGGATAATCCTTTAGCAGTTTTTGGTAGGCGAGAAACATTTCCTCGGTGCTGGTCGTTGTTCCCTCATAGGCATTGTTGAACTCGCGCAAAGCAGCGTAATCGTCCTGGGGGGTAAGCAGCTTTTGTCCTTCAATACCGAATGTCTTGGAAATACGAAGGGTTTTATGGGTTACACGCTCATAGAGACTCAAAATGCGGTTCAATTCATTGGGCGGCAAGAAATTCCAGAGATGCACCGTGCCGCGAATCGCTCGGCGGTCAGGATAATCAGTAACGATGAGTTTTTCCGTCTCCGGGTCGAGGCGACGATCCACACGTCCGATACGCTGCATCAGTCGAACCGGATTCCAGTGCAGGTCATAGTTGATAATGCAGGTTGCGTCCTGAAGGTTCAAACCTTCTGCAAGAATATCTGTCGCCACTAACACCCGAATTTCCTTCATACCATCATCTGCGAGTGCTGCGCTGCTGCTTTCATTGTAATAAGGAGCGAAAGCCCGGACTGTGTTACTGATGCCTTCTTTGCTTAAACTGTCCACTTCTGCCACGGAACCTATACCCGCAGCAATAAGCTGTGCTTCTAAGTAACGTGCCGTGTCGCGGTATTCAGTGAAAATGAGAACCTTGTGCTGGCTGAGTACCGGGTCCGTTTGCATGAGTCCCAATAAGGCTTGCAGCTTATCATCATTCGCGGGGGAAAAGCTCTCCAGTGAGTCGAGAAAGCGGGCAAGTACTTCCAGATCATCGCGGCTATCATCTACCATCGCCTCAATGTCGAACTCGTGCTCATTGAGCTTCTCAATCTTCTTTTTGAATTCTTCAGGAATCACATCCTCATCGAATTCTTCTTCGTTGCCGTGTCCCCTGCGCTGGCGCAAATGCGTCTCAATGCGGGTCAGTAAATTGGCATGTATGGCACGCCAGCGCTGTGCTCTTCTGGCATCATGAAGTTCCACAAAATATAACAGCTTCAGTAGCAGGTCTTCGCAGCTTGATTGAAACGAAATGGCAGAACTCTCAAAGCGTTTTAGCAAAAGGGTGCGAATCAAGCCAACAATCTGGCGCTGCCGACCTTCAGCGAACACTACTTCTTGGCGCATTTCTTGCGCGAGCGCGTCCAGTTCGACGGGTTTTCGCTGGTAGTTGAGTGGATAGTAAATAGCAAGACTGAGCAGTGGTTTTTCTGCGTCAAACGCTTCTTCAAGAAGATTCAGCAGATTGCCATAAGTTTTCTGAAGTGAGTAGGAGGCAACCTGTGGGTCTTTGCGCTGCGGAAAAGTCACCTCGCGTCCACCCTCGTTTGCCAGACTTTGCCGCACATAAGCGCGGCTGCGCTGCACGACAATCGCCTGAAACAACTCATCGTTGGAAAGAACCCGTTCCGCTGTAATGGCATCAATCTCAATATCACCCTTCTTACCGTCCACAAGTGACTGTAATGCGTCTTCCATTTTTCGGAAGTGTCCACGCAGGGTGTGGATGCCCAACGGCGCATCGCTGAAATAGGTCGGTGTGCGCCGTGAGAAGTATTCAATCAAGTGCATCAAATCATACAGGCTGTTGTTTACCGGTGTCGCGGTGAGCAGAAATAACTGTTTACTTTCCGCGATCTCGAAGAATTTTCGTGAACGGTCAGAAGCGATGTTACGAAAGTGGTGCGCCTCGTCAATGATGATTGCATCTACCTTCTCTGCCACCTCTTGTATGAGTTCGGGGTATTCGCCACCACGAAGCAAGTCAGTGTGGTTGTAGATGACCAGATTGCTAAAATGTCCCCGTATTTCGGGCAAGAAACGGCGCAGCTTGGCTTCCCATACATCGGCGCGGGCAGCTTTCGGCACAATCAGGGCAATGCGCTTGCGCTCAAATAGCAACCGCTCAATAACCATCAACCCAATAAAGGTTTTGCCCAACCCCACACCGTCGCATAACAACGCGCCGTTATAACGATGGGCAATCCGCATTAATGAGTGATACCCTTCGCGCTGATACTGATCGAGTATCCTGTAAATCTTGGACTGTGAGCCTTCCCACTCGCTTACCGAAAGTTCGTGGCTGCGGAAGTATGCCGCCATTGAGCGAAGGTAAACATCGAATGGGCTGTATTCATAGGTGTGCCGTTCAATGATCTTCAAGATGTCTGAAGTAACATCCTCTGCTTCTTCCCAATGCTGTTCATACCATGCCTGAAGTTCTTCGACTTCCCGTTGTATTTGAATATTCAGTTCAATATTTTGATTTAAACCGGGGACTGTGAAATTACTTGATCCGACGAGCGCGGCTGATCCGACAACATTCAACTTTGAATGAGTGATATATGCTTTCGCGTGAAATTTCTTTTTCCGGTAAACACGGGTTTCAATCTGACCATTGCGAATTGCATCAACGATAGCAGGTACACCGTGTAAGAAATCATCTTCTTCTTTGGCAGCTTCAATGCTCTCGTCTAGTTTGATAGCAATGAGATGTAAAGCATCCTCAAATGCCTGTTTTGTTCGCTTGGAGACTTCATCACCCATAAGTAGTCGAATCTTGTCAAGCTTCTGCCACATGCCATCAAGCATGAGTAAAGCGCCAATTTCAAAGTAGCCAGTAGCAATATCAAAACTGTGGGCGATTTGTGTCCACTCCTGCAAATATTGGGCGACCTTCCAATACTCATCGCTGTTATCAACAATGAAAATATCGCCGCCAGCTTTTCGGGATTTATCTGACATACTTTTGCCTGCAAAAATTGGTGAACAGGATGAAATCATTCTCTCATAATGATTGTACCAAAAACCTACCGATCTGCCTTGAGGGATAACTCGCAAAAAAATACATGGCTGGCGATTGCTCACCAGCCGGGAAACAAAAACGGCTGCTCGTTTCACGCTGGATAGTCGTAGACCTTGTTCAGTTCCTTGTGGGCGTTTCGCCTCAGCATGTGGATGGTGTATTTTGACAACCCTAGCCGCTCAGTCAAAGTCTTGCAGCTTTCGTATGCTGCGATGCTCCGCACCGTCGCCATGCGGAGATTGTCTTCCGCTTCGTAGGCGACCAGGCGCAGCAGCGGCGTTTCCACCCCGGCAAGATGCCGATCCCGCCGCGTCTGCTAACATGGTCAGAACCAATCGGCTGCACCGGTCAGATGGATGCGGGTGCTGCGGGATCGCACATGGGACAAAAAACGTCGGTGACAGTGGGAATGATGTGAGACTGAAGACTAGAATATTGCAGCAGAAAAGCTCAGGCGTAGATGTACTCGTAACATATCAGGTGCAGTTCTTCGCGCTTGATGCGATTAACGGACTTTTTATCGCCTGAGCCATTGGATGTAAATTCAGCCTGATGTTGGTACAGTTCTCGAACTGCCTCAATCAGCGTAGTGACTTCGTTGGTTGTACTGAAGGACTGCAAAGCTTTGCGTAAATGCTGAACCGATGCCCCGACCAACGGTTGCTTGAGAAACTTACGCAGTTCACGCAGTTCTTTGCGGTCATAGTCAGGGTTGTTGAGATGCCCCTGCAAGACCTGTGAAACGAGCGTTTGTTCTTCCGCCACCGGCTTGTTCACAATCGCTGCCGCTTCCTGCTGCTCAACGTCACCGAGAATACTTTCGATGATTTTTTCCTGAACAACAAAGACATCGACTTCCTGATAGGGCGGTGGAAAGCGGGGAGTGTCCGGGCTGCACGCAATAATCTGCATGATCTGATAGCGGTTGTCAATAATTTTGCGGGTGTCCAGATCATAATAACGCCAGAAGTGAGTGCGTCCGCTTTCGCGTGGTGCCGCGAAATAGAAGAACATGCCCTTTATATCACGACGTTCCAGCCCGGAGTGAATACCGTCGTCCAGATCGCTCAACCAGCGTCTGGCATCGGTACTCAACACCCGTTGCAGTTCTGCCAGAAGTGCTTCGCTGCTCGCCAGTTCCAGAAATGATTCCTGTTCTTCGATGACTGACTCATCCTCGTCGGCAATGCGTTTGAGCGTATTGAAGTCGCGGGGTGTGACCACTTCGCCCAGTACGCTGGCATCCAGAAACCCCGTTTGATTGATGACATCAATCTTGGCGGTCAAGCTGCGTACTAAACCGAGCAGTTCCTCTAATGCTCGCTCCGGGAACATATTGTAGATACTCAAATTCTCAAAGAGTGACCCCAGACGGTCAATACGTCCGGCACGCTGCACCATGCGCGTCGGATTCCAGTGCAGGTCATAATTGATGAGAACGCCACAGTCCTGAAGGTTTTGTCCTTCCGACAAAACATCAGTGGAGATCAGAATATCAACCTCCTCTTGGCTTCCAGCAATCTCTGGATAACCGCTGGCAATCGGTGCAAAGTGTTCAACCACCCGCAGACGGTCAGCCGTTTTAACCGTACTGTCAATGCGCCGGATGTTGGGGCTACCTAACTGCTCACGCCATGCCGCATTTTCATCGCTCATCAGCGCCCGATAAATATACCTGGCGGTGTCTTTATAGTAGGTAAACACGATGACTTTTTGACCGTGAAGTTCCGTCTCCAGCAGATTTTTAAGCTGCTGAAGTTTGGCATCCTGACCAATGCGGATGTCTTTGATGTCATGCCAGATGTCGGTCAGCGCATCAACATCTTCCTGCAAAGCGCGGTGGAGACTGCGGCGGTCATACTTGTCGGGGTCGAGGCGGGGTAAGGCTTCGATAAGCTGGCGTGCTTCCTCATTTTCATCCATCTCCGTCGCACGCGAATTGGGCGTACCGTCTTCGCTATCTTCGTCATCTCTATCAAGTAAGCGCATGGCAAACTGGAACGAGGCAGCATCCAGAATAATGCCATCCTGAACATATTCCGCGAACGTTTTGACGAACTCCAACGAGCGCCGAATCGAAACCCGAAAGGAGTCGATACTGGATTCTAGCCGTTTGAGGAAACGGCTCTTAAAGATACCGACCAGCGCGACCTGCCGCCCAAGCTCAAAATCATCCTGTTCCTGACCGGAACGTTTGTAAGTCTCCAGGCTGTAGTGGGCGAGGTTCAGCGACTCGATGCGGCGCACGATTTGCTTGTAAAAACCCTCATAGGTCGCTTGCAGGTCATATTCAACGGTACGTAAGCGGCGTTTGGGCCAGGTGACAGTTTTGCCACGAATGGTGGCTTCAGGATAAGCACGGCGAATAAATTGGCGGGTACGGCGAATGACGACTTCTTCCAGCAGGTTGAAAATACGGACACTACCAGCTTCAACCGACTCGCGCCGGGCAGCTAAAAAGTATTTGTAGAGGTCGCCAATCCCGGCAGAAGCGAAATAAGTGCGGTCATTGCCAGTGAACAGGTTGATCTGGTTATAGAGGTCAAAGATATTGTTATTGATCGGTGTCGCTGTAAGAAGAATAAGTTTTTTGCGTCCGCCATCGCGTCCTCGGCGACCATTGGCGGCAAGGATCGTCTCTAGCTGCATGTACCGTTTGGCGCGTTTGTTGCGGAAGTTGTGCGCTTCATCCACCAGAATGACATCGACATCGGCGATTCCACGCAGGTCAAAATCCTCGCTGGCGAGACGCTCCTGTGTGATGACATAGGCAGAAATAGAAGCTGTCTTAAGCTCGTTTTCCCACATCGGTTTCAGGGATGCCGGGCAGATGACCAGCGCCTTTTGCCGCTGATGATAGGCGTAATCCTCCAACAACTTCTTGCCAATCCATGTTTTGCCCAGACCAACCGAATCGGCAACAATCACCCCATCGTACTGTGCCAGAATACGGCGAGCTTTGCGGACAGCATCTTCTTGGAATTCGGCTAAATCCACTGCCGAGCGAGTCGCAGGCTGCGTAAAATCGCTATCGAGATCATCCTTGAAGTATTCGTACAGCGCCTTCATGTAAATCTCGTAGGGCGTGTATTCGCGTCCACCGAATTTGGAGTTTTCCAGCAGTTCGATCAGTTGGTCTTTGTAGTCTACTGCAAGCTGCCACTGGTCATCATACCAGCGCGATAAATCCATGATAGCGCGTGCGCCGACTTCGCTCTTGAGCAATCGCTGGTTGTCCAGTTCGATGTTCACATTGACGCGGCTGATCGCATGGTGGCTGACTTCGCTCCGCGCTTCCGGGTCATCAATTTCGCTTTCATCCAGCAGCGTTTTGTGGACGAGATTCAGTTCCCGATTGCTGACCAGACCCGGCGCGGTAAAGTTGCTGCTGCCGACAATCCCGACAATCGGGTTGAGGTGGTCAAACAGCGAGTTCTGGTTATTGTTCCCCCCATAGAGCAGGTAGCATTTCGCATGAAGGAAAGAACGGCGACCCGACGCAGCGGGATCATGCCCCAGATACAGGCGCACATCCACATCATCACGCCGCAAAAAGCGAATCAAATCTTCGACCAGACGCAGCGTCGCCTCATTGAACGGTTCAGCGTTGAGTTCATGCCGCAGATAGGCAGCCGAATCCGGGCGCAGACCAATGTCCTCGCCTTCAAGCGGCTTGTCGCCCAGCAGCAGGCGCAAGTGGCGCAGCTCTGGCAGCGTCTCACGTACTTTCTCGAAGCCGCGAATGCTGAAATACGCGGTAGCAATGTCCATCTGCTGCCCGTGCTGGCGCTGAAGCAGAGTGTTCAACACGTCTGCCAGACGGGTTTCGATGTTGTCGATGACGTAAGGAATTCGCATGTTATTTTCAGGCATAAGGCTTAACGGCAAGACTGCCAATCATAGGTGTCATATCTTTTAAATTGTGCGTATACAACGGCAGTTGCAGTCGGTAGGCGACGGACGCAATCAGACAATCATCCTTGCCGATATGGTGGCTGAACTGAAATTGTTCTAACTGCTGCATCGCCCACTGCTGGTCAGCGGACGTAGGATAAAGCAGATCAAACTGGCTCAAAAGCCCCTTGCACTGCGCCTGATTTGCCTTGTTACTCGCACCCTCCATGACTTCTAGCCATGTGGTGGAAGTCACACCGTAGCGCTGCTGATTGTTGAACCACGCAATGGCAGGCTGATATTTACGGTACAGGTGCAAAACTACCGTGGTATCGAGGACGGCATCAATCATCGATCTCCATCCCGGTATGACTTTAACTGATCTGCCCGTTTGCGGCGTTGCGTTTTGACCCACTCAACCGGGTCTTCGATATGAGGGTCAACGAACTCAATCGGTTCCATCGCCTCCAGCATCGCTACGATTTCTGCGCCAGTTTTAGCCTGAGTGGTTGACTCCCCTGTATCCAGCGTATCAATCAGCAGTTTCGCCAGTTCTTTGCGTTCCTGCGGACTGAGTGCTTTCACCTGATCTAGTATGTCTGTGATTGTCATTCGCCCCAATCTCCCAACCGTTGTTCCCTCTCATCGCGCCGAATTTGCTTGACCCATTCCACCGGGTCTTCAATTTCTGGATATTTCATCTCAATCGGACCAAGCTCGTCCAACAGGCGCAGCAGGTTACGCCCCCAGTGTTGTTCTGGCTGTTCCTCACCGGAAGGGGGAGCTTCGATTTCGCGCTCGACAGATGACGCGACTCGTTCGATCAGTTGCAGACGTTCTCTTGGCGCGAGTTTGAGCGCCAGCGCCAGCGCTTCTTCTAATGATGTAGTCGTGTTCATCCGTTAAACCTCCAACGCTTTGTCCCTATTATACGTTAAACCATTCCCAGAATACCGATTGCCCATGTCCGTGTTTGCTGTGCCTCATCCCGCGACAGCACCTCATCGTGGGCGGCTTTGTTGCGGACATCGCGCATGATG
>Ga0163154_10005718_pt1 | contig 15606 bp, 14 predicted proteins | sample OliLakLV19MP9P1_FD_148649 | JGI IMG/M metagenome (GOLD analysis project Ga0163154, IMG submission 148649) | Freshwater microbial mat bacterial communities from Lake Vanda, McMurdo Dry Valleys, Antarctica - Oligotrophic Lake LV.19.MP9.P1 | ecosystem: Environmental > Aquatic > Freshwater > Lake >... | reverse complement strand
GAGGACGTGCGCTTCGTTTTTGCCCATTTTCTCCACGATCCAGCCGTCGATCAGCTCTACGTCGTCGTCCTCAGCGATGATGCCGTGTTGTATCATCGCCTCGTACTGATCGACGGTCAGCCGATGCAGCCGTGACAGCAGTGTATCTTTGGAGTCTGGCGCTGCGGGTGGCGCGGCGGTCTGGGTCATGATCTCCTCGTGGGTCGGCGCTAGGGCAGCAGGTCGGCGGCGGCGATCGACGCGACCTGGGCGCCGTCCAGGATCAGCGGGATCGAGTCGGCGGCGGTGTAGATCATCAGCGAACGGTAGAAGGGCGCCGGATCGCCTGTTTGGGGCAGGGTATACACCTCGATCTGACGCGCATTGATGTTGGCGATCCAGTACACAGCGATACCCGCCCCCGCATACAGACTAAGCCTGATGGCAGGGTCGCTGTCGAGGGTCGTGTCAGCGATCTCGACAACGACCGCGATTTCAGACGGAGTAAAACGCCGATTACCATACTCACGCCGCTCTCCACGCACGATCACGGCATACGGTTCGGGTAAGCTGTCAGGCATACGGATCGGGTTTTCAATCGAAACGAACCAGCCACGCGGCAGGCTTTGCACCAGCCAATCCATCAGTAATCCAGCTACAAGGATGTGGGGTTCGTTTTTACCCATTTTTTTGATCAGCTTTCCATGAATGAGTTCGATGTTGTCCTCGGCGGTGATGATGCCGCTGCGGATCATCGCCTCGTATCGCTCCACGCTGATCAAAAACAGGTCGGAGGTCGATGTCTGAACCCCTGCAATCGGGTGGCTCAATGCCAATGACTGCACCATGCTGCCTCGTTTCAGCCTCGCTTCTATGGCACTCCTGTCTGCGTCGATCATAACACGGATCAGGTACAATCATCTTCAATCACAGCAGAGGATCACGCGATGATCGCCAAACCGATCGCCCCGGAAACAGCAGCGAGCCACGACACGGTTATTTACGACTTCCCGACGCACGTCAGCGAGGAAGAATATCTGCGCGTGTGGGCAGAACAGGGCTACGAATGGGTCAATGGGGAGATGAATAAAGTGTCTGCAGGCAATCTGACGCATTATGGAGTTGTCGATTATCTGAATACGCTGCTCAAAATCTATCTTGAACTCAATCCAATCGGTTCTCTGGTAGGCGAACCCATTATTCTGAAATTTGCGGAAACCGGGCGTTACCGTGAACCCGACCTGATGGTCGTTCTGAAAGCAAACAGTGTCGGCGTGCTGACGCATACCGCCGTCATCGGTGCGGCGGACATCTGCATCGAGGTGGTGTCGCCAGAAAGCGTCGAGCGTGACTACGCGACCAAGCTGCTGGAATACGAAAAAGCGGGCGTGCAGGAGTACTGGATCATCGACCCGGATCGGGAGCGTGCAATTTTCAATCAACGCGACACCGACGGGCATTTTTCGATGATTCAGCCGGATGCCGAGGCGCGCTATCGCACACCGCTGCTGCCTGGTTTTTTCCTGAGCGTGCCTGTATTGTGGACTGATCCATTACCCCGCATGATAGATACCGTTGAGGTGGTGCGCGCCATGTTCCCGGACACCCCGCTGTGAACCTGCCCATCCGCGCCGACTTCATCCCCTATCCCCTGTGGCGGCGGCGCGGTATGCCGCCCATGCACGCCTTATGGAGCGCCGCCTCCACAGCCGATCAGGACACACACCCGCCGCTCTCCCCGGAATATCAGGCGCACTACCTGGCACGCTGGCGCATCCTGCCCGCTGGCATGGATGCCGCCGCCGCCCGCCGCGCCCTGATCGCGTTGGGTGAGGGGGTGGTCACGCCCGCGCCCGCCGAGTCCGACCTGCCCGCCGCGCGCCTCCCGATCCGGCTGCCCGCGCAGTGGGAGCCGCTCGCAGCGGTGGTCATCACCTTTCCGGTCTTATACCCGCCGCTGTGGGAGACCCACCTCCAGATGATCGAGGCGATCGCCCCGGTGGCGCGCGTCGATGTGCTGCTGTCGCATCCAACCTGGGCGCGGATGATTCGACTGCATCTGGAGGCGCGCGGACGGGCGCCGCTGGACGCGGTGAGGTTCGTGCATTTGCCCACCGACGACATCTGGGTGCGTGATTATGGCGCCATCATCGGCTACGACGCCGACGGACGCCGCGCCGCCGTCAACCCGATCTACGATCCGCTCGACACCTATCCGCAGTCGCGCGACGACGCCATGCCCGCGCGCTACGCCGCGCTGCTGGCGATCCCGTGCGCGTCGCTCGATCTGCACACTGAAGGGGGTAATATCTGGTCGGACGGCGCCGGAACGCTGCTGATGAGCGATGACCTTTATCACCGTCACCCCGACATGACGCCGGACGCCGTGTGCGAATGTCTGCGCGCGGCGATCGCGTTCGAGGCGCTGATCACGACGCCGCCGCTGCGTCACGAGGAAACCGGGCACATCGACCTGGCGATCAAGCTGGCGGATGCTAAGACGATCCTGATCGCCGACGGGGTGCCGTTCAACCGCGACCGCCTGCACACCACCCGCGACCAGCTGACGCGCGCGCGCAATGCGGCGGGCGAGCCGTACACGCTGATCACGCTGCCTATGCCCGCACCCTATCTCAACTGGGGGGTGTATCCGGTCTGGCGCAGCTATACCAACGCGCTCACCGTCAATGGGCGCGTGCTGATGCCGACCTTTGGCGTCCCGGAAGATGCGCTCGCGCTGGACATCTACCGCCGCGTCATGCCCGACTACGCGATCGTCGGCATCGACTGCACAGCGGCGGTCAACGGCGGCGGGGCGGTGCACTGTCTGACCAAAGAGGTGCCCGCCTGATTCTACACGTCCAGACCGACGGGCACCCCTAAGCGCCATGCCTTGTACACAGCGTAGAAGAACGCCTTGAACTGGCGGATCGACTCGTCGTCCAGCTCGTCGGCGGTGAACTGGAACAGGTAATCGCGGTCGATCGTCTCGATGTCGATGCCGCGCTGCATGATGCCGACGATCTGGTCGGCTTCGACGCCGCGCGGGATCGCGCCAAACAGCAGCAGCAGCATCCCGGCGTGCGACGGCTGAATCGTGCCAACCAGGAACAGCATCTCGAAGACCTGATTGCCCGTGAAGACGAACTCGACCAGATCGCGCCCTGGGAGGCGCTGTTCCTCGAAATAACTGGGATCCGATCGCAGCGGCGCCACCGACGCGCCATCGTAGCCCAGCTCCAGCGCGCCCTGACGCAGCAGCAGCCACATCAGCGGTTCCTCGATTCCGGGCAGCCGATCGAGCAGCCAGCGCTCGGCGGCGGCGCTGATCGGGTACTGGATGATGTTGTAGCACCCGAACGGGGTCGCGGCGGCATTCGCGGGGCAGGTCTTGCAGTAGGGCGCCCAGGGATCGAGGTCGCGCGCCGAGTCCAGCATCATCTGAATGTTGACCACGCGCGACTCTTCTTCGCCAGCCGGGGTGACGCGGCTCATCTCGAATTCCATCTCCGACGGCGGACGCTGATCGCCGCCCTCGCGGTAGAGCGCGATCACGGTTTCGGCGCGGTCGCGCGCCTTGACGCGATCGATGATGCCTTCTGCGGTCAGATGATGCTTGGGCACGCAGTCGTAGCCAATGATGTAATCGATCGCCATCGTCAGTCCTGGTAGTCCACCAATAAAGAAAACAACGGAAAGAGTGAATGTGCTTTTCTTTTTTCTGTGTTCTCCTGCCTGCGGGGTCTGCTAGGTGTAATCGCGCAGATACAGAAAATCGTGCCCGATCGTGCGGCGGCTGAGCTTGGCGATATTGGGCATGGTGCGCTTGTAGTGATTGACCTTGACGCGCTGCCACACCTTTTCCACGAATGCGCGCTCGAAACCCTCTTCGGCGGCTTCCGCGACCGTGTAGCGCTCGTCCACCAGCAGATAGAGCAGTCGATCGACCTCGGCGTAGGTGAAGCCCAGCTCGCCCTCGTCGGTCTGCCCCTCCCACAGATCGGCGCTGGGCGCTTTGGTCTGCACCGACTGCGGCATGTCGAGCGCCGCCGACAGCTGGCGAATCTGCGTCTTGTACAGGTCACCGATCGGCTGGAGCGCGACACCGCTGTCGCCGTACACGGTCGAGTAACCCAGCAGCAGCTCGGTCTTGTTGCTGGTGCCCATCACCAGCCCGCCCCATGCCGCGCTCTGATCGTACAGAATGGTCATACGCAGCCGCGCCATGATATTGCCCCTGCGTGTCGGGGTCATATCGGGAAACTGCGCGAACAGCGCGTCCGCCATCGGGGTGATCCCGACTGTGATTGCCTGGATGCCCAGGGCGGCGATCACCCGATCGGCGTCGTCGAGACTATCCTGCGCCGACGTTTTGTAGGGCATACGCACCGCCAGCACATTGTCCGCACCGAGCGCCTCGGCGGACAGATAGGCAGACAGCGCCGAGTCGATGCCGCCGCTCAAGCCGAGAACCACCCGTTTCATGCGCGCTTTGGCGATCTCGTCGGCGATGAATCCGATCAGCATCCTGCGTGCAATCGTCGTGTTGATCGCCAACCGATCGGCGCTGTGTGGAGTCATAGGTCGATCCTTGAAATGCCTGCTGAACCTCCATTGTACACAATCCGAGGCGTAGGGACTGCATCACAATGCGTCCGATTTTGGATGACTGTCGTGATCAGGACGACATGAAATTTTTCGGATTTTTCCGAAACTGCTGTGCCTTTACAAATTAATTCCGGGATATACTTGAAAGGGTAAAGTTTCTTATGAATCCTGAATAGGTGCGCTGCAAAAGGGGAATGGCTATGTCCTGGTGTGTCATGCGCGTTACGCCGCCGCCTGCTGCCAACGGAATACTCACACCGCGCGCGACGCTGCTCACCAGCGCGCGCTGGGACATCGGAGTCATCCGCGTGGCATTCCTGCCCGGACATGGCAGCCCGGCACTGCGCGACAGGATCAAAGGCTACGCGCAATTATGGCATGGGGCGGATAACGTCGGCGTCGAGTTTCGCTTTCAGGAGCAGATCGATGACACGGTGCATGTGCGCGTCGCCCTCGGTGGGACAGGAGATTGGTCGGAGTTGGGCAGACACGCGCGCAACAACCGCAATCTCGCCCTCCCGACGATGAATCTCAAGCTGACCGAGCGCACGACCGCCAAAAAAGTGATGCGTTCCGTGCTGCACGAATTTGGTCATGCGCTTGGTCTGGTGCATGAACATCAGATTCCCGGCGAGCCGATCCAGTGGGATCGGGAAGCGGTGATCGCCGATCTGCGCGCGGCGGGATGGAGTGTGTCGGAGATCGAGGCGCAGGTACTGGCGCCTTACACTGCCGATGAGAGCAACACCGGTACATTCGATCCGAACTCGATCATGCTCTATCCGATCAAGCGATCGTGGACGCTGAACGGCTTCCACGTCGATTGGAATCGCACGCTGTCCGATCAGGACAAGGCGCGCATCGCGGAATTGTATTGAGCCATCGATGCCGACGGCACCGCTCCGATGCCGTCGCAAGACATGAGAGGCTGGGGAACATGGCAGACAACGATATGGCACTGATCGTCGCCATCGATGATTACAGCGATGGCGCATTTTGTCCGCCGCTGCGCGGACCGAACAACGACGCGATGGCATTCCGACGCTGGCTCACCAGCGACAACGGTGGGGATGTGCCAGGCGATCGGATCACCCAGGTGAGCGCCCGTCGCTTATTGGGCAAGCAGCCGCTGCCAGCCCTGATCGGATCGCGTCCGACGCTGGAGGATGTGCGCGAGGCGATCTGCCAGCTCAGGATGAGCGCCCGCGCCATGCGCGAACGGGACGAACCCGTTGGACGGCTGTATCTGTACTTCGCCGGGCACGGGTTTGCGTCCGACTTTGGCAACGGGCTGGGGCAGATGTTTCCAGCCATGTACACCGCCGAGGTCACGCGCGACCTGCTGCACGCGCATCTGCTCTGTTGGACGTATGGCAAGGCGCTGTTCGAGGAAAGTCTGTTCCGCGAAGTATTTTTGTTCATGGATTTTTGTCAGACCGCACCGGGACAGCGGGTGACCGCGTCGCCACTCCCGTTTGACGTCAGACGGGATGAGCTGCACAGCCTCAATTCCTTTTTCTTCTGGATGGCGGGCGCGACCGCATATAATCCGTCCTTCGAGCATCGGGTCGATGGCAAGACGCGCGGTATTTTCACCGAGGCGCTGGTCGCCGCGCTCAAAGGCTGTGCCCGCGATCCCGACACCGGGGCGCTGACCGCTCAGGATTTGAAAAAATATCTCTACAATACCATGCCGCATTTCCTGACGGACGACGAACGGGCGCAGATTGGACACGCCGTCGTCGAGCCGGACATCGATTACCTGCCGAACAGCAAAGAACCGCGCAGCGTCGCCCTCGTGCCCGACGCGCCCGCACCGACGTTTCGCGTGCATCTGCACATCCCTCGGCAGGCGATCGGTCAGCGCGCCGAGATCACGTTTGGCGATGACTGTCGGCAGGTGGTCGTGGCGGTCGAGCATGTGCGCCGCATCTGGAAGGTCAGGCTCCCCTGGCGTCTGCTGGAAGTACGTCTGCCCGACAGCGGGCTGTTCACGCTGGTCGAGCCGATCCCGATCCCAGAACGGGTGACGAAAGTGAGCGTCGATGCCTGGCAATCATAAGCGCGTGCAGCTCACCGTGACCGCGCGCGATACAGCCGCGGAAATCTTTCTGATCGACGACACGCTCAACAAGATCGCACAGGGTGTCGGCGCGCTGTCGTACACCGTGTCGCCGGGCGTGTACAAGGTCAAGCTCAAGATCGGCACGCAGACGCAGGAACAGCTCGTGCGCGTGCGCGACGACCAGCCGACACACCACGTCGAGATCGCCGCGCTGCCGATCATGACCGCCGTCCCGATCGCTGACAGTTTTTTCAGCCGTGACGCTCATCGAGACGCCATTGCCGAGCGCTATTCCGGCGCGCCGCACCTTGAGCTGGGCAGCGGCAGTCACATCTATCTGTGCGCCCGCGATCTGGTGGCGCCGGGGTCGTCGATCGAGGCGGTCTCGCACCCGATGCGCGCCCTGAGTCTGCGCGACCGTATGGGCACGGTGCTGGTCGATTTCGAGATCGAATCCGAGCGTTTCGACGGTGACCCGTCGGCGCCGCTGGCGCTGTGCATGGTGGCGGTCGATCCGGGGTTGTACCTGCTGCATCTCGAACTTGAATCGGGTCTCCAGGTCGATCAGGCGTTGTTCGCCTCGCTGGGCTGGCACACGCATATTTATCTGCTCCAGCGCTACTGGACGCCGGACGATCGCGCCGTCGATCTGCTCAATGCCTCGATCCTGATGAACCGCGACGGGACATTCGACTACAGCGACGAGATCGTGCGCCTGAATGAAGTACTGCGTCTCGGTCTGGTACAAAATCGTCCCGTGTTGTCGTCGGACATCGTGCAGGCAGTGAACGGAAAAGCCGAAAATCCGATGGGCGGCTTGCTGGCGGCGCATCATCTGCTATTGCGCGAGTCGGTCGGTGACCTGTTCGCTTCCACCGTCGCGCGGCTGCTTGAGCTGATGCCCGATCATCCCGATGTCACCGCGCTGACGCTCAGGCTGACGCCGCCGCTGCACCCGACCGGACTCAGCACGCCGCCGATGCTGCGTCACAGCTGGCAGCTCATCCTCGACGCCAGCACGAGCCAGCCTGACCTGGTGCCAGCCTATTCGCTCAACGCGCAGATTGGCAGTCGGCTGTTATCTGGTCTGCCCTGGGTGGTATGGCAGACACCCGATCTGATCGACAGTCCGATCATCCTCGACGATGACGGTACGATGGGGTTGGCGCCCGATCCAGTGCCGACGCCAGCGCTGCCCGACACCCGGATCACGCCGACAGAATTGGACAAGACCGAGGCGGCGCTGGTCCAGTTCAAGCAGCAGCAGCAGCCGATCGATCTGCTCGAAAATGCCCCGGCGCCGCTCTCGGATGCCGACATCGACGCGCTGTTGGACGATGAAACCAGCAGAGCCCACTTTGTGCGTTTCACCAATACGCCGCAGGCGCGCGTCAACGCACAGCTTGCAGGCTTGCTGAAACGGCGCGGCAGCGGGGGTTGATCCGTTTTGCGCGTTTTGCGTGCGGACGCCTTGTGATGCGTCCCTGTGACGTATCCGAGTGACGTGTCCGACGCACCATTGCACATCGGTTGTAGCATTATCAGAGGGGGGAACCGCCATGCCATTGCATTACGAGTCGTTCGAGATCACCTTTGCCCCCGCGCGGGCAGACACGGGCGCCTATCCGATCCACGTCACCTCCAAAATGGGGGATGCGGATGGCGTGTACACGCTGCCCTTTCCAATCGTGGAGCTTTCCCGGCGGCTGGCGACCCTGTGGCGCTTCGTCTTCTGGACGGACGACGAGATCGCCGCGCCGCCCGTCCAACGCGAAAAAATCCGCGCGGAAAAGCGCGCCGTCCTGATCGATTTTGGCGCACAACTGAGCGCTGGCTTGTTCAGCGACGACGTGAAGCGACTGCTGGAGACCAGTCTGAACCGGGTCAAGCCGCGCGGCGGGCTGCGTATCATCCTGCACCTGAATCCGCCGGAACTGGCTGCTCTGCCCTGGGAACTGCTGTACTGGCGCGAACGCGGCGCCTTTCTCGCGCTCGACCCCAACATCGCGCTGGTGCGCACGCTGGCGCAGACCAGCATCCCGCCCCGCGCTGAACCCGACCCCACTACCCATCATATCCTTGGCATTCTGGCGCATGTAAACGATCAGGCGGCGCTCGATCTGACCGGCGAACGGGCGCGCATCGATGCAGCGCTGGCGCGCCTGCGTCGCTACAAGGTCGCCCCGGTCACCTGGGCAGCGGGACAGATCGATCATCTTGATAAGACCGTCAGCGCCCGTCGTCCCTGGACGGTGCTGCACGTCGGCGGACACGGCACGGCGGGGACGATGCTCGTCCCCACGGTCGAGGGCGGCAGCTATCGGCTCGACTCGACCGAATTGGGTCGGCTGATCGACGGCTGCACCTCGCTGCAATTCGCCTTTTTCAACCTGTGTCGTGGCAGCGAGACGAGCGGCGCCGATCCCTTCAGCGCGCTCGCCACCGAGACGGTGCGGCGCGGCGTCCCGGCGGTGCTGGCGATGCAGACCAGCGTCACCGACGAGGCGGCGCTGCGCTTCGCACCAGCCGTCTACAAAGCGCTGGCGGATGGCGAGCCGCTGGAGTCCGCTGTCACGACGGCGCGTCGGTCGCTGGCGTCCGGCAGCAGCGAGGGAATCGTCCCAGAAAATTTCGAGTGGTTCCTGCCTGTGCTGTACGCGCGCGACAGCTACCGCTTTCCAGTGCCGGTGCCGCTGGGGCGGCGCGTCCTCGACCGTTTTGGATGGGGGATCATCGCGGCGCTGGCAGCGCTGTTGGCGATCGCCCTCGCTCTGTCGATCGTCCTGTGGCTGCGGTCGCTGCCGCCGCCGCCGCTTCCCATCGACAATCTACGACCCGCCGCAGCAGCGAACGGTGCCGATGTGCGCGCGTTGGCGCTGTCCAACGACGGCGCCACGCTCTGGTACGCCACCTATGACACCGCCGCCGACCAGAACAGTCTGTGCAGCCGAGCGGCGCATGACGGCACGACAGCGTCTGTCTGCACGCCGATCGCCGTGCCCGCTTTTGAGGGGATGCCGGACGGGACGCACGAGGTGATCGCGCTGCTGGTGGATGCCCGCGACAATGTCTGGGTCGGGCTGCTGAACAGGGGCGTGGTGGTGGTGCAGCCGGGCACGCTGCGTATGGACACCTGGATCAACCCGGACAGGCTGCCGTCTCTGAATTATTTCACCCCTTTCGCGCTGGCGTCACGCGCGACCGGCGACGGAATCACGGTCTGGCTCGGTCAGCTCGACGCGCTCTACACCCTGCGCTACAGCGGCGCCTACCCGACTCTGGACGACTCTGCAACTCTGACCCTCGACCCCAGCACCCCTGACGGCGTGAGCGCGATCGCGGCACTGGCATATGATCCGGCGGCGGCAGCGCTGTGGATCGCCACCTCGGATCGGCTCTTGTCGCTGCCGCTGGACAGTGCCGCCTCACCGACGGTTTATCCGATCGCTGCCGACGCGATCGTCCTGGAAGGCGATCGCGTCTGGACCAACCCCAGTGCCGAGCTGATGGCGATCGAGCGCGGCGTGATCGGCGTCCCCGTCACCAGCGGGATGCGCGCGCAGTCGATCGCGCTGGATAGCACGCGCGGTCGGCTGTGGACGGGGACGAGCTGCATGGGCGATCCCGACTGCGCCCCCCTCCAGGCATACGACCTGAACGCGGGCGAGGTGCTGCGTTTCGACGGCAGCCCGACCTTCATCGACACCCAGGATTTGTTAGTCACCGTCGCGGGGCGCGTCTGGATCGCCACCCGCAAGGGTTTGTTCACCTTCGACGAGTCACGCTAAACACAAGGGAGCATCACACACATGTCATCGATCTCGGAGTCGTCCACCATCAGCACGTTGATCGCCAATGCTGGTTTCGTCAATCCGCCGGGCGTATCGGTCGAGTTTTTCACGATCGCCGCCACCTCGACCAACAAAAACAACCGTATCGTGATCAAGCTGCCCATGCCGGGCGACATTTCCGGCGCCTTAGGGGACGACGAGGAAGACGATGGCGATGATGAGGCGCCGCTCGCCGACGGCGTGATCGTGCTGCTGGCGCCCGACCTGGACAAGGCGATCGCGGCTGAAGCCGCGCGGATCGCGCTCGATCATGCCGTCAGCGTGTGTCTGTACACCGTGCAGGCGGTCGATGCCACCCACATCTACGCGATCGGGTTCGACGAGGAGACGGTCGAGGATGAGACCGACGCCGAGACGATCATCACGGCATCGGATGCGTCGGGGCTGCGCGCGACGCTGACCGCCTGGTTCGCTGGCGCGACCCATAGGGACGCATAACCATGCGTCCGGTTTAGTTTTATTGCGAGGGCAGCACAAAACGAAAGGTGCTGCCCTCGCCGACAGCACTTTCGACGTGCAATACCGACCCATGCTGCTGCACGACGGTTTGCGCGATCGCCAAGCCCAGTCCCGTTCCCTCGATGATCAGGTGATCGGGACGCTGCACGCGGTAGAACGGGTCAAAGATGTGCGCCAGCGCCTCATCCGGGATGCCCATCCCGGTATCATGTACCATCAATGTGATGCCCTGGTCGTTGTGAACAGCCTCGATCGTCACCATGCCACCGGGCAGGGTGTATTTGATGGCATTGCTGACCAGATTGTCCATCACCTGTTCCAGCCGATCACGGTCACCCATCATCATCACGCGGGGTTCGGTCGGGATCACCACCAATCTGATCTCACGGTCGGCGGCGCGCAGCATATATTCCCGTGCCGCCCACGCCAGCAGATCGACCACGCGGATCGGCGCGATCTCCAGCGTCGATCCTGCCTCCAGCTTTGCCAGGTCGAGCAGATCCCCAATCAGACGGCTGATGCGCTCGACCTGATCGTCGATACGTGCGATGTGCCGCAGCCGCATGAGCGGATTGTCGGATTCGCTACGACGCAGCAGGTCGAGGGTGAGCCGGATCGAAGCCAGCGGATTCTTGATGTCGTGCGAGGCGGTAGTGAGCAGCTCGTCTTTGAGTCGATTGAGCCGTTCGAGCGTCTGACGTTTGGTCTCGCTTTGTGCCGCTTCCTGGCGATAATCCTCGGTCTCTTTGCGCGCTGCCTCGACCTGGTAGCGCGCCTCGGTCTGGCGGATGGTGCGCTGACGCTCGGTGTCGAGCAGGTGTTCACGCTGCGTGTAACGACGGCGCTGCCAGAGGAACGCCGCCTGAAAATCGCCCATGCGCTCACAGACGGTCGTCAGCGATTCCAGCACACCGTCGATCCACAACAGAAACCCATGCGCTTCTGCCAGGGCATAGGCTTCGTGCAGCGGTGCCAATGCTTGTCCGAACAGCCCTTGCGCGATGTAAATATCCGCCCGATCACCCAGAAGTATCGCGCGGCGGCGGGGCAGCGCCACCTGCTGCGTCAATGCCAAGCCGCGCTCGGTGAATGCCAGCGCGCGGGCGTAATCCCCTTTGTCCAGGTAAATGCGCGAGGCGCGGCTGTAAAAATGCGAGCGGTTGCTCGGTGATATCTGGTCGCCCAGTCTGTCGTGCAGCGCGACGATCGACGGGATCAGGACTACGCCGCGATCCACATCGCCCATGCGGATCAAAATCTGCACCAGGTTGGCATAGCTGATCGCGCGGCGCGCCAGGTCGCCCGTTGTTTCAGTCAGCGCCAGTACTTTTTCTGTGAACGTGAGCGCATGTGCGAGGTCGCCATTGAAGAGATAGGCACCCGCGAGACCGTTATAAGCCTTCGTCAAGCCTTCACTGTCTCCAGCGCGCGTACACATCTCGATCTGACGCTGATGGTAATCGAGCGCCAGGGCGATGTCGTTCAACTCGCGGTGCAGGATGCCAAGCAGATAGAGGGCGCGCCCCTGTCCTGCCAGATCGTTCAGCCTTTGGTAGGCGTCGAGGGTTGCCTCGCCCAGTGCCCGCGCCTCGACATAGCGCGAGTCGTGATGGGCGGCGAACCCCTCGACCTCCAGCGCGTTGGCGAGCGCCGAGTCATCCTCCTCGACGAGCGCGGCGGCGTGCGCCTGGTGTGCCCATTGTGCGGCGTCCACAAAACGTGACTCATCGAGCGCCAGGCGTGCTTGCATGAGGAATTCAGCGGACGACATTACACCACCAACATAATGATTGTATTACAGAGTGTTGCCATCTATCTTAACACAGAAAACATGGCGCGCCAATCATATTTAGTCAAGCACGATTTTTTCTAGAGCCTGTTATGCACTTCAGAGACAGTAAGCCATGGACTGGATGAAACGGTGTGCCATAAGCATAGCAATGGCAAGGAAATGAAGCCCTTTCAAGGTCTCAGGCAGGCGTTCGTAGTCGCGTACCAGGCGGCGAAAACGCGCCATCCTGCCGAAACTGCGCTCAACAACCCAGCGGCGCGGCAGCAGGACGAATCCCTTCTTGGCTTGCGGCAACTTGACGACTTCGAGCGACAGACCGTGTTCAGCCGCTTGCTGCTGCGCGTTCTGTCCTGTGTAGCCCTGATCCACGAAGGCTACTTCCACGGTCTGACCGGTCACCGCCTGCACCTGCTGCGCCAACTGTCCGACCTGGGCGCGGTCCTGTTCGTCCGCAGGCGTGACATGCAGCGCCAGCAGGTGTCCCAGCGTGTCGACCGCGACACGCGTCTTGCTGCCCTTACGTCGTTTGGCCCCGTCGTAAGCCGCTCGCGGACCGCTTTCCGGGCTGGATTGCAGCGTCCGGCTGTCAAGGATGACCGCGCTCGGCTGCCACTTGCGCCCTTCCGCCAGCCGCAACAGCTCGCGCAAGTCGTGCACCATCGCCTCGAACACCCCCGCTTTCAGTCAACGCTGGGTTTGTTGGTAGACGGTGTACCACGGCGGCAGGTCGTTGGGGAGCATCCGCCACGAGATGCCGCCCCGCAACACGTAGCGCAACCCGTTGAAGACCTCCCGCAAGGCGTGTTCGCGCTGCGGCGCATCTTCGCTCATCAGCGTCAGGTACGGCGCGACGAACGCCCATTCTTCATCATTCACATCGGTGGGGCAGGCTTTTCTGTTCATCCTCCTATTCTATCGCTGTACTTTTCAAAAGTGCCTAACAGGCTCTAGGAGATCGCGCCCTATTGTAACGGGCGAGCGATAGACGTAATGCGCAACCACCCCGCGCATGTGATTGGCGGCGGTAGTCCTCAAAAAGCAAACATGAAATTTTCATGAAATCTGCTGGTAACATGAAATTTGAGCATTGAAACGCCAAATTCTACGATAAGATATGGTTCTGTTACAGAAAGTTGCAATCTCTTTTATTGTACTTTTACTGTGACTCGTATAAGCATCGGACACTTAGTAGGAACAACCAACGGGGAGTCCATTGGCTGAAATGATGCGCCGTTATGCATCCCTACCAGTATCCCCTTTTACCAGTCTTTTTCACCACTCTTCATCGAAAGGTCGATCATGAAAACAGTAGTCCGTTTTGGCATGGTACTCGCCATGCTCGTTGTCGCTGCTTGCTCCGCCGCCGCCACCCCGACACCGGCACCGATCCCCGTCAAGATTCAGTTGTCGTGGATTCACGAATATTCATCATCACCGTTTTATGCCGCGCTTCGCAACGGGCATTTTGCCGCCAATGGCGTCGAAGCCACCCTGACGGAAGGCGGATTTGATGATCAAGGCTATATCGATCCGGTCGCTCAACTCGTATCAGGCAATGCCGACTTTGCGATGTCTGATGGTGCCAGTTTAATTCAAGCCCGCGCCGCCGGCTCGCCCGTCGTCGCCATCGCGTCGGTGATGCAGCGCAATCCGTTAGCGATCTTGTCTTTAAGCGAAACAGGCAGCGTATCCCCACAGGATTTGGCTGGGAAAAGCGTGAGCGTCGCTTCGGGCGGGGCAGAAGTTATGTTGAACACCCTGCTGCAATCGCAAGGGGTGGATCGCAGCACCGTCAATGTGATCGCGCGGACAAACTTTGGAATTGAGGCGTTGGTCAATGGCGAAGTCGATAATTTGGTGGCATGGATCACCAACGAAGGCGTGGCGCTGCAAGAACAAGGTTTGACGACCAACACCATCTTGATGAGTGATTATGGCGTGGAAGCTTACGACTTCATCTTGTTCACTAGCGAGGCGATGATCAATGACAAACCCGATGTCGTGCGCGGGGTCGTCCACGCCCTCCAAATGGGGATCGCGGATGTCATCGCCGACCCCGTCCAAGCGGTTGAGTACACCCTAAGCCTTGACCCCGCATTGGTACGCGAAGAACAATTTCGTCGCCTAGAAATCACCATTCCGTTGATGAATGTGCCTGGCAAAACACATGGCGGAATGGAAGCAACTGTCTGGCAATTTACCTATGATATGTTGGTCAATCAAGGCATTCTGACCCAAGCGGTCGATCTTGATCAAGTGTATACGCTGGATTTTATTGCCGCTGAGAATCAATAAAGTAGACAGGAAGCATCATGCAAGTGACAAATCGCACAGCTATTCCCTTCTTCGCGCGCTTACGTTGGCGTTTGACGTTCCTGTTTCTGGGGATCGCGATCGTGCCAGTTGTGATCATTACCCTGATCGTGATTACGCAGATCGGATCCCAATATCAGATTCAGATCTTTAACGAGTTGGATGCGATCTCGACGCTTAAGACCCAGCAAGTGGAACATTTGCTACAAGATGGACGCGAGCAGTTACGCGCGATTGCCATCAACGACGACGTGATCGCCGGTGTGCAAACGCCGGACAGCGTCCCGGTCGCGTTGACGGTGATCCAACGGCTTGCCGAGATCAGCAGCAATGTGGAAACTATTTTCATCTATACCCCCGATGGGAAGGTTGTCCTCGCCTCAGATGAGGTGTTGATCAATCGCGTCGTTCTGCGCCAGCCCTACTTTGACGCCAGCTTAAGCGGAGAGTTTTTGCAAGCGCCTTTTTTTGACGTGTCGTTGCAACGACTCACCTTGATCGCCACCAACCCAATTTATCAGGATAGCGATCTGATCGCC
>Ga0163154_10005715_pt1 | contig 15613 bp, 17 predicted proteins | sample OliLakLV19MP9P1_FD_148649 | JGI IMG/M metagenome (GOLD analysis project Ga0163154, IMG submission 148649) | Freshwater microbial mat bacterial communities from Lake Vanda, McMurdo Dry Valleys, Antarctica - Oligotrophic Lake LV.19.MP9.P1 | ecosystem: Environmental > Aquatic > Freshwater > Lake >... | reverse complement strand
AACGAAACGAAAGCGGTTCAGCAGGTCATGCACGGGCTCGGCGAGCAGGTCCACACCCTGCACGAGCAAGGTCCAGCCCGGTGTCTTGAGCGCCGGCAAGGCGCGCCGCGTGAACGGGCCATGGCGCAGCGTCCAGCTGTCGCCGCGCCGCGGGTCGGCGCCCAGCACCAGCCGCGACTGCACATGGGGCTGCGCTGCCAGATCGAAAAGGGCACGGCGGTCCAGCGGCGCCCGCAAGCCGGGGATGGCCTGGCGAATCAGCAGCGGCTTGCGTTGCCAGTGGCGCCGCATGAAGGTCTGCGGACTGAGGCCGCCCAGCAGCGGCAAGGGATGGTGCACGTTCATGGTTCGGGAAAGTGGTTGCGGGCAGGACACCAAGCCGCCATCCGCGCCCGGGCTGTCCGGGGTGGTGGCAAGCTGCGACAATTCTCCTATGGAAATCTCACAACAATGCGTGGTCGGACTGACCTGGAAACTCAAGGATACGCTGGGCGAGGAACTCGATGTGCTGAGCGAAGCAGTCGAATTTCTGGTCGGTGGCGACGATCTGTTCAAGAAAATCGAGGAAGCACTGATGGGTCACACAGTCGGCGCGCGGGTGCAACTGCAACTCGAGCCCGAAGAGGCCTTTGGCGACTTCAACGACCGGCTGGTGTTCCTCGAGCCGCGCCATCTGTTCCCCCCCCAGACCGAAGAAGGCATGACCTTCGAAGGACATGCCCTGCCCGCGGGCTGCAACCCCGACGCGCCGAAAGATGCGCTCTACACCGTCACCGACCTGTATCCGGAGCATGTGGTGCTCGACGGCAACCATCCTTTGTCGGGCATCGCGCTGCGCCTGTCGCTCAAGGTCGAGTCGGTGCGCGAGGCGACCGAGGAGGAAATCGGCAAGGGCAGCGCCGGGACCGGATTCTTCAAGGTCCAGATCCAGCCGCCCGCGGCTTGACTGCACATTTGGGCATCGGCGTTGGGGCGGCCCGCACCGGCTCACTGGAGGACCATCGCCCTTCGGGGCTGAGCGCCGTGGGAGCGGCCCGGCGGCGAGCCAAGAAACCCTGCGTCCTTCGGACTGCGGGCTGAGCGCCTTGGGAGCGGCGCTCATGCCTTGCCGGTAGAGCCGTAGCCGCCCTCGCCGCGCACGCTGGGCGGGAACTCCGAGACCCTGTTGAAACGCGCCTGCACGACCGGCACGACCACCAGCTGCGCGATTCGCTCCATCGGCTCGATCGTGAACGCTGTCGGGCTGCGGTTCCAGGCGCTGACCATCAGCTGGCCCTGGTAGTCGCTGTCGATCAGACCCACCAGGTTGCCCAGCACGATGCCGTGTTTGTGGCCCAGGCCGGAACGCGGCAAGATCAACGCGGCATAGTTCGGGTCAGCCAGGTGAATGGCGAAACCCGTGGGCACCAGTTGCCAGGCATTGGGCGCGAGCACCATCGGCGCGTCCAGGCAGGCGCGCAGGTCGAGACCGGCGCTGCCGGGGGTGGCGTAGGCGGGAAACTGTTCCGCCAGGCGCGGATCGAGGATCTTGACGTCTATCTGCATCGGCAACAAGGTCGTTTCATGGCGCGTGGCGCAGCATCTGCGCACAGGTCTGCACCAGCGCGCGCGCCAGTTCCAGCTTGGGCGCACGCGGCAGTTCCCGCGTGCCATCGGCAGTCACCAGCAGCAAGGCATTGTCGTCCTGGCCGAAGGTGGCCGGGCCGATGTTTCCCACCAGAAGCGGCACATTCTTGCGCGCGCGTTTGGCCTGGGCGTTGGCCAGCAGATCCTGGCTTTCGGCGGCAAATCCCACACACAGCAGGTCGCCGCAGCGCGCGCGCGGCAACTGCGCCACCGTAGCCAGGATGTCCGGGTTCTCGACAAAACGCAGCGCGGGCGTCGCACCGGAGCCGTCTTTCTTGATCTTGTGTTCGGCTGCGTTGGCCACTCGCCAGTCGGCGACCGCCGCGGTCGCGATAAAGATCGAGGCCTGGTCTGCCACGGCCAGCGTCGCATCGAACATCTGCCGCGCCGAGCGCACATCGAGCCGCGTGACGCCGCGCGGCGTCTGCAGCGCCACCGGGCCGGCCACCAGCGTCACCTGCGCGCCGGCCTCGTGCGCCGCCCGCGCGATGGCAAATCCCATCTTGCCACTGCTCAGGTTGGTGATGCCGCGCACCGGATCGATCGCCTCGTAGGTTGGCCCGGCGGTGACCAGCACCCGCTGGCCGGCCAGCAGCTTGGGCTGGAAAAACGCGATCACATCCTCAACCAGTTCGGCGGGCTCGAGCATGCGCCCGTCACCGGTCTCGCCGCAGGCCTGGTCGCCGGAACCCACGCCCAGGATGGTGGTGCCATCGAGCCGCAGTTGCGCCATGTTGCGCTGCGTTGCCGGATGGGCCCACATCTCGCGGTTCATCGCCGGCGCCAGCAGCAGCGGCACACTGGCGATCGGCCGGGCCAGGCACATCAGGCTGAGCAGGTCATCGGCGCTGCCCTGCACCAGGCGCGCCATGAAATCGGCGCTGCACGGCGCGATCAGGATGGCGTCGGCCTCGCGCCCCAGGTTGATGTGGGGCATGTTGTTGGGTTCGCGGGCATCCCATTGCGAACGGTAGACCGTGCGGTTGGACAGCGCCTGCATCGTCACCGGGGTGATGAACTGCTCGGCCGCGCCGGTCATCACGACCTGCACCGTCGCACCCTGCTTGACCAGCAGGCGGCACACCTCGGCCGCCTTGTAGCAGGCGATTCCGCCGGTGAGTCCCAGCACCAGATGTTTGTTCTTGAGGTCCATGCAAAATGCTGTTCGCAACGATGGTGGCAATGTAGCAGACGCCTATAATCCCGCTTTACCACCTACCCGAACCCTTCGGTTCGCCCCTGACATGACCAAATTTGTCTTCGTCACCGGCGGTGTCGTGTCCTCCCTTGGCAAGGGAATCGCCTCAGCCTCCCTCGCTGCGATTCTGGAATCGCGAGGCCTCAAAGTCACTCTGATCAAGCTCGACCCATATCTCAACGTGGATCCGGGCACCATGTCGCCATTCCAGCACGGCGAGGTGTTCGTCACCGACGACGGCGCCGAAACCGACCTGGACCTGGGCCACTACGAACGTTTCGTCGAGACGCGCATGCGGCGCTCGAACAACTTCACGACCGGCCAGATCTACAAGAGCGTGCTCGAGAAGGAACGCCGCGGCCTGTACCTGGGCAAGACGGTGCAGGTGATCCCGCATGTCACCAACGAGATCCAGGAGTTCGTCAAGCGCGGCGCACGCGTAGGCGAGCCGGATGCAGTGGACGTGGCGATCGTCGAGATCGGCGGCACCGTGGGCGACATCGAATCGCTGCCGTTCCTGGAGGCGGTGCGGCAGATGAGCCTCAAGCTCGGGCCGAACAACACCGCCTTCGTGCACCTGACCTACGTACCCTGGATCGCCGCGGCCGGCGAGCTCAAGACCAAGCCGACGCAACACACGGCCAAGCAGTTGCGCGAGATCGGTATCCAGGCCGACGCGCTGGTGTGCCGTGCCGACCGCCCGATTCCGCCCGATGAACGCGACAAGATCTCGCTGTTCTCCAACGTGCCGGCCTGGGGTGTGATCTCGATGTGGGACGTCGACACCATCTACAAGGTGCCGCGCATCCTGCACGAGCAAGGCCTGGACGGCCTGATCTGCGACAAGTTGCGGCTGAACACACCGCCGGCCAACCTCAAGCGCTGGGACGATCTGGTCTACGAGACCGAACATCCCAAGTCCGAGGTCAACATCGCGATGGTGGGCAAATATGTCGATCTCAGCGACAGCTACAAGTCGCTCAACGAAGCCCTGCGCCACGCCGGCATGAAGAACCATGCCCGGGTGCGCATCGAATACATCGACTCCGAGACCATCAGCGCGGACACCGTAAACCAGCTGGCACGTTTCGACGGCATCCTGGTGCCCGGCGGGTTCGGCAAACGCGGCATCGAAGGCAAGATCGCCACGGCGCGGTTCGCGCGCGAGAACAAGGTGCCCTACCTGGGCATCTGCCTGGGCATGCAGGTGGCCACCATCGAATACGCTCGGCATGTGGCCGGCCTGACCGACGCCAACAGCACCGAATTCGAACCCAGCAGCCCGCACCCGGTGATCGCGCTGATCACCGAGTGGCAAGATGCCGATGGCTCGATCAAGAGCCGCAACGAGAACTCCGACCTTGGCGGGACGATGCGCCTGGGTGCACAAAGCTCGGACGTGGTCAAAGGTACGCTGGCCCACGACATCTACGGCGATGTGGTCACGGAGCGACACCGCCACCGCTACGAGGCCAACGTCCATTACCTCGATACCTTGCGTGAGGCCGGGCTGGTGATCTCGGCCAAGACCCAGCGCGAGCACCTGACCGAGATCATCGAGCTGCCGCGCGATGTGCACCCCTGGTACATCGGCGTGCAGTTCCATCCCGAGTTCAAGTCGACGCCATGGAACGGCCACCCCCTGTTCAACGCCTTCGTCAAGGCCTCGCTCGATCACCAGGGCCGGGACAGAAGCCTGAAGGCTGTTGCATGAAGCCAACCCCCAGCGGGAGCGGAGCGTGAAGTTGTGCGGCTTCGAAGCCGGCCTGGCGCACCCGTTTTTCCTGATCGCCGGCCCCTGCGTGATCGAGTCGCGGCAATTGCAGATGGATACAGCCGGCGAACTGCGCGACATCACGCGCTCGCTCGGCATACCGTTCATCTTCAAGAGCAGCTTCGACAAGGCCAACCGCACCTCGGGTAGCAGTTTTCGCGGCCCTGGCATGGAGCAGGGCCTGGAAATCCTGGCCATGGTCCGGCGCGAGCTGCAGGTGCCGGTGTTGACCGACGTGCACGACGAAAGCCAGATCGCAGCCGCGGCCCGGGTGGTCGATGTATTGCAGACACCGGCCTTCCTGTGTCGGCAGACCGATTTCATCCGCGCGGTGGCGCAGTCGGGCAAGCCGGTCAACATCAAGAAGGGCCAGTTCCTCGCGCCCGGCGACATGAAGAACGTGATCGACAAGGCGCGCGCCGCGGCGCGTGAAAAAGGCCTGGCCGAAGACAACTTCATGGCCTGCGAACGCGGCGTCAGTTTTGGCTACAACAACCTGGTCAGCGACATGCGCGCGCTGGCCATCATGCGCGAGACTGCAGCGCCGGTGGTGTTCGACGCCACCCATTCGGTGCAACTGCCCGGCGGCCAGGGCGGCAGCAGCGGCGGCCAGCGCGAGATGGTGCCGGTGCTGGCCCGCGCGGCGATTGCCGCCGGCGTCGCGGGCATCTTCATGGAAACCCATCCGGACCCATCCCGGGCCCTGAGTGACGGCCCGAATGCGGTTCCCCTCCAGCACATGCGCGCGCTGCTCGAAACCCTGCTGGCGCTGGACCAGGTCGTCAAGCGCAGCCCCCTGCTCGAGGCCGATTTCAACCGCTGATGCCCCCCGTTTCATTGTTTTCTAGAACCCTGAGGTAACACAAAAATGAGTGCCATCGTTGATATTGTCGGCCGCGAAATCCTGGACTCGCGCGGCAACCCGACCGTCGAATGCGACGTGCTGTTGGAGAGCGGCACCATGGGGCGCGCTGCCGTTCCTTCGGGCGCGTCCACCGGTTCGCGCGAGGCGATCGAGTTGCGCGACGGCGACCAGAGCCGCTACCTGGGCAAGGGCGTGCTCAAGGCGGTCGAGTTCATCAACACCGAGATCTCCGAGGCCGTGATGGGCCTGGACGCCTCCGAGCAGGCGTTCCTGGACAAGACACTGATCGACCTCGACGGCACCGACAACAAGTCGCGCCTGGGCGCCAACGCGATGCTGGCGGTATCGATGGCCGTGGCGCGAGCCGCGGCCGAAGAATCCGGGCTGCCGCTGTACCGCTACTTCGGCGGCATGGGCGGCATGCGGATGCCGGTACCGATGATGAACGTCATCAATGGCGGCGCACACGCCAACAACAACCTGGATCTGCAGGAGTTCATGATCATCCCGGTGGGCGCGCCGAACTTTCGCGAAGCGCTGCGTTACGGCGCCGAGGTGTTCCATGCGCTCAAGAAGATCCTGCACGACAAGGGCATCAGCGTGGCGGTCGGAGACGAAGGCGGCTTTGCGCCCAACGTCGCCAACCACGAGGCGGCGATCCAGATGATCCTGGAGGCGATCGACAAGGCCGGTTTTGTGGCCGGCGAACAGATCGCGCTCGGGCTCGACTGCGCCGCCTCCGAGTTCTACAAGGACGGCAGCTACGTGCTCGAGGGCGAGGGATTGACGCTGAGCGCGCCCGAGTGGATCGACATCATGGCGACCTGGGTCGACAAGTACCCGATCATCAGCATCGAGGACGGCATGGCCGAGAACGACTGGGACGGCTGGAAGCTGCTCACCGAACGGCTGGGCAAGAAGGTGCAGATCGTCGGCGACGACCTGTTCGTCACCAACACCAAGATCCTCAAGGAAGGGATCGACAAGGGCATCGCGAACTCGATCCTGATCAAGATCAACCAGATCGGCACGCTGACCGAAACCTTTGCCGCCATCGAGATGGCCAAACGCGCCGGTTATACCGCGGTCATCAGCCACCGCTCGGGCGAGACCGAGGACACCACCATTGCCGACATCGCGGTGGGCACCAACGCCGGCCAGATCAAGACCGGTTCGCTGAGCCGCTCCGACCGCATGGCCAAGTACAACCAGTTGCTGCGCATCGAGGAAGACCTGGGCGAGATCGCCAGTTATCCCGGCCGCGCGGCCTTCTACAACCTGCGCTGACAGGCGCGCGCCGCCGCCCGCGCCGACCCCACCCGCGCTGACACGACCGCCACCCGACCATGCGCAACCGCATCATCCCGCTGGCGCTGATCGCCTTGCTGGTGATCCTGCACGGCCAGCTGTGGTACGGGCGCGGCAGCATTCCCAACGTGTCGGCGCTGGCGCGGCAACTGGGCGACAAGCAGGCACTCAACGAGCGTGAGCGCCAGGGCAACGAGCAGCTGCAGGCGGAGGTTCGCGACCTGCAAGAGGGCATGGACATGGTCGAAGAGAAGGCACGGCTCGAACTGGGCATGGTGCGACCGAACGAGATCCTGGTGCAGATCACGAAATAGGCCAGGCGCCTTGGCGCGCCCTGCCCACTCGGCAGCAGGTCAGTGTGCGCTCGAACTGGCTCCGGGCACCTGGCTGGCCGGACGAAACAGCTGGGCCGCGTCGATCGCGTCGAAGCGGTACTGCATGCCGCAGAACTCGCAGCCCACCTCGATGTCTTCGCGCTCGCCCAGGATGCTGGCAGCCTCTTCCTCGCCCAGGGCCACGATCATCGAGCCGACCTTGTCGCGGCTGCAGCTGCAGGCGAAATGCGGCCGCGGATCGGCCGCCTGTGGCGCAAAACGCAGCAAGTCTTCCTGCCAGAACAGACGATGCAGGATGGCGTCCACCTCCAGCGCCAGCAATTCGTCGCGGGTGAGGCTGCGAGCCAGTGTCGCGATCCGGTTGTAATCCTCGTTGCGGCCGATCTCGTCCTCGTCGGCGCGCCGGCCCTCGGCGTCGAGGTTGGCAGCACCGTGCAGCGGCAGGCGCTGTATCAGCAACCCGGCCGCGACCTTGTCGTTGGCCGCCAGTACCAGCGTGGTGTCGAGTTGCTCGCTTTGCAGCATGTAGTGCTGCAGCACGTCGCCCAGCGCCTCCAGCTTCTCGCCCCGGTCGCCGAACAGGGGCACCACGCCCTGGTAGGGCTGCTGCCCCGGCAGCCGCTGGCGCGGATCGAGCGTGATCGCACAGCGACCGCCATTGCCGACATTGACCATCGCGCTGAGGCTGGCATCAACCGTCACCGCGCCGATCACGCTGGCTGTCGCACGCATGCTCAGGTCTGGCTGCACCTCGGCCACCGCCAGCTTGACCGGGCCGTCACCCATGATCTGCATCACCAGCGCACCATCGAACTTGATGTTGGACTGCATCAGCGTGGCCGCGGCCAATAACTCGCCGAGCAGATGGGTCACTGGCGCCGGGTAGGCGCCGGTCTTGGTGTTGGCAGCGCGCCGGTGCAGGATCTCGGTCCAGGCGTCGGTCAGTCGCACCACGATACCGCGCACCGGCATGCCGTCAAAAAGAAACTTGTGCAATTCGGACAAAGGGCGTTCCTGCGGTTGGCGGGGCCGGCAAGGCCGGCTGCGAATCAACCGATTTTCTTCAATGTGGCCCTAAAACGCCGCGCGTTCTCGACATAACCCCGCGCGCTGCCCCGCAGGCCATCAATCTGCTCGGGCGTGAGTTGCTGCACCGCCTTGGCCGGCGCGCCGATGATCATCGAGCCGTCGGGAAACTCCTTGCCCTCGGTCACCAGGGCACCGGCACCGACCAGGCAATGCTTGCCGATACGCGCACCGTTGAGGACCACCGCGCCGATGCCGATCAGGCTGCCGTCGCCAATCGTGCAGCCGTGCAGCATCACCTGGTGGCCCACCGTCACGTCCTCGCCGACCGTGAGCGGGCGGCCGACGTCGGCATGCAACACGCTGCCGTCCTGGATATTGGAGCCGCGGCCGATACGCATGTGATCGGTGTCGCCACGCAACACTGCGCCGAACCAGATACTGACGTCTTGCCCCAGGGTCACGTCACCGATCACCTGTGCGCTGTCGGCCACCCAGGCGGACTCGGGAATCGTCGGGGCTCGATCGCCCAGAGCATAAATGGCCATTGGCACCCTTCTGTTGCGTCGATTGTAGAACCCGCCCCTGCGCCAGAGACACACCGCGCCGGCTTGCCCAAACCATATGCCACGGAGATACTCCCGGGCAGCCGGACCCGGGCCGGAACAACACCAAAGCCCGAGCACCGCAGGAGTCCCCTACGATGGCCGAACCTGGTCAGCACCCGCACGGCGGAGACCGCGTCGCGTTGTCCTTGCAGGCGCACGGCGTGCGCATCAACGAACACCCGCAGGTCGAACTCTCGATGGTCTCGGGCGCAGGCCAACCCTCGGCCTACGGCATCGTCGTGTGGTCGCCCGCGAACCCCGGTCGATCAAGAACGGTTGCCTGACGCCGACGATGAAGATCAAGCGCAGCCGCATCGAAGCCGAAATGAAGGACAAGGTCAACCCCTGGTACACCCGCAAGCACCCGGTGCTCCGGGTCTGATCCCGTGGTTGGTGCCGGCGGGCCAGTGCCTGCGCGTTGATAGTCCAGCCCGCCAGCGACAATCAGCACCATGGCCATCGATCTGCGTGCCCAGGCGCGCGACCTCCTGCTGTGTTGCGACCCTGGCGCCAAGGCGGCGGACACCCGGCGGCTCGCACCGGGCGCACCCCTCGATACCGGCGCCGTGATGACTGAACCGGCAGCGATTCCCGGTCGCCCGGAGCACCCGGCCCTGGTGCCGTTCAATGCCCTGGCGCGGCGCTCGGTCGCCACCACGCAGGGCCGCGCGGTACTGCTGCATGCACTGGCGCATATCGAGTTCAACGCGATCAACCTGGCGCTGGACATCGTGTGGCGTTTTGCCGGACTGCCCGAGGCGTTCTACCGCCAGTGGATCACCGTGGCGCGCGAGGAGGCACTGCATTTCGAGCTGCTGCGCGCGCACCTGCAGACGCTGGGCCACGACTATGGCGACTTCCCGGCACACAACGGTCTGTGGGAGATGGCGGAAAAAACCCGCCATGACCCGCTGGCGCGACTGGCGCTGGTGCCGCGCACGCTGGAGGCACGCGGCCTGGACGCATCCCCGCCGATGAAGGCCCGTCTGCTGGCAGCTGGCGACACCGCGGCCGCCAGCATCCTGGACATCATCCTGCGCGACGAAATCGGCCATGTGGCGGTGGGCAACCACTGGTACCGCCACCTGTGCGCGCAGCGCGGCCTGGACCCGATTGCCACCTATGCCACGCTGGCGCGTGCGCTTGGCGCGCCCCGCTTGCGCGGCCCATTCAACCTGCCAGCCCGGCGCGCTGCCGGTTTCGACGACACTGAACTGGCATTGCTGCAACAGGATGCGCCGGCATGACGACACCGCGCCCGAACCGGGACAGATCCGTAGCGGCACTGGCCAACGGCTCCCTAGAATGACCCGAACCACTCCCGTATTGCCATGACCGACATCTCCGAGGCCAACACCGAGCCGCAACCACTGCAACCCGACACGGCAATGGCCAGCGGGCCGGCCATTGCGCGCCAGGCCATCGTGAACGATGCGGGCGAGGTGTTCGGTTATGAACTGTTCGACCGCAGCCGGCCATCACAGACCCACGACGCCGCCAGTGACGCACAACTTCTGTTCAATGCGCTCTCGCATGTCGATAACGGCGCGCTGATCGACAACCGCACCTTGTTCGTCAACTGCGCGCTCGACAGCCTGGCCAGCGGGCACCTCGAACTGGTACAACCCGAGCGCATCGTGCTGGAGATTGCGCCGGTGCCGGGCCATGCCGCCGCCGAGATCGAACGGCGCCAGAGCGGCCTGGCCGATGCGCGCAAACGCGGCTTTCGGCTCGCTTTCAGCCACACCGTGCTCACGGCAGCCTACCTGCCCTGGTTGCCGCTGGCGAACTTCATCAAGTTCGACCTACGGCTGCTCAAGCCCGAACTGGTCGAACCCACGGTGCGGCTGGCGCAGAAAAAGACCAGCGCCCAGCTGATCATGGAAAAAGTCGAGACCGCCGAGCAGCACCAGCAGGCCAAGGACCTCGGGGTGCTGCTGTTCCAGGGTTACTGGTTCGCGCGGCCGTCGCTGGTGACCGGCCAGACCATCCGGCCGTCGCAGGCGGTCATCATCCAGTTGATCAACCTGGTGCGCCGGCAGGCCTCCACGGCGGAGATCGAAGCCGTGCTCAAGCATGACGCCAGCCTGTCGTTCAACCTGCTGCGTTTCATCAACTCGTCGGGTTTTGGCCTGCAGACCGAGATCACCTCGTTTCGGCATGCGGTCATGATGCTGGGCCTGAAAAAATTGTTTCGCTGGGCCGCGTTGCTGCTCACCACCTCGCGCGATGGCGGTGTGCCACCGGCCGTGGGCACGACGGCCATCGTGCGCGGCCGGTTGATGGAGCTGCTCGCCATCGAGCGGCAATTGCCGCCCGAGGAATGCGACAACGCCTTCGTCACCGGCGTTTTCTCGCTGCTCGACACCATGCTCGGCATGCCGATCGACAAGGCACTCGACGCGATCACCCTGCCCGATTCGGTGATCTCCGCGCTGCTGCTGCAACGCGGCCCGCTGGCGCCGCTGCTCGAACTGTGCGTGGCCTGCGAGACCGGCGATGACGCCACCTTTGCCCGAACCGCCGACGCCTTGGGGCTGGATAACCAGCAGATCAACTGGGCCCATCTGCAGGCCCTGACGTGGGCGGAGACGATGACAGCCTGAAAGCGTGCGATGCAATCGCGTGAGTCGCCCCAAGCAGGGCATTCACCGACGTGGCCGACATCACCAGAGCAGAGACTTTTGCCATGCACATCACTGTCAACAACGCCCGCATCTATGTCGACATCGAAGGCGCCGGCCTGGTGCCCGATGGTGCCGCGATGCGCCATTGGCCCACGCTCGTGCTTTTGCATGGCGGGCCGGGTTTCGACCACAGCCTGTTTCAAGCCAGCGTTCTCGGAGTCGCTGCGCGCACCTGGTCGACCCGCCCTTGATCTGGAGCAACATCCTGTTTTCCACCGGTGTATCACTGTGCGCAAGGCATCGTCCAACGCGGCCAACCCCGCCCAGGATTCGGGATCCGTCGTCGTTCGTGGTGCGCACGCCATTGTGGATTGCCGGCACTCGTGTGAACGGCTCGCGCCCCATGTCTGTTTGCTGCCACACAGACGCCTTGGCGCTTCGGTGCCAAGCTGGTCATTGCCCGCATCCCTTTCGCCGGAACGAGGAAACCATGAAAGCCGCACGCATCGACGAACAAGGCGACACACCGTGCTGCGGTGTGAAGGCCAGCGCGCCCATGCCCGAACACCCGAATGCCCGAACGCGCGGCGGGCGAGGTGCCGACGCGCTCCGCCGTTCCCTCAGACCGGGGCATTGGAATACTGATCGAACAGAAGAATGCGAACGACCACCGAGACACTTCGAGCCGATACCGGAGCAAACCCATGACGAAGCCGCTGATCCGAACCTTGTTGCTGGTCGCGGTGGCTTGCGCCAGCGCCGCGGCATATTCCCAGGCCCTTCCTCCTGCCGGCAGGGGCCAGTTGCTCTACAACTTGCATTGCAACGGGTGTCACACGACGCAGATGCACTGGCGCGACGACAGGCTCGCGCTCGACTGGAACGGCCTGATCGCGCAAGTGCGCCGCTGGCAAGGCAACGCCGGGCTCAAGTGGAGCGACTCGGACATAACGGAAGTGGCGCGTTACCTCAACGACACCATATACCGGTACCCCCAGACTTCCGATCGCCTGAGCCTTGCACGATGAGCGGCCCACGCGCAAGTCACCCAGCACCTCCTGCACAGATCCGTGCTTGCGGAACTGCCGGCTTGGTTCGCTGACGCACCGACAGAGGTCCCCCGGGGCGCGTATGGTCCGACCCATGACACATGCACCTACGGGCGTGCTGCGGCCCTTGCAAGCGCAGAGGGATTTCGTCAAGGACGCGGTGACGCTTTCAATGGAGCAGGTTGCCCAGCTGTCGGGCGTCGGCACCACCGACCTCGAAGGGCTGGTCGACCACGGTGTGCTCTCGCCGATAACGCCGGAGAGCGAACCCTGGAGTTTCAGTTTCGATTGCGTCATGGCATTGAAGCGCGCGGACCATCTGCGGCGGGACTTGGCTCTGGACGAACACGGTTTCGCGCTGGCGATGATGCTTTTGAGCCAGATCGAGGGCCTCGAAGAGAAACTTCGCGCGGCAAATCCCGGACCTTGAGCGTAGCTGGAACCCTATGTCGAACCCCAATGATCCGAGCGTCTCGATGTGGGTACAGGCGTGCGATCTCGCGGGACAGGCCGAACGGCTTCAGCGCCAGTTTTTCCGCCCCACCCGATCCAGAAGCATGCCCGTGGCGTGGGAGCCGCCAGCGGACGTTTTTGAGGGCGACGGGGAAATCGTTGTCATCATCGCCATGCCTGGCGTCACCGCCGAGCGAATGCAAATCCTCAGCGAGCCCGGAGTCCTCATCGTGCGCGGCTCGCGGACGCTTCCTTTGGTGGGTCCGGGCTACTCGGTTCGCCAACTCGAAATTCCCCATGGCACGTTCGAGCGGCGCATCCTGCTTCCACCGGGATCCCTGCAACTCGATGCCCCGGAACTGGCTGACGGGTGCCTAATTTTGCGGCTCCGCAAACTCGGACAGGGGTGGCGATGAGCGCGCACGCCGAAACCGTTGAAAGCCAGGCGCTGCTGGTGGAACCCGCCGTGCCGGTCAACCAGACCAGCGCCGACGCCCAGGGGCGCAGCCCGCAGGCTCCGCCCGCTGTTCCGCAAGACGCGTTGATCATCCTGCCCGTGCGCAATCTCGTGATGTTTCCCGGCACTATCGTGCCGCTGACCATCACCCGCCCGCGTTCGCAAGCCGCGTTGCAGGAAGCGGTGCGCCTGGAACAGCCCATAGGCGTGCTGCTGGAAAACAAGCCGGATGTGTCCGAACCGGGCCCGGACGACGTCTACCCGGTGGGCGCGAGCGCCGCCGTCGTGCGGTATCTGGCCGGCCCGGACGGCACTCACCAGGCAGTCGTACGGGGGCTGCGCCGGTTTCGGGTGACCGAGTTTCTAGAGGGTTTTGCCTTTCCGGTTGCCCGCGTGCAATACATCGACGAACCCGAAGGGACGGACGCGGAAATAGAGGGCCGCTGCCGCGCGCTCAAGCAAAGCGCCCTCGAAACCCTGCAGCTGTTACCCCATGCGCCCCCCGAGATGGCCGCCGGGCTGCTGGGTATCGACGACCCGGCGCAACTGGCCGACGTCATCAGCAGCCTGATGGACAGCACGCCGCAAGAAAAGCAGTCCCTGCTCGAAACCTTCGACCTGAAGGCACGCATGGACCGGCTGCTGGAGATCCTGGCGCGCCGCATCCAGGTGCTGAAAGTCTCCCGCGACGTCACGCAGCGCACACAGGATTCCATTGGCGATCTCAATCGCAAGCACCTGCTGCGAGAGCAGATTCGCACGATCCAGAAGGAGTTGGGCGAAGGTGATGACGGCGCGGCGGAAATCGACGAACTCGAGAAGGCCATCACCCAGGCCCGCATGCCGGCCGAGGTGGACAAGGCGGCGCGAAAGGAACTGAAACGCCTGGCGCGGATGTCGGACGCCTCGGGCGAATCGTCGACGCTGCGCACCTACCTCGAATGGCTGGTCGAACTGCCGTGGGCCAGTGCCCCCGAGCCCGCCATCGATATCGCCGAGGCCCGGCGCATTCTGGACCAGGACCATTTCGGGCTTGAAAAGGTCAAGAAGCGCATCCTCGAATACCTCGCCGTGCGCAAGCTCAATCCTTCGGGCCGTAGCCCCATCCTGTGTTTCGTGGGCCCGCCGGGTGTCGGCAAGACATCGCTCGGGCAGAGCATCGCCAAAGCGACCGGCCGCAAGTTCGTTCGCGTCAGCCTGGGCGGTGTTCATGACGAAGCGGAAATCCGCGGACACCGCCGCACCTATGTCGGCGCCCTGCCCGGCAACATCATCCAGAACCTGCGCAAGGTGGGTACCGGCAACAGCGTGATGATGCTGGACGAAATCGACAAACTAGGCGCGGGCGGCTTTCACGGGGACCCCGCGTCGGCACTGCTCGAAGTGCTTGACCCGGAGCAGAACGCCACATTTCGGGACACCTACCTCGCAGTGCCATTCGATCTTTCGCGGATGATGTTCCTGTGTACCGCCAACGTTCTCGACACCATCCCCGGCCCCCTGCGCGACCGCATGGAGATCATTCACCTGGCCGGCTACACCGCGCAGGAGAAGCTGCAGATCGCACGCCGGTATCTGGTCGCGCGCCAACTGGCGGCAACCGGTCTCGACGCCGAGCGCTGCCAGATCAGCGACGCGGCGCTGATGGCGATCATCGAGGACTACACGCGCGAGGCCGGGGTGCGCAATCTCGAGCGCGCGATCGGCGGCGTGTTGCGCAACGCGGCCGTGCGCATCGCCGAAGGCCAGGTCCAACACCTGAACATTTGCGCGCCCGACCTTGCCGCGATCCTCGGCCCCATCCAATACGAAGCAGAAGTCGCGATGGGCAGCGACATCCCCGGCGTGGCGACCGGCCTGGCATGGACGCCGGTCGGTGGCGACATCCTGTTCATCGAGGCCTCGCGTTCCCCAGGCACGGGTCGGTTGATCCTGACCGGGCAACTCGGCGACGTGATGAAGGAGAGCGCGCAAGCGGCACTTTCGCTCATCAAGACGCGTGCCCTGGCGCTCGGGATACCACCCGAATCGCTGGAGAAGTCGGACATCCACATCCACGTCCCCGCGGGTGCCACGCCCAAGGACGGCCCGAGCGCGGGGGTGGCGATGTTCGTCGCGCTGACCTCGCTGCTGACCGGGCGGCCGGTGCGCAGCGACGTCGCGATGACCGGCGAAATCAGCCTGCGCGGCCTGGTGCTGCCGATCGGCGGCGTCAAGGAAAAAGTACTCGCCGCGCTACGTGCCGGGATCACCACCGTCATGTTGCCCGCGCGCAACAAGCGTGATC
>Ga0163154_10005714_pt1 | contig 15613 bp, 15 predicted proteins | sample OliLakLV19MP9P1_FD_148649 | JGI IMG/M metagenome (GOLD analysis project Ga0163154, IMG submission 148649) | Freshwater microbial mat bacterial communities from Lake Vanda, McMurdo Dry Valleys, Antarctica - Oligotrophic Lake LV.19.MP9.P1 | ecosystem: Environmental > Aquatic > Freshwater > Lake >... | reverse complement strand
ACGCAGACCGGCGTACTCCCACGCCGGAAAGGCGAGGATGGGGATGACCGCGCTGGCGACGACCAGCGCGCGCACGGTATCGTCGATCTCGCAGGCGACGCCGATGATCGGCGTCTCGTCGAGGATGATCGCGCCCAGTTCGCGGAAGCGGGCCCGCGTCGGCCCGTCGAGCGCGCGGTAGAAGGCGACGCGCTCGTGCAGTTCGCGCTCGATCCCCGCGGGGAACGGCCGCGCGAGCGCCCGCCGTCGGCGCCGGATCGGGCGCATGCCGCGCGCCGCGACGAAGGCGAAGACCGCGATCGCCACCACGGCCGACGCCGCGATCGCCGTCCAACCGCTGAGACCCAGCCAAGGCAGCGGCGCGAGGATGACCGCGGCGAGCGCCGCCTCGGTGGCGGCCCAGCGGCGAGTGGCGCGGATGCGGTCCGGGGTGGGCAGCATGGCGGTTCAGCGTTGGTTGCGGCCGGGGGTACGGAAGGGGATTGCTCTAGGAGCCTGTCGGGGGTAGCGAGCGAGGATGGCGACGCGGATCGGATGGCAGATCCAAGGCGGCGAAACAGCCCAAGGTAGCACCGCTACCTTGCCCGGGTCCTCGATCCCCGACCAATCGCGCAGGAACCACTTCGGCTCCTTGCGCAGCGACTTGGTCACATTGGAGAACCACGGCCGAAGGAGGATGCCCACATGCAGTGATAAGCTGTCGCCGCCTTGGCGGCACTTGTCCAGCCGCGAGGATTCCGTGACGATCACCCGGCAGCGGTCGGCATAGCAATCGAAGAATCCTTTCAGCCAGTTCATCCAGCGCCCGTATGTGTGGATTTCGTCGAGGGCGATGACCGGCAGCTTGTCGCTCAGGTGGTCCAGGCCGACGTGCGTGGCGACGGCGGCCGCCCCGCCCGCGATGAGCTTGCGATAGACCGGATCATCCCAATTGAGATAGCTCCCAGACAGATGCCGGGCAGTGGTGGCCTTCCCCACTTGGCGTGGCCTGCTGGTGAATGCCATCTGGCGGTAGCCGGCAAGGTGTTTGGCGATCACGGCGTCGTAAAGGGTGCGGCCGGCTTGGCGTGCGTGCATATAGCGCGCGACCTGACGGTTGGTGATGTGTCTGCCGGGCATCGGAAACCACCGGGGCAGCTACGCCTAGGGGCTTCCCTGGCAATGGCACGACCGGCAATTCTAATTGTCGCCAGATACTGGGGCAGATATTTTTGAGTAATCAGAAACGGAAAGTCATGTTACGCTTATCGGAATGCTGATAAAAAAATGTGTTGGTCAATAAACCATCTTATCGGTGCGCCAGGGCTACTTCGGTAACGTAAAATAGAAAGTCGATCCAACATCAGGCTTGGACTCGACCCAGATGCGTCCCCGGTGGTGCTCGAGGATCTTCCTGCAGGTTGCCAGACCGATGCCGGTGCCGGGATACTGCTGGGCGGTGTTGAGACGCTGGAAAAGCTGAAAAATTCTTCCGCAGCCATCCTTGTCCATGCCAATGCCATTATCGGCGACAGCGAAAGTCCATTCTGTCTCGGATTCGATCGCGCTGACATGGATGACTAATGGGCGCTTATCGCTGCGGAACTTCAGGGCATTGCCCAGTAAGTTTTGGAACAGTTGGTTCAGCTGATTCGCATCCGCATTGACCCGCGGCAGGGGCCCCTCAGTGACCGTCGCCTCGGCCTCTTGGATCTTGTTGGTGAGATTGGCCAACGCGCTCTGCAGCGGCACCGCGCCCTCGAAGGATGTGAAGCTTGCTGCCTGATGCCCAATTTGCGAATAGGTCAGGATGGCCTTGATCATAGCGGCCATGCGCTGGGCTCCTGAGGTGACGTGGCCCATATACCCGCGCGCACGATCATCGAACAGCGCCGTATATTTAAGCTCAAGGAGTTCAATGTAGCTAGAGATCATTCGCAGCGGCTCTTGCAGGTCATGCGAGGCGACCGATGCGAAATGTTCGAGTTCAGCATTGGAGCGGCTCAGCTCGTCGGCCGTGTCTTTGAGATTCTTGGCGAGGCGAAGCTGCTCCGTGATATCGGCAAGCACCAAAACAATCCGCGGCTGGGACCGCGCACCATGGAGCCGGCGAGCATTCACCAGCATTGTCCTGGTGCCGATATCATTGAAATTATGAGTCACCTGAAAATCATCGAATACCGAGTTGGTGGGGAGGATCTCCTCCAAGAGACGTCGTAGTTCGGGGATATCCCACTGGTTGTTACCGAGCTGGTAGACACGTCTGCCGATGGTATCAGCGGGAGGAACCAGAAATGCAGTATAGAAAGCCTGATTGGCGCTCTCGACCCGGAGTTCCGCATCCAACACCAAAAGCGGGTAGCGCATGGTATCGACGATTGCGCTCTGCAAAACGGACATGCGAGCAAGCGCCTGCTTCTGCCGAAACAACGCCACGAACACGGCGACCTTGTTCGTCAAGATGTGTGGCTCGATCGGCTTGTACAGAAAGTCGACCGCGCCGGAGTCGTAGCCCTGAAACTGCCGCTTCCGATCATGGGCTCCGGCGGTCACGAACACGATCGGCACGTGCTTGGTGCGCTCGCTCCCGCGCATCAGTTCTGCGAGCTCGAAGCCGTCCATGCCGGGCATCTGCACGTCGACGAGGGCGAGCGCGACCTCGTTCACAAGGAGGAGTTCGAGCGCCTCGTCGCCGGAGCGGGCCATCAGCACGCGCAGCCCCGGGCCGCGCAACAAGGCCTCCATGGCGACCAGATTCTTTTCGAGATCGTCAACGATGAGGAGGGTGACGTTATCATTCATGATCGTGACTGCTCAGTGGCTTCGCCGCTACGGCCTTTGGCCTACCCCCCTGGCTTTGTCGGTGCTCGTTTTGTCGGCGTGCGCCGCCAAAACGTGGGCGGATGGGCTTCGCCCATTCTATCCGCCCACCACCCCTCGGCGCCAGTCTCCCCTCGCTGTGCGACAGGGACCCCTGGTTTAAGTAGTTATTCATGAACTGCAGTTCCTTCCGTGTCGCGCGCGCGATGTGCATCGAGCGCTACGATCCATTGAATGAGGTCATTGAGCGGGGCCACGAGCTGTGGCTTGGCGCTGGCGATGGCGGCGTCGGGCATCTCGCGCGCTGGGGCTTCGTCGGGTGACTGCACCGCGCACAACCCGCCATACGCCTTGATCGCCTGCAGGCCGAGGGCACCGTCGTCGTTCGCGCCGGTGAGGACGACGCCGGCGACGCGGGGCCCGAACACCTCGGCGGCAGACTGAAACAGCACGTCGATGGAGGGGCGGCTGTAGCTGACCGGCGCGTCATCGGACAGCGCCAGATGCACGTCCTGTGCGCCCGCGAGGTGGCGGCGGCCGCCGTCGACGTCGAGCAGCATGTGGTAGTCCGGCGGCGCGATCACGAGGCCCGGCAGGAGTCTGTCCTTGTCACCAGCTTCGCGCACGGCGAGGTGCGCGCGCGCGCCGAGCACCTTGACGAGCAGACTCGGCTTGTCGCGTGGAATATGCACGACGGCGACCAGGGGCAGGGCGAACGAGGAGGGCAACGCAGAGAGAATCGCGAGGAACGCATTTACCCCGCCCGCAGACGCGCCGAGCACGATCGCATCGACCGGCGCGAGCGGCGCCGGCGGCGAGGTCCGACCAGATGCAGGTGGTGCGTAGTTCATCGCTTGGTCATCATTGCTTGCGGTAAATGCGCTCGTGCATGTCGAAGGTGTCGAAGGCGGCTGCGTGCGACGAGATGCGCAGGTTTTCCTTGGAACCAAGTGCCAAGAAACCGCGCGGCACAAGCGATTGTGCGAACAGGCCGATCGCGCGGTCTTGCAACTCGCGGTCGAAGTAGATGAGAACATTCCGGCACAGCACGAGGTGCGTTTCGGTGAAGTCGCCGTCGGTGGAAAGCGAGTGATCGGAAAAAACGACATTCCTGCGCAAGCGGCGATCGAAGACTACTCCGTTGTAGGCGGCCGTGTACCAGTCCCCCAGCGAGCTTTTGCCACCAGCCGCAGCGTAGCTCTTCGAGAAGCCCGCCACGCGATCAAGTGCATAGACGCCGGCTTCGGCCTTGCGCAGCGCCTCTTCGTTGACGTCAGTGGCGTACATAATTGCGCGATCAAGGAGCCCTTCTTCCTCCAAGAGAATGGCCATCGAGTAAAACTCTTCGCCGGTGCTGCAGCCTGCGATCCAGATCTTCAGCGACGGATAGGTCGCGAGGATCGGCAACACGTCGCGGCGCAAGGCCAAAAAGTGCGTGGGGTCGCGAAACATGTCGCTCACCTGGATGGTGAGGTAGTCGAGGAGGATGGGTAGCGCGTGCGCATCGTGCAGCACCCGATCCTGCAGCACGGAAAGCGAGGAGACTCCGAAGCGTTCCATCGCCTGCCGCAGCCGCCGCCGCAGCGACGACTTCGCGTAGTCGCGAAAGTCGTAGTGATACCGCTGAAAGATGGCCTCAAGCAGGAGCGTGAGCTCCATGTCGAACATGCTCTCGCTGCTTTGCCCGTCGCTCTCGCTGCTTTGTTCGTCGCTCGCCCTCATCGCTTGAACAGCCAGACGCGCAGCAGCGACAGCAGCTTCTCGACGTCGATGGGCTTGGCCATGTAATCGGACGCGCCAGCCTCAAAGCACTTCTGCTGGTCGTCTCTCATCGCCTTGGCGGTAAGCGCGATGATCGGCAGTTTTTGCCATTCCGGCCGCGCGCGGATGGCCCGCATCGCCGCGATGCCGTCCATCTCGGGCATCATGATGTCCATGAGGACGACGTCGATGCCGCCCTCGCGTTGCTGCGCGCTGCCCAGCTTATCAAGGGCGGCGAGCGCCTCTTTGCCGTTGCGCGCGATTTCCATTTTGGCCCCGAGCGGCTCGAGCACGCGGGAGAGCGCGAACACGTTGCGCACATCGTCCTCGGCCAAAAGGATGCGCCGGCCCTCGAAGGCGGCGTCGCGGTTGCGGGCTTCGCGCAGCATGCGCTGGCGGTCTGCGGGCATCTTTGCCTCTACGTGGTGCAGGAACAGCGTGACCTCGTCGAGCAGTCGCTCGGGCGAGCGCGCGCCCTTGATGATGATCGAGCGCGAGTACTGGCTCAGCCGCTGCTCTTCGTCGCGATTAAGGGAGCGTCCCGTATAGACGATGACGGGCGGGTGCGAGTAACGCTCGTCGTCGGCCATGCGCTCGAGGAGCTGGTAGCCGCTAAGATCAGGCAAGGTGAGATCCACGACCATGCAGTCGAACGTCGAGGTATGCAGGGCCTCGAGCGCGGCGGTCGCCGTCGGGACGGCGGTGATGCTCACATTGTCGCCGCCGAGCAGGGCCTCGATGGCGATCCGCTGGCTCTCGTCGTCTTCGACTACCAGTACGCGTCCAATCTTCTGCGCGAGCTTGTGCTCCATGTGTTCGAACGCGCGCAACAGTTCCTCGCGCTTGACGGGCTTGAGCGTATAGCCCATCGCGCCGAGTTCGAGCGCCTGCTGGGTGTGATCCTCCAGCGAGATCATGTGCACCGGCACGTGGCGCGTGGCCGGGTTCCGCTTCAAGCGCTCAAGCACGGTGAGGCCCGAGTGGTCGGGCAGTTTCACGTCGAGGAGGATGCCCACTGGCTGGTGCGTGCGGGTCGCGGCGATGCCGTCATCGGCGGTAGGCACGGCGACGACCTTGAAGCCGCGCTCGCGCCCGAGCCCTACGAGGATGCTGGCGAAGGCGGCGTCGTCCTCGACGACGAGGATCACGCGGTCGCCTGGCCCAATCAGGTCGCGATCATCCTCGACGAGTTTCGCCACCGGGCTTAGCCCGGCCAGCGTGCGCGCGGGCGCTGGCGCCAACGACGACGACGACGCGGGAGACGACGAGGCGGGCGCGACCGGCGCCGAAGCGGCGGGCGCGGCGCTCGCCGGGCGGGTTGTCGCGGTGGTGCCGGGCTCACCGAGCGAGCGGGGCACGGTCAGTGTGAAGGTGCTGCCCTGGCCGGGCTCGCTCTGCAGCGTGACGTCGCCGCCGAGCAGGCGCGCGAGCTCTCGCGAGATCGACAAGCCGAGCCCGGTGCCGCCGTATTTTCGGTGCGTGCTGCCGTCTGCTTGGCGGAAGGCCTCAAAGATGACTTCGTGGTGCTCGGGCGAGATGCCGACGCCGGTGTCGGTGACGCGGAAGCGCACGAGCGGCGCCCCGTCGGCCGACTTCAGCGCGTCCACCGCAAGGCGCACCGTCCCGCTTTCGGTGAACTTCACGGCGTTCGATACAAGGTTTTTCAGCACCTGCTGCAGGCGTTGACCGTCGCTCACGATGCCGTCGTCATTTTCGTCTGCGAGCGAGGTTTCGAGGCGCAACCCCTTCTGCCCCGCGAGCGGATCGAACGTGCGCTGCAGTTGCCCGATCATCGCGCGCAGCGAGAGCTTTTCGAGGTGCACCTCGACCTTGCCGGACTCGATCTTCGAGAGGTCGAGGATGTCGTTGATGAGCGTAAGCAGATCGGTGCTCGCGCCGTAGATCGTCTCCGCAAACGTCACCTGCTCTGCGGTAAGGTTGCCGCCCGCGTTGTCCGCGAGCAGCTTCGCGAGGATGAGCGCGCTGTTGAGCGGCGTGCGCAGCTCGTGGCTCATGTTCGCGAGGAACTCCGACTTCACCTGGTTCGCGCGCGCGAGCTCGGCCGAGTGCGCTGTCAATTCGAGCTGGGCGCGCTCGAGATGATCCTTCTGCGCCTGCAATACGTCTGCCTGCGTCTCGAGCTGGGTGTTGGTTTCTTCAAGCTCCGCCTGCTGCGCCTCGAGCCGCACGGCACTCTCCTTGAGCGCGCGGCTTTGCTCTTCGAGCTCTTCGTTGGAGACGCGTAACTCCTCCTGCTGCGCCTGAAGCTCCGTTGCCTGTTGCTGCGTCTCCTCGAGCAAGAGCGCGAGCTTTTTGCGGTACTGGGCAGTTCTCAAGGCCACGCCGATGGGCTCAGCGACCAGGCGCAGCAGCTCCAAGTCATGCGGAGAGACGGCGCTGAAGAAGCCCAATTCCAGCACCGCATTGGCCACCCCATCGACGCTGGTCGGAGCGATCACGAGGTGCCGCGGCCGGCTGCCGCCCAAGCCGGAGGTGACCGGAAAGTAATCCGCCGGCACATCGCTGATCGTCATGACCGACTTCTCGCGCAGGGCTTGTCTCGTCAGGCCGCCCACGGGATGAGGCTGGTCGGGCCCGTCAGACGCACGCACGGGAATCGCATAGGCGCCCACGATGCGGAGGCGGCCATCTTCCTCGGCAGAATACATGGCCCCGACCTGGGCGTTGAGATAGCGAGCGACAAAGCGGACGATCTTTTCGCCCAACTGCTCGACCTCCTGCTCACCCTGCAGCCGGATACTCAGCTCGTTCTGCCCCGCCCTCAGCCAGGCCTGCGTTTGCATCGCGCGAAAATCCTGCGCGGACACGACGGCGGCGGCGACGATCAGGAAGAACAAGAGCGCTGATCCCGCCCAGGTGACGAACGTCGAGAAGGCGGCGGCCTGCTCCCATTCCCGCGTGCTGGCCTCGAGGGTCGCGCGCTGGGCGGCCTGCATCTCGCCGATCAACCCACGCAGACGATCCATCATCACCGTGCCGCGGCCCGAACGAACCGCCTCGAGCGCGGCTTCAGACTGACCAACGCGCATCAGCTCGACGCCTTCCTTAAGAATTGCCATCCGGTCGGCGGCGAGGCGTTCGAGGGCCTTAAATCGCTGCAGTTGCGCTGGGTTGTCTGCAGCCAAGCTTTGAATAAGCGCGATGTTGCCCGGCAGTTCGGCGAGCGCGGCCGTATACGGATCGAGATACGACGTGTCACCGATCAGCAGATAGCCGCGGTGACTCGATTCCGCGTCCGTGAGCGCGGAGATCAATGCCTCGAGCGCCTTCGTCATCTCGAGCGCTTGCACCATCTGCTGTGCCCCCGCCGTTCGAGTTTGCAGGGTGCGATAGGAGACGACCGACATGGCCACGACGGCAATCAGGGCGGCAATGAAGCCGAGCAGGGTCTTGCGTGGCAGTGACGAGCCCCAATGGCCACCTGTCGCGTTTAATGGGCGATCATCGCCGAAGCGCTGGTCGGGTGGGCTGGGCGGCGGCGTTTTGTCGTTCATGGATTCTTTGGTCATGATGTCTTCTCAGTAATGCTTCATCAGTCGGTCGCTACGAGCTGGCGAATTATTTCGCTTGAGCCGGCTGAACCGGGTCGCTCAGCGTGAAGTCCTGGAGAGCGGTCGGGAAACAGGGATGGGTGATCTGCGCGAAGGCGAGACCGCGAAGGTGCCGCACGAGCGGTGGCTGAAGGCTGGATTCGCCGCGCGTAGCGAATCGTCTTCGCTGACCTGCCACCTAGCAGTCGCAGAACGGTCATCGTGGAGCAGCGCGGTGCAGCGGTGTTTCTGGAAGAGCTGCTTGAGCGCCAGGATCTGGCGGCGGTAGCGCAGCGGTTCCGCGAGAGGATGCACCACGCGCGCCGGATTCACCCGTTCGACCTCGTCGAGCAGCCGTTGCGTGGTGCCGCCCAGCACATCGTCGAGGCTGTTGGTGCCAGACGAATGAAAGGGGGAGGGGGTCATGAGGAGCGCACCCTAGTGGCGTCGGGTCCTGCGGCATCGTTTTTTATCACTGCATTTTGCAGTGCGCCAAGTTGCACACAGGCCTATCGTAAGGTGCGGCCTGACGTACAAGCTGCGTCCGTCATGATCACCGCCACGCCATCCCGACTGCGCTCGACGACGCTGGTGTCGCCAGTGGCGATGGCCTGCACGGGGCCGCAGCCCTCGCACATCCCGGCCCGGCCATGAACCAGGCCTGCCTGGTCATGATCGACGACAATCCGGGGGACATCGAGTTGGTCGGCATCGCCTTCGAGATGCGCGAGATCACCGTCGACCTGCGGACAGCGGGCGATGGCGAGCAGGGCATCGCGCTGCTCGCCCGCCTCGAAGGCGAGAGTCTGATTCCGCGCCTCGTGCTGCTCGATCTCAACATGCCACGGGTAAGCGGCTTCGAGGTCCTCGCGTTCATCCGCGGGCGCGCGGCATTGGCGGCGATGCCGGTGATCGTATTTTCCAGCTCGACCGCGCCGCGCGATCGCGAGCGCAGCATCACGCTGGGCGCCACCGAGTTCATGCCCAAGCCGAACGACCTGGCGGCGATGCTGGTGCAGGTCGATCGGCTGAGCGCCTACGTGACGAGCCCCGCGCCATGAACAGCCGTCGCTGGCAGCCCGCGATGATCGCCATTCTCGTGGTGGTGGGCGGCGTCGTCGCTGTGGCCACGGTGCGCCATGGCGTCACTCGGCCGCTGCGCATGGTGCGCCTGGCCGTTGCGGCCCAGCCGCTGTCGTGGTGCCTCGTGGTAATGAGCGCCCCGAAGAGCGGCACGGCCTGGATTTACACCATTAATTGCACAGAATGACGACGCCGAACGGCTGAATTGCACCCTTGACACTATGGGTTCAAACAGGCGCTTATCTGGCAAATCCAGTAAATCCAGGACACGCACCTATTGTTCCGTTTCCGATTGGCCAAGGCGCCTTGTCCGCCTGATCACTATGATCATGTCCAATCGATGCCTGTCCACGCGTCGGATGCAAGCATCGGCATCGAGATGACTGAGGCGGCCTGGGCTTGGCGGTCGGTCTGGTTCGCTTCGTTGCGCAGCAGCGCCCAGCGATGGCCTTTCAGCAGCTGGTGCCGCCAGCCGCCCTCCTGCTGTTCAGCCCGGCGGGTCTCCTCCAGGGCTTCGATGATCAGCTTGGTGACATGGAAGCGGTCGTAGGTGATCGCCGCTTTCGGCAGGTGCTCGGTGATGCCTTTGGTGAAAGCGGCGGACATATCGCACGCCGCATCGGTCACGGCCTGCGGGTCTCCGCCATGCGCGCGCAGATCAGCGACCGCCGATCCGATGCAGGAGGCATCCTTGCCTTCGCAGGCGAAGAGAACCCGCTTGCCATCGGTGTCCACCGCGATCGTCACGTAGTTATGACCGATTTTTCCGCCGTTTCGTCGAACGCCATCCGCTTCACGGCGGAATGATCTGCACGCGAACGCGCTTCGCGCACATGATGCCGGATGATGTGCCAGATGCGCGTGTCGTGCTCGCCAACCAGCCGCGCGATGCGCTTGACCGCCATGTGCGGAGCCATCGCCAGGATCAGGCCCTTGAACAGCAGCGTGAAGCCGCTGCCGGAACGGGCCCAGGGTATTGACACCTGGTGAACTCCATGAACCGCGCAGCGCACCCGTGGCACGCGCGCGACCAGGTAGGCCTGGTGCTGGAAGAAGTCGAGATGCCGCCAGCGCTTCTCATCGCTATCGTGGACCGGACTGGCCGTGCCGCAGACCGGACAGGGCAACTGGCTGCCAGCCGAGAAGTCGATGCCAAGATCAAGGCGCTTCTCCGGTGCGCTGAAGCTGCTGGAGGCCACCCGCTAGGGCGGAACCAGACCAGGGGCGAGTTGGAAGAGCTCGGTGTCGCGCATGAACCGCAGCGTCCGCGACGCTGCGGGTGCGCCAGCGCTGCACCAGGGCGCAGGTCAGCCGCGAGCCGGTGACGGGCGGCCGCACAGGGGACGGCATTTTACGGCGATGGCCGGTAGCGTCCCACACGAAACAGCGCGGAACCCCAATTCGTGCTCAAGGGCGCCCTGATGCTGGTGGCCTGGCACATCCGCCGTTGTCAATAAGCGTATGTCCTTTATTGAGTGCATTCCTTTATTGAGTGCCTTTATTGAGTGCCTTTATTAAGTGGCGTCGGATGCGTCAGGCGGCCGGTCCGCAGGCAGAATCGGCAGCGGGCGTCGATGCAGACTTCACCCCGAACCGCACCCATCGGCTCATCCATGGAACCTCAACCGAACCTGCACCAGATCAGCGCCGGGTACGCGGCGAGGAACGCCCAGAGGAAGGTGTTCAGCCCCATCAGTACCGCCGTCGCGGCATGGAAGGCCGCCCCTCCGCCGATCAGCGCCCACGCGAGCGGATCCGGCGCCACGAGGACGCACGCGAAGGAGACCTCGGAGAGGATGACGCTCCAGGAGAGCACCGCGCAGAGGCGCGGATGGCCCTTGAGCCAGACGCCCACTGCGGGGACGCCATACATGCGGGTCGCCAGCACCCCCCAGACGGCCGCGCCGCTGCGCCATTGCGGCCCGGGGATCTTCGCCAGGCCGGAAGCAACGTAGGAGAGCGTGAGCTGGGCGGTGATGAACCACAGCGCAGCGGCCTTCACCGTCGACGTGGGCACCAGCGTCGCGATTCCGAGCGCCAACAAGATCAACGTGGATTTCTGGTCCGCCCCATCCATGCCGAAGCTGGTGCGGCCCGCCAGGAGCAGCGAGGTGATCGCCAGGTGTAGCACCAGGCCGGGCATCCAGGTGGTCGGCGCGGCCTGGGTGACGATCATCAAGGCCGCGATCAGACGCGTCGCGACCAGCGCGAGGAAGACCGGATAGCGGAAGATCAGGTCGGCGACCATTCCCGACAGCCCGGCGACCAGCGCGCGGCGTCGGGTCTGCGCGACCGGCCACCCCAGCAGGCCGTCGTCGGCATGGTTCCTGAGATCAAGCAGCACCTCGGCGGAGGTGAGCGCGCAGCACAGGCTGACGATCCAGGTGACGGCGGCGATGGCGGCGTCGGCAGAGGCCGGAACCAGGGATTCGGCGATCATCTCGGATGGAAATCGCTGTGCATGATCTCCCTCGGTGGAACTTCGGGCGTCGCCGGCGATGAGCGCATGATCAGGAACTGCGTGCCCTCGGCTTCATGCAGCCGCGGGAGCCCCGAAACGTAGGTGAGCAGCAGCAGATAGGACGCCGACCAGCGGATATCGAGACCCTTCGCCGATGCGCCCAGCATGTCGCCCGCCGCGTCGTACAGGGCCTTCTTGCAGCGCCGGCCCGGGTTCCAGAGGCAGTCCAACCAGCCGCGGCCGCGGGTCAGGGGCAGCTCGCGCCAGCCGGTGACCCCGCCCTGGGGCAGGCGATCCCGGTACAGGAGATGGAAATCGTGGACGCCGGGGTTCGGTGCAAAGAAATTATACGATGGCAGCCAAGAAAACAGGTCGAGGGCGCGGAGCCGCTTTTCCCCGCTCCAGCGGATCTGGCAGACCGCAGAGAGCACGAAGACCAGCCCGAGCACGGAGAGCGCGAGCCACTCCGTGGGAGAGGCCCAATTCACATCTCGCGTCCGACCCGACCCTTGAGCAGGTCGCGGCGCAGGTTGAGCATGGCGCGCGCCGTACCGACCGGGCCGAGGCTCTTGATCGCCTCCGGGCTGATATGCTGCATGTTCTCGTCATGCGACGAGATATTGAAGGTCACGTAGACGAACACCGCCTCGGCCGCCGCATAGGCCACGACCGGAAGGACGGTGTTCGCCACCATGTCGCCGGGGCCGACATAGACGTTCTCGAGCTCCGGGGGGATGATCTTGATCGCCTCGGCCTCGGCCGCGCTGAGCACCGGGGGGTGCCTGACGAGCACGCACTCGAGGTATTCATCGTCATCGGCGTTGTAGTACTCGGTGAACTTGAAATCCTCGGTCCGGACGGGTCCCCCGATATAGGGGAGCATCGTTACCATCACGAACTGGTCGTCCTCGATGAACATGTGCTTGATCATCGTCGATCCACCGTAGGCCAGCTCGGCCAGCACCGGGGTCGAGACCGCCCGCCGGGCCACGTCCTCTAGAGCGCAGGGCTTGCGGTTGGCGAACTGCTTCATCACCTTGCGCATCACGCGGCGATCGCGGCCGTCCTTGGTGTTCCGCGTCGCCGCCTTGACCTCCGCCATCAGCGCATTGTTGCGCCTGGCGACGTAGACCGCGATCGAGCCCGTCGGCGCGAGCTGGGTATCCGGGATGACGCTCGAGGGCTTGTAGTCGAGCAGCGTGACCGGGGTCCTGCGGACCAGGCGCCGCGAGGCCTCGCGCTCGACGGCCTGCAGGACGGTCAATTCGGGCGAGAGTTTCATGGGAATTTTCTAGACCCCCACGATGGAATGCAATAGGCCGTCGCATCGACGCACGGCCGAGCAGGTGATCACTCGACGCCGAACGGGCCATCGCCGCTAGACAAAGCAAATCCAGGACACGCGTCGGATGCGTCACGCGACGGATGCCTGTCCACGCGACGCCAGATCGCCAGGTGTCTGGCGCCCGTCCTGACCGCTAGAGTGGCCCGGCCGTATCCATCCCAAAGTTCGGCCTCAGGCCACCTCGGCTGCGCGGTGCAAGGCAGCTTCATCCCCGAACGGGATAGCCTGGGCGCCGAACTCGGTGAAGTCAGCCATCGCCTGACGCGCGGCACGTGCGAGCGGCTCGTCGTCCGGTAGATGCACCGGGATGATCACCTTCTCGGGCAACGTGCCGAACTGCCGCAGTCGGCGCATCGCCAGCAGCCACTGGTCGCTGTGGCGGTAGATGCTTGTGGTGTCCGGGCGGTTGAGATCGAGCGGACGCAGAATCTTGCGAGGACGGCCCTCGACCGCGTGGACGAATGGGACGCTGACGTGGAACTCCTCGTTCCCGATCATGGCTTGGCGGTAGTGCGTCTCCAGTTTCCAGGTGCGCAGGCAGTCGGCCAAGCGTTTCCGAAGAATGCGTTCCTGGTACTCGGGTTCCTTCGCGAACTGCCGCAGCACCAGGCGCCTATGCAGATCATCGAGCGCCGCCTCGGGCGTGGGTGCGAGCAGCGCGCCCGCAGGCGCGAACGACAGCATGCCTTCGCGGGTGCGCGCCAGTTCGTGGAAGCGGTTGACGAGGTCGGCGTGGATGCTCTCGCCGGGTATGGCCTTACGAGCCAGTTGCGGACGGAGCCGCTCAAGCAGCGTCGTCATGCCGCGCACGGCGTCGCGGAAGATCGCGCGGTCAAGCTCGGGGAAGAAGCCGGTCACGCGCTTGGCCAGCTTGGCATCGCAGCGGTAGGCGAAGTACCCGGCTTCGGGAGCGCAGACGACGACACCGATGTTCGCGAACTCGCCGGTCTCCCGGTAGGGCAGGAAGCGCAAGGCGGCGTAGGTGCAAGCAACCGTGGTCATCGGGGGTTCCAGGCCGGGTCGGCGGGATCGGCGAAGCAGTGCAGGCGTTCGCGGACGTGCTCTAGCGTGATCAGGGATGCCGCGGCTTCCAGCCATTCGTCGGGAATCTGGTTCCAGACCAATGGAAGCTCAGCCGCAGCTGACCGAAGGTGTCCGATCCAGGTGGCTTGGAAGACCAAGTCCCAGGCTGACGCGGCAGCGTTGAAGGCGTGGTTCGCTAGGACTACGCCCGCTGGGGTCTCGAAGGCGAGGTTGTGGTCGATGATGGTCAAACGGCCTACATGGTCGGACCAGAGCATGTTCGGGTTGCCACCCAATTCGCCGAGTTGTCGGTCATCGTTGCCAACCCAGGCATCGAACAGGAGGACGCTGGCCCGCACGGCGAGCGGCACCCTCTCTATGTCCGTGATGCGCAATTCGACCGTTCTCTCAACCATCCGTGACGCGAACGCCGGACCCTCCCCCCAGTCCGATCGCTCTTCCGAAGGCCGGAGCGCCAGCAGAGAGCGCGGCACCTCGGCGATGGCGAACGGCGGGACGGGGAGCCCAAGGCGGTCGGCCATGCAACCGGCGACGTACTCGGCGATCAGTGCCTTGCGTCCCGCAGTTCCAGGCCGCTTCACGAAATAGTGATAGCCATCGTCGGCCCGGCACAGGAAGGGCTTGGTGATGCCCTGCTCGGCCGGGGTGATGATGTCGGTGATGGTTAACACGGCGAAGTTCGGTGATGGCCCATGCCTGCAGGGCTAGGGGCGGCGGTCATGCGATCATTTCAAGGGCGCAACCTACTTGAGAGGCATGGTAGGTAAAGCCGCCCAGGTTGTTGGGTAGGCCCAGGGACGGCGATGCACATGAAGAGCGCGAGACGCGAAGAGGGGTGGCCCGGGCACGCCATGGATAGTTGGCATCCTTCCTGCCCACCATCTTGGACGACCTCGTTAACCCGGCCTCTTCTTCACCCCGGAGAAACGGAGAATCCTTGCCCTGTCACCTGTTCTCTTCGGTTACCAGCAAGGACCGGCGCCGAAACGGAAGAAGCTGGCGGTCAGAAACCCAGCAGATTCCAAGGTTTACGCCACGCTCTTCGGACGGCTCTGATAAGAGAAAACCCCCGGCCGAAGCCGAGGGTTTTTCTTTGGTTGCGGGGGCAGGATTTGAACCTGCGACCTTCGGGTTATGAGCCCGACGAGCTACCAGACTGCTCTACCCCGCGTCGCGAGGGGAGAACCATAGGAGGGGGTCGGGGGCTGTCAAATGGCCTGCTCGGCAACTCGGACGGGCGGCCTCGTCCGTTGTACACGGCGTCGTGGCCGATCGATCAGAGCCGGGGAGATGACGGTAGAATGAAGTGAGGAGACCCGCCATGGCTGACCGCATCCGTGCTCCGCGCTTGCTCACGCGCTGGTCCTCGACCTCGGGACGCTGGCTGCGTATCTACTTAGGCGTCAACCTTCTGGTGATTGGAATCGGCAGCGGCACCACGGTGGGCTTTCTCCTCGCCCTGGTCGGGTTGGCCGTCTTGCTGGGTGGAGCGGGGGATGTGTCACTGCTCGGTGCCATGCTTGGTGCGCCGCTCCAGGGCGATGCGCTGCGCGCCCGCCTGGGCATCAC
>Ga0163154_10005711_pt1 | contig 15621 bp, 20 predicted proteins | sample OliLakLV19MP9P1_FD_148649 | JGI IMG/M metagenome (GOLD analysis project Ga0163154, IMG submission 148649) | Freshwater microbial mat bacterial communities from Lake Vanda, McMurdo Dry Valleys, Antarctica - Oligotrophic Lake LV.19.MP9.P1 | ecosystem: Environmental > Aquatic > Freshwater > Lake >... | reverse complement strand
GCCCAACAATTCTCGACGACCACCAAATTAAATGCGGAAGTAATTGCTTTTGTGACGGCAGCTTCAGATCCAAATGGAACGTCAGCCAACAATACTACCTTTGGCTCTAGAGTAAGACTTAACTTTGATACTAGCTTTACAGGTACAGATAATCTGAATATCCGACTTGATGCTCAAAACTCTGTGGCGGCAAATAGCCCTGCTCCAAATGAAGTATTGCTTCTTCCTTCCTTCTCCAATGGTAATACCTTCACATTAGGAAACTTAATCTATAGCTTCCCTGCTACAGATAAACTCAGAGTCTACGTTGGTACCAGCATTACGGATGTTACCTTTCTTGGGGTTGATTCGGTTACTCCCCTTGGTAGTTACGCGACTGGATCGATTTCCAACTTTGGTAATAGCAATCCTGCACTTTATCCCTTTACGACTGGTTCGGGTGCAGCAGGTGCAAGTTTAAGTTATAAATTCACTGATAGCATTGTCGGTACAGCAGGCTACGTTGCCGAGGCAGGTCAATCAGCCGATCCTAATAAGGGTATCACTGGTGGTGGTCGGATGATTTTTGGAAACTTAAATGCGTATTTGGGTAAACTTACACTTGGTTTATTCTACGCAAATACATACTCGGAAAGCTTTGGAATTGATACCCTTGCTGGCAGTAATAACTCAACTTTAAGCTTTGCCAATACTGGTATTACAAACCTAACTGCAAATACGGGTGCGTTTCAGTTCCGCTATGACTTTAGTCCTAGATTTCAGTTAGCGGGCTGGTTTGGATATACCAACGCTAATGGCGGACCCAACGGTAATGCTGAAGTTATTAACTATGCTCTGCAACTTGTTTTCCCAGATCTACTTAGAGAAGGCAACCTTGGATATCTTACTTTTGGTCAACAACCTACTGTCGTGCGCGGCTTTAATAATGGGGCATTTGCTGATGGTGCTACTGGGTTTCACCTTGAGGCGGCTTATAGGTTCCAAGTTAATAAATTTATCTCTATCACTCCGGGTGTAATTTATCTAACCAGACCAAATCAAGATCCTACTAACTCTGGTCAAGTTGTTGGTGTAATCAGAAGCGCGTTCGTATTCTAGTTAATTAATGAAATTTGAGTGACGAGCAGGGACTTCTTAATTAGTTGAAGTCTCTGCTCTTTATATTTTATAAGCAATATTTTATGAGCGATATTTTTAGAACAATACTTTTAACAGGACAACTATAAATAACTATATGAAACGCAGACAATCATTTTGGGCGATCGCCTGTTTAACATCTCTAACTATTGTCGCAACTTCTGGATGCGGAGAATCTAATACCCCTTCAACTTCTACCACAACTACAGAATCAGCTAAAGTACTGACGATGGTTACTTCTCCAGACTATCCGCCCTATGAGTTTTACGATACTTCGAGCGGGACAAAAGAGATTGTCGGTTTTGATGTTGATATAGCCAAGTACATAGCCAAAGAGCTAAAGTTTGAGTTGAAAATTAATGAAACCAATTTTGATGGATTAATCCCAGCAATCCAAGCTAAAAAGGCGGACTTTGTAATGGCGGGGATGACTCCAACCCCAGAGCGTTCCAAAAGTGTGGATTTCTCTATGCTCTATTACGATGCGAAAGATACGATCTTGGCATTGAAGGGTAAAAATTTAACCAAAGCGGATCAGCTGGCAGGCTTAAAAGTAGGAGTGCAACTTGGTTCGATCCAAGAAGGCAACCTCAAGGAAATTGCCAAAAAAGTTAAAGATATTAAGATCGTCAGTCTCAATAAAATTCCCGAAATTATCCAAGAAGTAAAGTCTAAGCGGATCGATGCCGCCATTATCGAAGACACCGTAGCCGCAGGATTTAAATCTGGTAATGCTGATATTGAGTTTAATGTTTTGCCAGTTGTAGCAGCATCGGGAGCGGCGATCGCTTTTCCTAAAGGTTCTGCCAATGTGGAAGACTTTAACCGAGTCCTAAAACAAATGAAAGACTCAGGTGAGATCGATCGATTGGCAACAAAATGGTTTACCGAAGTTAAAAAATAATAAGTTAAAAAATGAACTTAGACTTTTCTAGGGTTTGGGGTTCCGTTCCTTTTATCCTTCAAGGTGTTCCTATAACTTTGCAGTACACATTACTTTCGGTAGTGTTTGGGTTTAGTTGGGGGATAGTTTTATCGCTGTTTAAGATTTCAGGAATTAAACCCCTTGATTATTTTGCCCAAGCTTATACCTCCATATTCAGGGGTGAGCCTCTGATTTTAATGCTGTCCTTAGTTTATTTTGCTACTCCTCAGCTTACGGGATATAGCATTTCTCCATTAGAGGCAGGAGTAATTACTTTTTCGCTCAATTCTGGCGCGTATGTATCGGAAACCATTAGAGGGGGAATTCTAGCTGTAGATAGAGGACAACGAGAAGCGGCAATGTCTTTGGGAGTTCCCTACCTACTTTATATGTGGGATATTATTCTGCCCCAAGCTTTAAAAAATATTCTCCCCGCTCTTGTTAATGAGAGCATTAACTTATTAAAAGACACAGCCTTAGTTTCGACCATTGGCGCACAGGATATTCTCAGAAGTGCCCAAATTGTAGGTGCCGAAAAGTATGTATATTTTGAGCCATTAATGATTGCAGGTGTAATTTATTATGTATTGATCATGATTTTGACTTTTGGGGCATCGGCTTTAGAAAAATGGATGCGAAGAGTTGATTAAATTAGACTTATCAAAAAGTTCAAAAAGTTTTGGAAAGATATTTAGAAAGATATAGGACGGAGGTTCTGATGACAGGCGATCGCATAATTCAAGTAGAAGAGCTTAATAAGTCTTTTGGTAAGTTGCATGTACTCAAAGGGATAACGACAAATATTCATAAGGGTGAAGTGATAGCAATTATCGGACCTTCAGGCTGCGGTAAATCTACTTTCTTGAGATGCCTAAATTTACTCGAAAAGCCAACGGGTGGTAGGGTTTATTTTAATGGCACAGATATGAGTGCGGCTAAGGATGTAGCTAAGATTCGTCAAAATATTGGTATGGTATTCCAGAATTTTCATCTTTTCCCACACAAAACCGTTTTGCAAAATATTACCTACGCGCCAATTAAAATTAAGGGGCTAAATAAAGAACAGGCACATGAAAAAGGTATTGCTCTTTTAGCCAAGGTAGGATTGGAAGAAAAAGCTGAAGTGTATCCCTCAAAGTTATCAGGCGGACAAAAACAACGTGTAGCGATCGCGCGGGCTTTGGCAATGGAACCAGAGGTAATGCTCTTTGACGAGCCGACTTCAGCCTTAGATCCAGAAATGGTAAAGGAAGTCTTAGATGTGATGAAATCTCTAACTTCGACAGGAATGACAATGGCGATCGTTACCCACGAAATGAATTTTGCTCGTGAAGTCAGCGATCGCATTTTCTTTTTAGATGGCGGTAAGTTAGCCGAAGATGCTACTCCAGATAATTTCTTTTCTCAGCCCCAATGCGATCGGGCAAAACAGTTTTTAGAGAAGATGCTTTAACTTTCCTTAAGAATTTTATCAAGAGTTTTTGAAAAAAATAGCCAATAAAAAAGGGAGGCTATGAAACTTCCCCTAAATAGTAAAACCTGAATAGTAAAAATAGAGAGCGAACTAATTAACCTTGAACCGTTACCTTGCCAACCATGCCAGCACCACGGTGAGGAGTGCAGTAGTAGCTATATTCACCTGCTGTGGCAAAAGTGCTTTCAACGGTCGCACCGGGTTTTACTAAAAGTTTTTTATGGGATAATTCGGCTTCACCTTGAACGATCACATTATGAGGGTAGGCTTTATTATTAACCCATTTGATGGTGTCTCCAGATTGAATAATCACGTCCTTAGGCTCGAATACTAAGGCACCTCTGTCAGAACCCATCTTCACAGTAATGGTTTCGGCAGCAACATTTGCAGTAACAAGGTTAAAAGAAATTACTAAGCCTAAAACTAAAAGGCTAATTTGTTTGATCAGAGTTTTCATGAAGTTGTATTTCTATGGTTATATTGATTTTATCTTAATTTTGTCTTAATACTGATGTTACGCAGAAGTCAACTGTCCCTCATCCCCCAACCCCTTCTCCTAAGTGGAGAGAAGGGGAGTAATATAGGTTTTTCTTGTTCCCTCTCCCGTTTTGGGAGAGGGTCTTAAACTCTTCCGCGTAAGGTGAGTTAATAGTAGACTTTGCCACCACCCCAGCCAATGCCTTTTACCTTCGGTTGGTAAAGCATATAGCCCGCGATCGCAGTTAAATCTTTGTCGGTCAAACCACGCATAGTTGGAAAAATATCGGTACTTCTCAAACTAGGATGGAGTTCATAAATTTCTTCTACCCCGTCATAGGTAGTAGGATTTTTCATATAGTCCACCAGCCCTTCAACTGTATCGCGGCGGGGAGTTGCTAAAGCCAAAGTTTCAGGATCGAGCCCCACGTTAGGATTGGTAAATGTGGCACCACCAACATGACAGTTAGCACAAGCACTGGCAAATAATTTTTTACCTGCGGTTAGTTCTTTATTAGAAAATGTAATTTCCTTATCGGCATTTAACGGAAGCGTGCGTAAATCTGGGGCTGCCGCCCATACGTTAGGTGTAGATAATTGCCATGCTAGAGTGACTACGGCGATCGCCAACACTAGATACTTATAGATATTTTTCATGCAGATAATTCAAATAGAGTGTGAATATTAGGTATAAATAAATCTACTATGATTTTATTTGACTTTGTGTCACTATTTAAATCTGCTTAAAATCTGGTTAAATCTGGTTAACTTGTGCTTCAAGTATTATGGCTTTTGCATCTTCTAATCCCAATTTGGTTTTAGGATCTTGATAGGCAATGTGTAGGCGATCGCAAATTTTACAGACCATCTCCACGGTAAGATCGTAATCCTCAGCAATTTCCTCAATCGATAAATCCGCAAACCCCATAATTATTCCTCTTTTAATTAGTAATTTATTGGCATGACCCCACTTTATAACTAAACTCTTTGGATCTCCACACCTTTAATATTTGATTTTAGAGGTAGCTAATTTGAGAATAATTACTTTAATAGATTCTTCATAACCTTGATAACTTAGTAAGCCTCAATCTGTAATTTCTGTTAGGGATTGCAGTTGGTTCGAGGTTAGCCCTGTAATTTCACATATACTTTGTTCGTCTAAAACGCCTAGCATTTTTTTAGCAATTTCCACGGCTTTTTGTCTTAATCCCTCCTCTATTCCCTCTTGTCTACCTTGTTCTAAACTTTCCTTCACAGCATCCTTCACGGCTTTAACGATCGCTCCTTTTTGATCTTGAATAAAAATCTCGCTCTTTTCTTGATCTTCTAATTCATCTAAGGTGAAATTTATCTGATTGGCAATATAAAATGCTTTTTTGATTTCAGGAATGAGATCCATTTCAGCAGGAACGGACTGAAGACTGCGGGCGTTATTTAAGAAGTACAACCATTTATCAATTATTGTTGCTAATTCTCCTAAGGTCTTATTAAATTTTGGTAACTCTACAAAGATTAGTTCGATATCATAAATTAGATAATCGATCAGGTAATCTTTTTCTTTTAGAATAAACCGCGAGGTGACATTTGGAAGTTCTGCAAACATCATAAAATCGGTAATAGTTAAAGCAATCACTGGATTGAGGGAGTTGTAGCTTTGTCCAGACTTGAGTTGAGTGGAATAGGATTTGGCGGCGTTGTATAAGATTCTCTTCTCAAATCCTTCTATATTCAAAACCTGCATTTCGATAATTACGGTGCGTGGTTCTCTGCTCTCAGCGTCAATAATTTTGGCTTTGATATCCAAATAAGTATCCTTTACGCCACGAATCTTGGGCGCGAGATAGGGATTGATAATTTCTAGGTCTTGAATAATCGAGTTTCCTTCATAAATTAGAGCATTAAGAAAACTAATCAAAATATCTTTACTATCTTCAGAACCAAAAATCTTTTTGAAAGCAAAATCAATTTTAGGATTAACGAAAGTCATACGAAGTCTAAAAGTTAGTTAATACTGATTAATTAAATTATGTCACAGAGATATATCGTAGAGAATTTAGCGGCGATCGCTCAAACTAACTTGACTACTATTCAGCAATTCTAATTATGAATTTAAGCTGATCTGAATCAACTTTTTACTACTTTGACAAAGATCTAAACTACTTTAAGTAGATTTTCTATTACTTCGTTGCAGGCTGAAACTACTCTATATTACTTTATTAAAAGTCTAAACTACTTTAAGTAGATTTATTATTGCTTTGTTGCAAGTTTAAACTATTTTAGATTATTTTTTTACTACTTTGTTGTGGGTTTAGACTACTTTAGATCGGGCTTTTACTACTTCGTTGGAGGTTCAGACTGATCTGGATCGGCTTTAGATTTTACTAGTTTTTCAAACAGGAGAATTGCCTACTGCTACTACATCTTGCTATGGCTATGACCAAAATAAGATAAAAACTAGAGGTGAATTTACCATTAAATCTGTTAAATCTGAGTTTTCAACCTTGAATCTACCACAGCTTAGAAAAATACTGGCAAGTCAAATTGTTAAATTACCTAATTTAAGCGGTCAATAAATAACTCTCAAACCTGAAGATTAATTTGAGCAGATTGTAACTATATTTTCACTATCCACACACAGATCGATGTAGGGATAAGGTGCAACCACAGTTATCATTGATACTACTTAGTCTTATTATTTAGGTCTACTTTTCTAAATTATGTCGCTTAAAGCTTTTGTTTATTGCTTGTTTACCAGTTTAACAATGGGATTAGCAATTTTAGTAACCAGTAATGAGGCGATCGCTGGGATTGAAGACTTAAAATTAAATCAAGATATTATTGAAAATAGTCCTGTGTTAAGACGCTGGCTGGTCGATCCGCCTGATGTTTTAGATGATATTTACAATAATCCTAGTTTTAATAGCAAAGTCCGCTTGGGTTTGACTTCTCGCGATCGATCGTTTGGGTTTGCTGTGGGTTTACAGGATTTATTTTTAGGTAAAAGTCCTTTAACTGTTAGTGCTAATTATCAACAGGAGTTTAGCGGTCGAGAAACCGATTTGAATGCTGATTTGAAATATTATCTTTTGCCTTTGGGAGGATATTTTAATATTGCGCCCCAAATTGGATATCGTTACATTGATTTTTTTGGGGAAACTGTTTCTGGTGTGGATGTAGGCATACAAGGAATCTTAATCTTATCTCCACGCACTGCCGACTTACGTTTATCTCAAACTTTTACTGCACCCCGAAGCGATCGCGAAACCAGCATTACCACTTTATCCACCAGTTACGCTCTTAATAACCGTTTGAGTTTAGGTAGTAATATCCAATGGCGGCGATCGCCCGTGCGGTCGGATAGTACGATAGGCTTTTATTTAGAATTGCGGTTGTGACTAGGATAAATACAGTGATAAATACTGTGGCGATTGCCTTTGGTACGAGTAATACTGTCGTCTGCATCCAAGCCCCCGTGACAAATTTACTTATAACCTCCTATAACCTTAAAATTCCCCAAGCTATCTCGGACTTTTGTAAATACTTCTGTAGTTCCAAGCTTAGTTTTTATGTCCGACGATCGAACTTGGATCTGTGGTGAGGTGGTGCGATCGCAAAGATTGGGATCTGCCAAACCCCAAAGATTATTTCAAAATTTTAAGCGCGAGTTGGTAGCAGAATTTCGTTCTCCGCCCGTCCAGATCGATGACACAATTTATAGTGCCGATTTTGGTAAATCCCGCGTTAAGCTCGATAAACCCTTTGAAGCGATCGCCCAAGGAGCATTAACAGTTGGGCAGTTTGATGTGGTTGAGGATCGTTTACGCCATAGTTATAGCATTCGGCTTTGGGATAACTTTATGAAGTCTCACTACTACTTCACTTTATTTGAACGGGGTACTAGATATCCCTGCGATCGCCCAGAACCTTTAATCTTACAAGTGGCAAATAGCTCTCAAACCGAAATCCGTCTGGATATTGGCGAACTGGCAGATACAGCCGAAATCAAACTTGCTTACGATGCCCAAGGACGGATGACCAGTAGTAAGATTCAAAAACATTCGGATTTCCGTTCGCTTGTCTCAAGTTATAAGGTCTCAAGTTATAAGGTTTCAAGTTATAAGGTCTCGAGTTGTAAAGCATTTCTTACTCACAAACTTAATCCTGCCGCCGAAATGGGAATAGATCGCCTTGAAATCAAACTAGGTGTGAATGCCTAAAGAGCCTTGATTGCTAGTGTTACGGATTTATTAACCCAAAAAATACTGATTGATGCCCAAGCGATCGCGGAACTAGATTAGGTACCTTAAGGATGTTTGATTTGAGAAACTAGATTCTTCGCTTTTTCGACAGCTTGGTTGAGGATATGAGGATGATCTTCTAGGTTACCTCCTAGTTCTAATAAATCCGCAATTAACTTTCGAGCATAACTCCCATATCCAACTCCAGCGATGGGAAGATGAAGGGATCTCACCTTAGAAATTGTACTAGCATTAGTACCGCCTGCTAATTGGATAAAGCCTTTGAGATTAAAATCCAAAACTTTACGAGCTAAAAGTAAAGCCGCACGGGTTGTGCCATCGCCAATATCTCCACTCATCGGTCTGCCATCAGTTTGCCAAATTAAATTAGTGGGTTGGGGTTGCATTATTTCTAAGAGTTCTAAAAGATATTCCTTTAAATTCTCACCATCAGGAAAGCTCACCGCCATAAGTTTAAGCAGTGGAATTAAATCTCTTAGTTTCTCCCATAGTTCTTTAAACTCAACGATACATCCAATGTGCGTGTGAATTTCGATCGCATCTATGCCTTCATCTTTAATTAGATTACGAATTAAATCGAGAGAATATATCTGTTCTTGGGTATAAATAATCTGCGGAGGACATACAGGCAAGCATCTTCCACAGCCATAGCAGAGATTTTCAATGACTTCAGTTAAAATAATGGCATTCGTAGGACAGATAGAAATACACGGGCGATCGCAAGTAGAAGGACAATTATGAGAATCAAATTTAGCCTTGCGAAAGTGAGGGTCTTCTCCTGCATTAAAACTCACCATAATTAACGGAGATCTGGCATCCTTATCTAAAAGCTTTGCTGCTTCAATCCCTGCTCTAGCGGATCTAATTACGGCGGGATCGGCAGCCATATCAATACAGTCGGCTCCCGCAAGGGTATAAACCAGTGCTAAATTGCGAATGGCAGGTAAATGCTGAAAACTTGCACCACAGATTAACTTGAACCATCGGTGCGATCGCAAAGACTCTAAAGCAAAATTACTCATTTATAACTTTTAACAAACCTAAATTTAAATTAAGGTTCTAAATACTCATCCCCACCTAAAACTCTTATTAAAATTCGCTGATTTTCTACCTGTAAACCTCGAATTTCTGATTGCATTTTATCGATATTGGCTTGCATTCTGTCGAAACTAGCTTGCTGCTGACGAATAATACCCACAGATTCTACAAACATTTCTGATATTTCCGCAAACCGTGCATCTGCTAAAGCCATGCGTTCTTCCGAGCGATCCATCCTTTCCGTTAAGCGATCGATATTTTCAGTATTGCGATTGATTGCCTTAGCTGCGGTAGCTAGAAGGATTTCAATCTGTTTTAATCTCTGGGCGCTTGTCTCTTGGTCATCCATATATTTTTTGTATAGCTAATTTTATTGCTTTATTTTAACCTTCAAATATATGCAAAAAACTCTAATAGGCAGCGTATAAAAATAACTTGAGCAATTTAAGGAGATAACTTTGGACTAATTTGATAGTTCCAATCACCATGAGAACGCCTTTTGTGGAGAGAAATAGAATTGAACTCAGTATCAGAAATTTTAATACCCATATCGTAGATACCTTCATCCAATATAGCCCGAATTTTCAAGCCTTTTTGAGTAGTAGTGTTACCAATCAAATTAAGCATAACCTGAAGACTGGTTAGAGGACGCGATCGCCAGTTTTGGGTAATGTCAATCCAGTAAGGTCAGCCAACTCTTGGAGCTTTAACTTCCAGAGCTTAGTACGATAACCATTACTGCCCCCGCAGTCAGCCGTAATCAACAAATGCTTACTTTTTAGGTAGAGTGGTTTGCCCATCGCCTCCCACCAGTGGTGAATCGTTTCTACTGTAAATTCGGCAGTATCATGGGTGACCCCAACACTAACCAAACCCTGATTGGACGATAAATCATAGACTCCGTAGGGAATAGCTTTGCCCAATTCTTCATCCTTAAAGTCATGCAGGTTTACTGTGACTGGCTGCTTGCTCGGCTCCCACTCCTAACCATTATTCTTAAAGTTACCAATTAGTTCTTTCTTCTTTGTATCCACCGAAATTACTAGATAATGTTTTTGCTGAAACTGGGTGACTTTGTTCGTAATATAGCGAAATTGCTGCAGGCTGCTCTGTCCCTTCTTCGGTTTTACGATTACTTTGCAAGCTGTAACCCATCTTCTGTAGCAAGTTATAGACTGTTTTCGCACATACTTGATGCCCCTTGTTTTGTAGTTCTTTGGCTAGTTTGACCACACTTTTGCACGTCCAACGCAATGGTGACTCTGGATCGTTGTCGGTTCGACTAGGGTATTCAGTTCTCCCATCAAGGTCTCATCTACTGTCTCAATGGATTTTCTCCCTCCTCCCGATTTTCGGATTTCTGTTGATAGGTTCGCTTGTCCTTTGCTTGCTTCTACCTCTTTTATTCCTGCTCTAATTGTGTTGCGGTTTATGCCCTGATACTGCTGCGATTGCTCTATGCCCCAATGCTCTGGCTTCTATCCCTGTCCATACTCTCCTTGTTCGTTCGTTCAAAAATGGTAAGAATTCTTCGTATTTACTTTCAATTCTTTCTATAACATCAATCGTATACATCGCTATCTATGCCAAATTCTTCTTGCTTTTATTATAAAACTCTCCCTCGTAAAATGGCTAAGTTGTTCTTACATGATACCCTAGGCATTAGGGATCATCTTTTCCATGATTATGTAATTCGCTATCTACCAAATTCCCTATTAAATTCATTAACAAAAGCCAAAATAACCGCAGAATCTAATGAAGGATGGCAGTATCAACCCATATTTCTAAGAGGACAGACCTATCCAACTAAACATCCCTTTGAATTAATCTTACGGGCTTCTCAAGCCAATCAAACCTCTATAGATTTGGTAATTGGCGAATTAGAAAAATGCTCTAAATCTTCAGTGGAAGTTATATTTGTAGGCGATCGCCTAGTTTCTCAAGTTAATAATACGATTACTACAAACTTCTTACCCCTTATTGATTTTCAAGTTAATTCTCAAGGTAATTCAGAAACTCCCCAATTGATAATTCCCCTCCAACCCCTCAGGCAAATAGGTAGAGATCGCCTCCGACTCATCTTTTAAATTAGCGATCGCCGTCAGTTAATAGTTACCGCGATCGATTTGGAAACAGGAATTGAATTATTTGCCGAGCAAGCGATCGCCGAACTCCACTAATTCAGATAGTTAGTTCGGATTACTTTTATTCCTTTCGCGTGAATGCTTTACGGGTGAGCGATCGCTTGATTAAGAGAAGTGGATAATTCCGATCGTGATTTCTCAGTATAAATATATCAAGCTCTCATTTTTACCTAACAGGAATTTCAGGTTGAAGGTTAATACTTAAACTAATTCAAAAGCCAAACTCTAATTGGTTGACTAACTCTCAACCAAAAATCATGAAAAAATTACTTTTAGCCTTTTTACCTGCTTTGTTACTCTCCGCTACTCTCCGCTACTGTTAAAGTTCCTGTGGCTAAAGCTTAAGCTACATTTCCGACAATGGAAGTAACGATGAAGCTAACCTTAACTCCTTTTAATCTGGCTTATTTGGCATGTCATGGTTACTTTGAGAGCCAAGGTATTCCCAGTATTGTAGTTTAGTAGAAGCATTTCGCAGTGAAAAAACTACACCAACTCAAGTGGTTAAAGCCGCAGTAGATACCAAACGGTTACCTGAATCCTTTCTCAATGATGATTCTTATATTAAGTATTCAGCTATATGCTTTCGCCACAAATCACTAAACTTAAATTCCAGTATGTTAAATTTTCTGGCATTTCATTAAAACTCGACCGATAACTTGGAAGTCCGTAGGCGGATTTTTGAGGTTAATCTTAAATTTGGAATAGTTGGGATTATCGCTAATAACTTCAATTTGATCTTTAGGTAATCTCGAAAGTCTCTTTACGAATAAATTTTCTTCAATCCTCAATACATACACTCCATCTTTGGGAATAAAATCATGGCGATCGATTAATACCATATCACCGTCTAAAAGAGTTGGTTCCATCGAATCACCAGAAACACGAATACCTTCAAGCGAATCAGTTGCCCCATACTCTTTACGCAGCCACATTTTCTCTAGCCCTACAATCTGAATAATATCACCTGCATAACTTCCCCTACCCGCAGCAGCAGCGATATCAAAAACTGGAATCAATGCCAGATCTTCACTAGGTAAATCGGTATATTCTTCTGACTCTCCTTCACTCAACTCTTGAAGTAGACGTTGGGGCGTAACATTTAACTGTTTGGCAAAAGCCTTGATAGTCGAGCCTTTAAGCTTAAACCTTCCCTGCAAAATCTCACTTATAATCGGGCGGGCGATCGCCATTTCTTTAGCCAGTTTATTTTGAGTAGTTCGGTTTAGTTGGTCTCGCAACCAAGTCTGAAGCGGCTCGGGATTAATTGTATAGACGATATCGTTATCAATCATAAAAATATTCTCCATATAAAGAGTTGACACATTTCAATCGGGTTGATAATATGCAGCTACTGGTAACTACTGGTATTTAAATTTATCACTTAAATACTAGATATGCAACTTATATTGAGTGTAAAGTCTAACTGTTACTAGATATTGTGGCAATTAAGAGTTAAATTATTTGAGGTTAATCACATGGTAACTAGCAGTTTGAAGCCTTTGCCTTTACGTTCATTTGAATCAAACCTTAGTGAAAGAGCGATCGCGGTAGCAATTGAGTTATTCTCAGAAATTAACCGAGGTGGTAAATCTTCAGCCCCAAAAGCTAAGGAAATCTGTAAAATCTTCAGATTAGTCTTACTACCTAAAGAATCGACCATGCAGGTTGTAAATTGGAAGTTGTATAACTGGTGTTTGCAAATCAGCTTTAATCGAATTAACGAATCAGAAATTAAGGTAGTTTTACCTCAGTTAGAGAGAGTTTGGCACGATAATATACGAACTACCAAAGCTTTATCTTTTTAAGCTTTATAAATTTTTCTCAGAACTCAAAAAAACTCAGAGATAGAAGTAACTTTTAAAAGTTTTATTGAATTACCAGAGTGAATCGTAAAACTAAATTTCAAAGTTAAATCCCTTTTCCTTTAGGTCTATATATTTTTGTTCGTCAAATCGATAGAGACGGGCGGCACGATGGGCAACATCTGTTTCGGTTTCATCTAAAGGGATAAGTAAATCCATTGCTAAGATTTTTTTGCGAAAATTACGTTTATCTAAATTTTGTCCCAATACAATTTCATAAAGCCTTTGTAGTTGAGTGAGGGTAAATTTTGTTGGTAAAAGCTCAAAACCAATCGGTTCGTAGCGTAGTTTTCCCTTAAGTCTATTTAAGGCTATTTTTAGAATTTGCTCTCGATCGAAGGCTAACTGAGGTGGATTTAGATGCTGAAAACCGTTCTGCCGCCTTTGCATCGGTAGTTGCTTGAATTTGATGTTCGCGTAAATCGATCGAAGCATAGTAAGCAACTGTAATCACGCGATCGCGGGGATCTCGATCTACAGAGACACTGTTAGCCAGCTTAAAATGTCCATTGGTAAGACTCAAAAAGATATTAGTAGATAAAGGATATTCTGGAGCAGAGATTGGGTCAAAGAAAACTTTAATTGGATCTGGGAAGTTAGTAAAAGTCCAGATAATCAGAAGGGATTTATCGTTGAATCCAAACGATGGGTGGTAAAGAGAACGTTCGCATGGTTAGGTAAATGTAGGAGGTTAAGTAAAGACTATGAATATTACCCAGAAATGTCTGAATCATCTGTGTGTCTGGCTTTGATCCACATATTGCTCAGAAATCTTACTCCTTTGAATTCTTAAATAGGTTTTAACAGGACTTGGAGCCTTTGGCAATCCATAGATACCTGTTCTTAAGCTTTGTACAAATCAGCAACATAGCTCTCGTAGCCGTTATAAATGCTAGTTTTGCGTCTTTCCCCAGTACCCAGCATTCGTTCTGTAGCCTGAGACCAACGGGGATGAGGTTTATTAGGATTCACATTTGCCTCAAAGTCGTATTCATTGGCAACCAAAATATTCCAAAAAGTCTCAGGCTGGCGATCGGTGAATTCAATTTTGTCGATAGATTTAATACTCTTAAACCCATATTTCCACGGAACCACAAGCCGAATCGGTGCACCGTGCTGTTTGGGTAGGTCATGTCCGTAGATGCCGATCGCTAAAATTGCCAGATCGTTCATTGCCTCTGCCATAGTTAACCCTTCAGTGTAGGGATAAGGATAATTCTGGAGATCTTGACGAGAAACTTCTTTAGGTCTAAAAAAGGTACTCAGCTTCACAAATTTAGCACTAGACTTGGGTTCTGCCAGCTTAATCAATGACTTGAGCGGAAAGCCAATCCAAGGTACAGCCATTGCCCAACCCTCCACACAGCGATGCCGATATAGTCTTTCTTCGATTGGCATTTTGGCAATTAAGTCTTCGATCGCCAAGGTTTGAGGATTATTAACTAGCCCTTTGATTTCCAAGCTCCAAGGATTAGTTGTAAATTTATCTACATATTTCCAAACATCCTTACTACCGCTAAATTCATAGTAGTTATTGTATGTTGCCGCAACAGTTTCATCCGTGAGGGGGCGATCGAGGGTAAAACTAGGATTTTTGCTGAAGGTTAGAGGTTTGAGGTTTGCAGATTTGAGGCTTTCTTTGGCAGCTTGTGGAGAATTACAACCCATAATAGTTGTAGAAAGACCTGTAGCGATCGCCCCTAAGCCCAAACCCTTTAAAAATCGCCGCCGATTAAGAAAAACCGTCTCTGATGTAGCATAATTTTCAGAGATAAACCAGTCAGGAAGAATCTTAATTAAGGTCATATCTTTAATTGAGGATGCAGTTAGATATCAGTTGAGGTTATTTATATATCAATTTAGTCAATATGATTAATACTACTCCACTTCCACAGGGATATGTAATACGGCAGGCGCAAGCTCAAGATAAGTGGTATCTTCAAAAGTTAATTTGGCAGTTTGAAATCGAAGAAGTATTAGAATTAGATACCAGAGTAATCGGTTATAAACTATTAATTTTATTAGGAACTATCATAATTTTAAGCTTGCAAATCTATCTCTTAGAATTTAGTCCAATTTTAATTAAACTAATATTAATTATTGGTGTTATTTATACTAGCTTTGCCATTTTTACTACTGTTAGTTCTGTGATTATTATTTTATTAAATATCCTAATTGGGGCAGCGACAAACTGGTCGAGATTTTGGGTAATTGTCTATCAGCAAGACTACAAACAAGAATTAATTGGTTGTGCTTCAGTTAATTTTTATAGTAAAAGTTCGAGTCTAGGATACCTATATAT
>Ga0163154_10005708_pt1 | contig 15626 bp, 16 predicted proteins | sample OliLakLV19MP9P1_FD_148649 | JGI IMG/M metagenome (GOLD analysis project Ga0163154, IMG submission 148649) | Freshwater microbial mat bacterial communities from Lake Vanda, McMurdo Dry Valleys, Antarctica - Oligotrophic Lake LV.19.MP9.P1 | ecosystem: Environmental > Aquatic > Freshwater > Lake >... | reverse complement strand
CTGGCGGCGCTGGCGGCGCTGGCGGCGCTGGCGGCGCTGGCGGCGCTGGCGGCACGGGCGGCGCTGAGTAGCCGACAGGCGGCTTACCGGCGTGTGTAGCTCTCGGCGAGATTCGCGAGCACGTCGGCGAGGATGCCGTCTGCCACGCGTAGCCGGCGCGACATTTCTCGCGCGACGTTCAGAACCAAGATCGAATACGCCTTGAGGTCCCGGCGATACAGCGTCTCGAGATCGTGGGCCGACATCTTGAGCATGCGAGAAGGCGCCAGCGCCCGCACGGTGGCCGAGCGCGGCATGATGTCGAGGATGGACATCTCGCCGAACCAGTCGCCGGGACCGAACATCGCCACGCGTGACTCGCGCTGCGTCTTCGAGTGTTTGATCACTTCCATCTCGCCTTGCAAAAGCACGAACAGCTCGCGACCCGTGTCGCCTTCACGAAACACGATCTCGCCGGGGCTGATGCGCAGAACCGGCAGTCGCTGCACGAACTCACCGATGGTGCTTTCGTCGAGCCCGCCGAACAAGCCGATGTCCGACAGCTCTTGGATGGACGGGGTATCACCGGGGATCGTCATGATTCGCTTTGCTCAATTGGGGTTGCACGCACCGTAAGAAACGTCGCCGATCACGAGGGGCACGCCCTCGTCGATCTCCAGTGCACCACACGAGAAGCCCACCTCACATACTGGAGATTCGACGTTGCACCACTCGAAACAGCGGGAGTCTCCAGCTGTGGTCGGCAAACACGCGTGCCCTGGCAAACACTCGCTCGTCTCGAGACAAGTGCCTTGTGCTGGCTGGGTACCCGACGGCGCACAAAGCGTGTAGGGCGCCACGCCTGCAAGGTTGAATTGACAGGAGAGCCCAGCAACGCTGCAGCCGGCGCTGGAGATGAGATCGCAGTCCTCCGAGCAGAGCAGCACCTCGGAACCAGCCAGCGGCACGATGCACTTGCCGCCGGGCGCATCGCAAGAAGTGTCGTCTTCGCAGAACGACGCGCATGCGTAGAGCCCCTCGCCGTAGCCGACGCACACGCTACCAGCGCTACAGAGCGCCGTTGCGCTGCAGGCCTGTCCCGGTGCCACGGCGCCTGCAGCGAGGCACACTCGTTCGCCTTCGGCGTTCAATGTGCAGCCGAAGCCGTCGTCACAGCCACACTGCGGCGAGACCAGCTTGCAAGGTTCTTCGCTGCAATCGTTGCCGGTCGTGGTGGAGGCGGGCGCGTTCGTTTCGCCTCCACCCGCACCACCCGTACCACCACCGCCACTGCCAGGCGCGACGGGGTCGCTCTGTGCGCAACCACTCGCCAGCGCGCAGCCGGCCGAGACGAAGATCGCGAGGGCTAGGGAGCGGGGTTTTGGCCCGAGATGACCAGCGTGCATCTGAACCTCCAAGGCAAGGGCTCTCAGGCTACCGCTCCGCGAAGCAAACCGCGAGCTTAGCTGTCGAGAATGGCTACGTGAGCGGCTTCTCGAACACGATGCGCGCACGTCCCGGGCCAGCGTAATCTTCCACGTTGGACGCGGTGTAGCCCAACGCCAGGTGAAAGCGCACCGAACCGTCATTGCCGTGGGTCGTGATTGCCTTGATCACCGTGCAAGAGGCAGCGCGACAGGAAGCCTCGAAAGCAGCGTAGAGAGCGCGGGCTACGCCTCGACGGCGGTACTCCGGGTGGATGCCGATCAGGTGCATGTAGCCAACACGGGCGTTGCTCTCCGGCACGCCTGAGCTCTTGGACCAACCTGCCGGCCGGTCGGCCACGAACCCCAGCATGAAGCCGACCATGGTGCCGTCGTCCCATTCGACGACGCGCGCTAGCGAGCCGAGCTCGTAAAAGAAGATCGGTAGCGCGAGCGCCGTGGAAGGCCCCTCCCACCACCGATCGATGACGCGGACGATCTGATCGTAGTCCGCCTTGGTGAGCGCGCGTGTCTCCACGCGGCCGAGCCTAGCAGCGTGTCCCGCGCCGAGGTACACCGAAGGCACCGTGGCCGCCGTCGCTCAGCTCGTGCTCGCGCCCTCCATCCTGTCGGCTGATTTTGCCTCACTCGGTGATGAGGTCCGCGCTGTCGATCGCGCGGGCGCCGATTGGATTCACGTTGACGTGATGGACGGTCGTTTCGTTCCCAACATCACGATCGGTCCGGTTGTCGTCGAGGCTGTCCGAGCCGTCACGGCGAAGCCGCTCGATGTTCACCTGATGATCGTCGAGCCCGAGCGATACATCGCGGATTTCGCCAAAGCGGGAGCGAACCGCATCGCGGTTCACGTGGAGGCCTCTCCTCACCTGCACCGCACGCTACAGGCCATCCGCCACGCAGGCTGCAAGGCGGGCGTCGTATTGAACCCACACACGCACGAGTCTTCAATCGAGCACGTGCTGGGCGAGCTCGATCAAATTTTGGTGATGACGGTGAACCCTGGCTTCGGCGGGCAGTCGTTCATCGAGGCGACGTTGCCCAAGCTTCGAGCGCTCCGCCGCATGATCGACGAGCGAAAGCTCGATGTGGTCATCGAAGTCGACGGGGGCATCGGGCCGGAGACAGCTGCTCGCGTCGTTCAGGCCGGCGCGCGCGCGTTGGTCGCTGGCAACGCCGTGTTCGGCGTCCGTAAGAAGCTCGGCCCGTCGCCCAGCTTGGAGCAGAGAGTGACGGCGTATCGGGGGCAGCTCGACGCGATACGCCGCGGAGCCACCGCGTGAGGCGCGCCGCGGCGCTGCTCGTGGCGTTCGCCGCCGCGTGTTCGGGAGCCGAACCGGACGCTCTCCTCGGCCGCAGCAAACCAGAGCCGCTGCCGCGGGAGCCGGAACCGGACATCACGTCGGTCGCGGTCGACGCTGCCAGCCGCGCGGTGCCGCGGGACGATCCGCGCGTCGCACAGGTCCTGGCCGACATCTCGACGCTGCGCGGCTTGCCGATCAAATCCAAGATTCGCACGCAGGTCGTCGATCGCCCCACCGTGCTCGCCAAGGCCAAAAAGAAGCTCGCTGAAGAGCTACCCGCCGGCGTCATGGAGCGCCAAGGCGACGCCTTCCGGGCGCTCGAGCTCATCCCGGTGGACTACGATCTCGAGGCGGGGCTGTTGAAGCTCATCACCGCGCGTGTTGCTGGCTTCTACGATCCCGACGAGAAGGCGATGTACCTGCTGGACGATCTCGGTGACAGTCTCGGCGGCGAGACATTGCCGCACGAGCTGGTTCACGCGCTGCAAGACCAGTCTTTCGACATCGGCAAGATGCTCGACTACACGCCGGGGCAGAATGATCGCCTGACCGCCGCTCAACACCTCGTGGAGGGCGACGCGACGATCTACGGCTTTCTCCACGCCTATGGCGACGACTTTCGCATCGACCACGAATCGCTGCGAGCTGCGTTTTACACACCTACGGCGCTCTCTTCCGTGGGCCTCGAGACGCCGCCCTATTTGATTGGCTCGCTGGTGTCTCCCTATGTCGAGGGCTTCATGTTCGTCGAGGCCATTCGCAACGAGAGCGGGTCGGCGGGCATCGATTCAGCGTTCAAGAAGCTCCCCGTCTCCACCGAACAGATTCTGCACCCCAAGAAGTACAACGAGAGCGAAGCGCCACTGGCAGTGCCGGCGCTCACCGCCAAGGCGCTCGGCAGTGGCTTCGCGCCCGTGTACGACGACAGCAATGGAGAGCTCAGTCTGCGTCTGATGCTCGAACAATGGTCGACCGAACGCGTCGCAGAAATCGCCGCCTCCGGGTGGGGCGGCGACCGAATGGTGGTGTTCGGCTCAGGTAGTGGCAACGACCGCAGCGCGGCGCTCGCATTTCTGACTCGCATGGATACGGAGAACGACGCGATCGAGCTCGAGAAGGTCGTGCAAGCCAAGTTCGGTCGCACCTGCCGAGAGCGCAGCGACCTCGGGCCGATCGTATGGGTGCGGCGAGGCCGCGATCTGTTGATCGCGGCCGGGCCCTATTCGATATCGGCAACAAAGGTGAGCAGCACCGCCAAGTGCGCCGACGCCAAGAAGTGGCTCAGCGAGCTGCTTCGATGTCTGTGAGGGTGGCTGCGCGCTGAGCCACTTTAGCTCTGTTTACTGCGGAGGCACGGGCGGGTCGTCGTCGGGGATGATGCACGCCGACAGATCGAACAGCATGAAGAGGAGCGCCTTTTCCTGAGGTGACAGCGTGGTGCTGTTGCAGCCGTCCGGAAAATCTTCGCCGATGTCATCACCCGACGAGACGTGAATATCGGACAGCACCAGCCGGCCGCACTGCTCTTCTTCAGCGACACCAATCGGGGTGTTGAACGTGAGATATTGCACGCTGGTCGGGTCTTCGCCGTACACCCAGCGAGTCGAGACGGCCGGGTTCACTGCGTCGATCGTGTGTTGAGCCTCGGTGATCACGAGCTCGTCGGGGACAGTAGAAGCGCCCACATTCACGAGCCATTCGGAGAAGGCCAGCCCTTTCGGAAAGCTCGTATCGATCAGCGCCGTAAATGGATTGGCCAAGTCGTCTTGGTGATTGAAGGTCGCCACCGTGGGGAACGGCGCGGGTCCTTCTTCGACCCAGTAGTTGTGCCAATGCGACGCGAACACACGGCCGCCGATCGAAGTGTATTCGAGCATCGCGTCGAGGGACGATTGGGGTTTGGTGTTTGGATTCGTGCCGCCTTCACAGGCCATCAACACGATGTCGTACACACTGAGCGAGTCGGTGCTCGCCCACAGCGCCTGTGCGTTCGGAAAGTCGGAGCCGCCTGCGTAACGGCTCGCGCCACCTTCACCTTCGAACAGGTTGATGCGTCCGTCTCCGTCGGGGTTGGTGAACTCTGCGAGATCGAGCCCGATCTTCGGCAACAGACACTCGAGCGGATCAGCGCCGCCGGTAGACAGCGCGATCTTGGGAATGTGACCCTCTGCCTTGTTCTTGGGCAGCCGAATGGTGGTGTCGTCAACCGGTGTGTCGACACATTCGGCCACGGCAGGCAGCACGAACTCGCGCCGCCACTTGCCGACCTGGACAACGAGTGGAATATTGGTGCCCACGGGTACGTTCTCGAGCACGAACGAGCCCGAGGGATCCGTGATGGTGCTGACCACCGGGTCGCCCGTGATCTGCGCACCGCATTGGTCGCAAGACGCGCCCTCCGGGATGGGGTCGAGCGGTGCGTTCGGAACGTAGACGACCACGTTGTAGAGCGGGATGGTGCCGCCTGGCTCGTACACCTTGCCGCTCACGGTCGTGGTTATGCCGCCTGAGCAGGCGACCTGTTGGCATTCCAGATTTTGGCAGGCCCCGTTGCCGCCGGCACCCATGAACGGCCCACTCGAGCCGCCCGCTGCGCCGGCACCGCCGCTGCCGGGACCGGCGTTGCCAGCGGCACCGGAGCCGCCGACGAGATCGTCGCTCGAGCCGTCACAGGAGCAGCCGCTCGCTAGCGCGGGAATCACGGCCAGCGCCGAGAGCGTGATGTATTTCGCGATGCGCAATGAGCCTGCCATGGTGCCTCGATCGTTGGAGCAGCAACCATCTTACAGATCGCCGCCGGCCCTTGCTGGGCAAACGCGCTCAGGGGTCGGCGCAGCAACGAAAACCGGTCGAGTAGTCCCAGTGGTAGACGTCGTGCGCAGTGGTCGCGTAGAGACAGCCTGGGCCATTGATCACCGTGTCACCGTAGAAGCCACCGCGAAAAGTGCCGTTCGGATCGCTGGTCCACTCGTGCAGATTGCCCATCATGTCGAACAGGCCTTCTTCGGTCTGGCATTCGCTGAAGGCCCCGGCCTTCGCGAGGCTTTCTTCGAGCTGATTGATGCACGGGTGACCGAGCTCCGACCAGATCATGGTTCGGCGCGAAGATCGCGCGTTCGGATGGCTCGAACCCTCCGTTCGAGCGAAAGCGCCGCCTCGTCTGTCAGCGACATGCCTCCGAACCGGACAGACAGATAGACCTGCGTAATGTCGAGCACCTCAGCGCCGAGTGGGTGTTGCGACGCGAACATGTGCTCCGCATGTCGCAGCGGCGGCGTCCCAGGGGACCGGAACACGCCCTGGACAACCAGCGCGGACTCGAGCGTCTCGTAGATCCCCGTCGCGCGGGCGATGTGGCGCGCTTTGGGTGGCGCGTCGGCTTCGCGGCTCACGTTCTGCTTGCGACGCTTCAGTACGATCACCAAGAGGGCGCCGGCCAAGCCTGCGAAGAGCACGCCCCAGAAGATGCTCCTCGGCGTCTGCGCTGTCTCTTTCTGGTCGGTGAAGCGATCCCACATGCCGACTTGCTGCTCGAGGTCGTAGCCGACAACGTGGCGGCGCCAGCGCTGGCTGACCGCCTCGACCATGTCGGCCATGCTGTTCCAGGGTTGCGAGAGCTCGCCGGCGGGTACCGAGCCGGCAGCCGGCGTGGCGTCCATCGTCACCCAGCCGACGCCTTCGACATACACCTCGACCCAAGAGTGCGCGTCACCCTGCCTGACGACGTAAAAGTCGCCATACGAGTTGTACTTGCCGCCTGCGAACCCGTTCACGGTGCGCGTGGGCACGCCGACCGAGCGCAACATCACGGCGAGGGCGGAGGAAAAGAACTCGCAGTGGCCTGTCTTCGACTCGAACAAGAAGTGATCGATGGGCTCTTTTGCCTGCTTGGAGGGGGTGTCTTTGTCCCAGCGATACTCGGCTTCCAAGCGCTTCTCGATCGCGCTGGCTTTCTCCTTTGCGGTATCGGCACCCACTGTCCACTCACGCGCGAGATCCGCGATTCTCGGAGGCAAGTCGGCGGGCAACTGCAAGTAGCGTTCGCGCGCAGCAGCATCCAGCTTGCCGGAAAAGGTCGGCCTGCCGGTGGGGTCGAGCACAATTTCGTAGGAGATGCCGCGCTCCTCCGAGTGATATCGAAGCTCGCCCTCCGGACCCTTGATGGAATAAGGACGCTGTTGCGGCGTGAGCACCATCTCCGGACCGCGGAACTGCAAGGTCACCGCGTTCGGGGGGATGAACAGCACCGGCGGATCGATCGGTTCGAGCTCGATGATCATGCGCGGCCAATCGTTGTCAGGCGGCGGTCGTTCGCGATCGATCACGATGAGCGATGCGGCTGTGTCGGCCTGTCGCCCGCTCTCCGACTGGGACCAGGCGCCACCACCATCGTAGTGATCGAGCGCGGTGCCGCGTAGATGAAGCTGCACCACTGGCGGCGGCGGCTGGGTCTGATTCGGGATCTTGACGCGCAACGCGACCGTTCGATTTTCGCGAAGCACGCCGACCTTGCCCAGATCGACGTTCGGAGAAAAGCCGATCATCACGTCGCTGCGCGGGCTCTGCACCAAGAGCAGCGACAACCCGACACGGGGAAAAAACACGAACAGCGTGGCGGTGAAAACGAAGATTGGCACCGCCAGAAGACACATCGTCACCAGAAAGGTGCGCCCGACCACGCGCCGCGAGCGCAAGATGCGAGGCACGTCGACAGGGAGGCCGGTGCGGTCGCGCGCGCCCTGGCGGTAATTGCCTTCGACCTCCCGACGCAGATGACTGAGCACCAGCGCGCCGGGCGCCACCACCAACACGCCAGCGAAACAGAGGCCGTACGCCAAGCCACCGCCGAGCACCGTGCCAGCGATCAGATGCAGGAGCGCCAACACGATGACCTGTTGGTCGTGCGCCGCCCCACGACGAGTCGCCAGGCGGACGATCTGCAGCGCCGCGGCGAACTCGATCAGCACGTCGAGGCTGCTGACCCCCAGCGCAAAGCGGGTGACTTGCACACCGATCACGATCAGGAGCGCGACGGTGTCCACGTGGCGAAACGCTGGATGCCGCTGCCAGGGCTCGCGAACGACGAGCGCCAGAACCAAACCAAGCAGCACGATGACGCTGACCGTGATCGAGAACTGGCCGCTGGAGACGAGCGCCAGTACACCGAGAGCGGCGAGCGAATTCGTCATCAGACGATGAACGACACCGAACCTCACGATTCGAACCTTTCGACGCCGTTGCTCTCGCGAGGTCGAACGGCTGGCGGGCCGGCGAGCTGTCGCTCGGGTACGGCCGGCGCCACCACGCGCGCGGGGTCAGCTTCGTCGACGGCCTCGACCAGCGCGAGAAAACGCAGTGCCTGGTCGGCACCGACGTTTTTGTCCGCGGCCACACGTTGCGCATTGTTGGTGCGCACCACGACCGCATCCCCGCGCTTCAGATGGGCTACCGCGCGCGATGCGATCTCGCGCACGCGCCGCTCGAAGGTGGCCGGGAAATCGTCACCGGATGCGGTTGGCCGGACGACGTCCAGCGCGAGCTCGACGTCCGGCCGTGCTTCTCGAACACGTTCGCGCAAAACCATATGCGGCATGCCCGCGCTCTTGCGCCAGTAGATGTCACGCGGATCATCCCCTTCACGCATCGGCCTCACGGTGTAGATGTCGTCACCACCACCGCGACCGATGACACGCCCCGTCTGGCCTGGGCGTGTGCCGAGATCGACCGGCAACCTCACGGGGTCGACGGCGGGATAGATGATCAGATCGCCGGGCGCGCTGACCTCGCGCGACTTCTCGAACAGGCCGAACGGAAACCGCGTCGCAATGCGAAAGCCCGTGTGGTGGTCGCGGCCACGCCTGGCCGGTGTTCGCCGATAGGCTGCCACTTGCGCCGATACAGGACTGATCTTCAGAAAGAAACAGCGCTTGTCGGCCGGCTGCCCAGCACGCAGGTCTTCTACCTCGATCGCGTACGAAGGGATGCGCCCTTTGTGGTTGAACACCTCGATCTCGACGAGGTGTGCGCGCCCGACCTGGGCGCGCATGGGCAGCCGGCGCGTCACGGTGAGCTTGCGGAGGCTGAGCTCGCTCATCACGCCCGACACGATGATCAGCGCGAGCAGCATACCGAGCAGCAGGTAGAGCAAATTGTTGCCGGTGTTGATCGCCGCGAAACCGACGCCCAACGTGATGCCGAGGTAGTACTTGCCCTCGCGCGTGAACTTGAGTCGTCGCGTCGTGAGACGCCGCTCTTTGACTTCTGCCTCCGGAGCCAGCGTCGACCTCCGTCCGACGCCCTTGCTCTCGGCTTGGGGCTCTTTTTCTTCGGACTTGGGTGCCAGCAGCTGGCGCCATGGCACCGCACGCGGATCATTGGACGCCCTCGGCCGACGGGCGTCCGGTCGAACACTCGGCGCTTCATCGAGAAGCGACACGCCCGCTAGCGACGGCGGAGCAGGGGGCGCTTCGACCTCGGCGGAGGGCTCTTCTTCCTCGGCCTCTACATCGTTTGGAGACTCGCTGCTGCCCGTTTTCACGGCCTGCTCCTCTGCTGCCCCGACCGCTCAGAGCGGTACGGGTACGCGAGCCACCAAATCTCGAACAGTCGTTTCCGACTCTTCGCGCGACGGCATGTAGCCCTCGGCGTGCGATGCCAAGCGCACGCGATGCGCCAGCACCGGGATCGCCAAGTCGTGGATATCATCGGCAATGCAGTAGCTTCGGCCGCGCAGCAGCGCGCGCCCACGAGCGGCCCGCGCGAGGTTCATTCCGGCGCGGGGAGAGGCGCCGAGTGAAAGCGCCGGGGAGGTGCGCGTCGCCTGCAGCACAGCCTGCAGATACGTGATCAGCGAGGGATCGACCTCGACCCGATCGACCTCGCGCTGGAGGGCAACCAACTGCGCCGGGTCGATCGCCGGCTGCGCCCGCTCACCGCCGGACTCACCCAAGAGCAAGCGCATCTCCACCTGAGGAGGGGGATAGCCGATCTTGATCCGCATCATGAAGCGGTCGAGCTGCGACTCGGGCAGCGGGTAAGTGCCGGCAAAGTCTTGCGGATTCTGTGTGGCCACGACGAAAAACGGATCGGGCAGCGGCGTGCTCACGCCGTCGACCGAAACCTGGCCTTCGTTCATGGCTTCGAGCAGGGCAGACTGCGTCCGAGGGCTGGCGCGGTTGACCTCGTCAGCCAACAACACGTTGCAGAACACGGGACCCTGCCGAAACACGAACTCGCTTGTCCGCTGGTCGTACACGGTGACACCGAGCACATCGCTGGGCAGCAAGTCGCTGGTGAACTGGACGCGGCGCCAATCGCCTCCGACGGAGCGGGCAAGCGCGCGTGCGAGCGTGGTTTTGCCCACACCCGGAACGTCCTCGATCAAGAGGTGCCCACGTCCCAAGAGGACGATCAGGGCAAGCTCGACCGCTTCCGGTTTGCCTTCCAGACTGTGTTCCACGGCAGCCCGGAGCTTCTCCACCAGCGGAGAAGGGGCCCGGGCCATCGAAAGGGCCGAGGTCATCGGAGACGATCCTAGCACGGGGCTTCGAACATAACGGGAGCGGTTTCTCGGGCTTTCCGTTTCTGGCCGAATGCGGGCGAACGGCCCTCGTCTGGCTGCGCTGCGCCCAGGGAGTTGGCCTGAACAGGCCCCGCGTGCTTTAGGCGAGCTTCAACGTCCTCCCGCGACCCCTCTTCCAGTGACCCGCGGTCTCCAGCGACCCCGTGCCCGTTGAGCGATTCCAAGCGCACTTCAACCCCGCCCCCAGCGTCCTCGACCTCGCAGCCAGGGGTCGAGTCTGGGGAAGGAACCGACCCGGGCAGCCCGATGGACTCGGCGCCGCCGCCCATTTTGCCCGACTTTCGTGAGGGCAGCCTGTTTTGGCGCCTCGGCGGCATCGTCCGTCAGATGCGGCCCGAACAGTGGGTAAAGAACGCCTTCGTCCTGGCGCCGGTCGTCTTCTCGAAGAACCTGACCCACCCGACCGTGATCATCTCCGCCGTCGGCGCCTTCGGGGTCTTCTGTCTCTTGGCGAGCAGCATCTACTGCGTCAACGATCTGGTGGACCGCGAAGCCGATCGCGTTCACCCCAAGAAACGCTTCCGACCGATCGCCTCCGGACGGGTGCCCGCCACGCTCGGCAAAGTTCTCGCGGGCGTGCTGATGGCGACCGCGATCGGCGGGGCGCTGCTTGGTCCGCTTCCGTTCCTTGCCACCGTGCTCGGCTATCTGGCGCTTCAGATCGCGTACTCGTTCGGTCTCAAGAAGATCGCCTATGTCGACGTCGGCTGCATTGCGCTTGGTTTCGTGCTGCGCGTCCTGGCAGGCTCGTATGCGGTTCGCGTTCAACCATCGTTCTATCTGATCGCGTGCACCGCGCTCTTGGCGTTGTTCCTCGGCTTCGGCAAGCGCCGCCATGAGCTCGCCGGTGCCAACGCCGCCAAACAGCGGGCTGCGCTCGAACAATACTCACCCCGTGTGTTGAGCATGGCGCTGGCGGTAACCGCCGTGCTCACCGTCGCGACGTATCTCGCATACACGCTCGACCCAGCGACGCAGGAGCTCTTTCATACGCAATGGCTGTGGGCGACCACGATTCATCCGCTGTTCGGCGTGGTGCGATTTCTGCAATTGGTTGCCTCACGCCCCAAGTCGGAGTCACCCACGCAGGAGATTCTGCGGGACGTACCGTTCATGATGAATCTGATGCTCTACGCGGGCGAAATCATCGTGATGGTCTACAAGCTGCGGCCTGGCTGACCTCGATGAGCGACGACGCCGAGACCAACGACGCGAGCCCGACCAGCGGCAGCAACGTCTGGACGGATCTCGGTCTGACCTTGCCGATCTTCATTCTTTATCACCTGGGCGTCGTGTTTCTGCCCGTGCGCAACGCCGCCGACCCGGTCACCAGCGAGCTGAAGGCGCTCGCGAATCAGAGCCTGCCGCTCTACGCGAGCCTCACCGTCGCGATTGGCGCTGCCCTCCTCTTGATGCTCAGCCTGATCGGCAAAGCGGGGGCGCTCCAGATCTGGCGTTTCGCGTTCGTCGCCGTCGAAGGCGTCGCGTACGCGATCGTGATGCGCATCGTGGGCGGCTACGCGCTGCACGCAGTACCGCTGCAGGCTGGCAGCGAGACGACGAGCATGATCGCCAGTGCGTTCCCGAACGTGGTCATGTCGCTCGGCGCAGGCTTCTACGAAGAGATCGTGTTCCGCGTCGGCTTGTTCGGCAGCGGAGCCTGGATCATCAAGACGATGGAGGGGTGCGGGCCGACCGGGATCGCGCTGATCATCGGCTGGGCGGTGATCTCTGCGCTCGCGTTCTCGGGTTGGCACCACATCGGCCCCCTCGCCGATGCCTTCGACGCTCGCGTATTCGTGTATCGAGCGGTGTGCGGCTTGGTGCTGACGGCGATCTTCGTGTTCCGCGGCTTCGCGCCCGCGGTATGGACCCACGTGCTGTACGATATTTGGGCGATGGGCTGACGCGGGCATGAGCCGGCGTGGCAATGCCGCCAAGCGATGCGAGCGCTGCCGCATGCACATGAGTCTGTGCGTGTGCGCGCTCATCCCGACCCTCGTCACTCGCACCGAGCTCGTGTTGGTGATCCATCGCATCGAGGACAGGCGGTCGACCAACACCGGCAGGCTCGCGACGGAGGCGCTGCCGAACAGCCGCGTCGTGATGCGCGGCTGGACGTGCGACAACGACGACGAGCTCGAGTGGAGCGCGGAGTCTCGCCCGCTGTTCCTCTTCCCGCACGAGGACGCAGTCCCGCTGACGTCGCTCGCGTCCGTGGCCGGCGACGATCGACCGGTGACGCTCATCGTGCCGGACGGAAACTGGCGACAGGCGTCCAAGGTTCATCGGCGTATCGACGCCTTGCGCGACGTTCCGTGCGTCTCGCTCCCGCTCGGCGAGCCCTCGGTCTATCGACTGCGTCACGAGGCTCATGCGACAGGGCTCGCTACCCTCGAGGCGATCGCTCGCGCGCTCGCCATCTTGGAGGGTGACGGCGGCCCCGAGATCGAGCGCGCCCTGCTGGGTATCTTTCGCGTGATGGTCGAGCGCACGCTGTGGTCGCGCGGCACCATCGACATCAGCGGCGTGACCGACGGTGTCCCTGACGGCACGCGCCGCGACAGGCCCTAATGGGCCACTAAGGGGCCCTGTCCCTCTGGCAGCCAGTCCCGCATGTCGGGCGGCAGTAGCAGCCGCTGATCGATGTCGTACGGCAGGTAGCCCTTCGCCATGCGTCGCAAGGCAAGATCCATTCGGCCGTTGTCGTCCCCTGCTGGGAATCTTTTGGGGTGCGGATCGTCTCGCGTCACGCAGAGCGGTCAGCACTCAGGCTGCGTAGCGCGGACAATTGGCGCGATAAGGATTTGTAGTCGATGCCCATGCCACCCGCTACTGCCCCCCCTGGGTTTGACCACGGTTTCGAGCCTTCAAGTAGTGCTCCAGCGCAATGCCGATGGATCTGCCGCCGATCTCGATGCGCTCGCCCGACGAGTATCCGTTCGGTATCACCTCCCGCGAGGTGAATGACTCGACGACCTGGCCGCCAGGATCTTTCAGCTCCGCGGCATAGTCGATGAACGTCGCGCCGCTGAAGAGCCCCGCCCACCAGCCCATGCGGATGGCGACCACCTTCACCGCGAGCGAGTAGGCGTCCGCGCTCGGCTCGCTGACCAGCGTGATCTGCGGCGAGAAGCGCTCGTGGAACCGGTCGGCGCCCTCGTGCATTCCCACCTCGAAGCGCCGCATGTCCTCACGAAAGGACGCCTGCTGGGCGGGCGAAAGCGTCGCGAGCCAGGCGACCTGCTCCGTGTCGTCGATGCGAGCGCTCTGCCAATCGACGGCCGAAAGGTGCAGCTTCTTGACACTACGGACAGGGTTTGCGCTGTTCAATTGCGTGTAGCTGTACGTCGGAAACATCAGCTTGAAGCCGCACCCACTCGCGCACAAGAGCGCAATCACCAAGCAGCTCCGGAGGGCCGACCGGGCCAGAGAGCTGCCTCCGCGACGAGAACGATGCGAAACCATTGCGACGGACCTTCGACCACCAGTCATATTCATCAGAGGTTCTCCAAACATTGCGCACATTTCCACGTCAATCGAGGTCGGCCTCGTACATGACTCCCTGGGTGCGAGCCCGTAGGTAGTACCCCAATGCAAGGCCGAGCCCCCCGCCCGCACTGGCGAGCCGCTCGCCCGAGGAGAGACCCCCGAACCCCCCTGCTGCAACCTCTTCGCGGCGGCCGTGCGTCTCCAGCACCTTGCCGTCGGCGCCCTTCAGCTCCACGCCATAATCGACATAGGTGGAGCCGCTGAAGAGGCCGGCGTAGAAACCCAAGCGGATGGCCTTGACCTTTACCTCCGCAACGATGCGCCCGGAGCAGGCTGCTTGGGGGCGCTCAATTGGGGATAGAACTTGGATTGCATGTTGTTGACGGCCAGCACCATCTGCTGCTCGAACCGATCCATGTCAGCGCGAAATGACGCCTGCTGTTCGGGCGACTTCGAGCGTAGCGGCCTGCCAGCTCGGTGGAGGGACATACAGGGCCGTGCAGCTCTTCACGGGGTTCGCCGGATTGTAAACTCCATAGTTCCAGCGAGCCCAAGGGTGCTCAAAATGACACCCAGCGAGCACCAGGGCTCCGAGCAGAAGAAAGGATCGGAGGAGCGGATGGCGTGTCGGCGCTGTGGTCATCATCAGGGGTTCTCTCCAAACATTGCTTACGAGACTGGACCACCAAAGGCATCGCTACTGGCAGATTGAGGAGGCGTCCTGACACTGATCGATTGTGTTCGACCAGTATTGCGGCTGCGTGCAAATGCAGGGCACGTTGCCGGACGGCGTCCAGCACGACAGGTCTCCATAGCAGCCGTCGAGATAGCAGCACTGAAACGACCCATCGACGGTCCCTCCGAGGCCGCCCGGTACGTCGACCCACGCTGCCGGATCAGGCAGGTAATAAGTTTGGCCATTCGAGGTGAAGTACGTCGCCGCGTCCTGCGTGTAGAAGCTGCTGGTCGCGAAGCAATATTGCGAGGCATTGGGGAGGACGGACTGCACCGTGACGGTGGCCTGGGTCCCGGTCCCGCTCGCCCAGCACGAGCCATTGAGTCCGGCGCATCCGGGCCCATAGATAACGAGGTTTCCGTCATCTTGCACCGAGAGCTCGGCCCCCGGGTTCCCCGCCGTGCCGCTGTTCCAGCATACGCCGCCCGGACATCCAGGGCCGTAGACGACCAGATTTCCGTCGCCTTGCATCACGGCATACGCTCCGGGATCCGCCGCGCCGTACCACGCCGATGCCCACACCGGGACCCATCCCTCCTGGTAGAGGACGAGGTTGCCGTCGCCCTGCATGATCAGCGTGAACGCGCCACAGGCCCCTCCGCACGAGACGATGAACTGCCCAGCCGTGAGCACCTGGCCCGCGCTCATGATGCCGCAGGCGCAGGTTCCGGCGTGGCAGCTGAGCCCAGCGTCGCACGAGCTTCCCCCGCAGCACGATTGCGTGACACTACCGCAGCTGCAGCAGAAGTCACAGTCGTACGTCGTCGCGCCCTGACCGTTGCACGTGCCGCTGCCGTTCACCTCGCAATCGGTTCCCCCGATCGCGCCGCACGAAGGCGTGCCGGTGCCGCCGCCGCAACAATAGTCGCAGTCGTAGGTCGTCGGCCCCTGCCCGTTGCAGGCGCCGTTTCCTCCCGACTCGCAGATCGCTCCGCCGATCGCGCCGCACGAGGGCGCATTGGCAGACCCGCCGCAACAGTGGTCGCAGTCGTAGGTCGTCGGCCCCTGTCCGTTGCAGGCGCCGCTCCCGCCCGACTCGCAGATCGCGCCCCCCAGCCCGCCGCACGAGGGCTCGCACACGCCGCCGATAC
>Ga0163154_10005704_pt1 | contig 15634 bp, 18 predicted proteins | sample OliLakLV19MP9P1_FD_148649 | JGI IMG/M metagenome (GOLD analysis project Ga0163154, IMG submission 148649) | Freshwater microbial mat bacterial communities from Lake Vanda, McMurdo Dry Valleys, Antarctica - Oligotrophic Lake LV.19.MP9.P1 | ecosystem: Environmental > Aquatic > Freshwater > Lake >... | reverse complement strand
CACTTGGTTCGTGGCTTCCAGGCGGTCGATGATCTGGGCGTCGGTGAAATCGGCTTCTTCCAAGGCGATCACCTCGTCCAGCGTCACGAACCCGTCGTCATTGATGTCGGCCGTGCGGGCTTCGCGGGCGTCCTCGGCGGTGGCGGGGTCACGCTCGGCCTTCTCGACGGCTTCGCGCGCTTCGCGTTCGGCGTCGTCGCTGTCGCCATCGAACCAATCGGTCTTTGCGCCGACCAGCCACCCCGCGCCCGCGCCCAAGAGGCCGCCGATGAGGGCCCCGATGAGGCGATTTTCCTTGGCGATGACCGCGCCCAGCACCGCGCCGCCCGCCCCGCCGATCACCGCGCCCTGGCTTTCGCGATTGCCGGGCAGGCTTTCGCAGCCAGATATCGCAAATGGCGTCAGGCTCATGCCGGTCAACAGCAGCGTGGAGAGGAACAGCGCGTTGAAACCCTTGGTGGTGAACATTTTCCGATCCATCATCATGCTCCTTATCGTGGTCGTGAATCCTCAAAACCGATATCCAACCTTACGACCGTCGGGGAAATCGCTCGATCAGCAGCGGGACCTATTCAGGGCGCGGTATAACTTCGCCCTATGACTCCACATGCAAGCAATCCGGTAGTGGCCATTTTGATGGGCAGCAAGACCGACTGGGAGGTGATGAAGCATGGCAGCGAGACGCTGAAGCAGTTCGGCATCACGCATGAAAGCCGCGTGCTGTCGGCCCATCGCACGCCGCATGAGTCCGCAGAATTCGTCACGAACTCAGAGCGGGGGGGCGTTCAAGTCTTCATTTGTGCCGCCGGGGGCGCGGCCCACCTGGCCGGAGTGGTCGCCGCCCTGACCGTGCGGCCCGTGCTGGCGTGCCCGATGAAGGGGTGGGCGCTTGATGGACTGGATTCGTTGCTCTCCATGGCGCAGATGCCGGCCGGCATCCCTGTGGGTACCTTCGCCATCGGCAAAGCCGGCGCGATCAACGCGGCTTTGTGGCGGTTCAAATACTCGCGCTGAAGGACGATTCGCTTCACGGGAAGTTGCTCGCCCATCGTGATGAGCAGAAGCGGAAAATCCTGGCCGAAAGACTTGATTGAGCGGATCGGCGCCGCCCAAGCCGCAGTTCACCGGCGCGATCCTCGTCATCGTCGCCGCGGTCGGATTCGGATTCATGGGGTTGTTCGGCAAGGCGTGGACGACCGATCGTGGCGTGACCGTCGAGATGATGCTCTTTCTCCGCTTCGCCATCGCCTTCATCGTGATGGCGGGCGTGATGCTGGCAAGGCGGATGCCTTGGCCACGCGGCCGCACGTTGGCGGCGCTCGTCGGCATGGGGGCGGTGCTGTACGTCGGCGAGGCGTTGCTGTTCTTCCACGCCGCCCAGCATATTCCCGTGCCCCTGGTCAGCTTGCTGCTTTACATTTATCCCGTGATCGTAACGGTGTTCGCGTGGCTTTTTCTAAAAGAGCGCATGACGCCGATGAAGCTGACCGCGCTGGGCCTGGCGATCGTCGGCCTTGTGCTGACCATCGTCCCGGAACTGCAAGAAGGTGGTTCCGCGATCGCCAAAGCGGGAGTTGATCCCACGCTGGGCGTCATGCTCGGCATCGGCACGGCGATCGCGTATTCCATCTATATTCTGATCGGGGGGAAATATTCGCGGCAGGCAGGGGCCGTTCCCGCCTCCACCATCGTCATCGGATCAACCGCGATCGTCATCGGCGCAATCACGTTTTCGCGAGGCGACCCCTTTCCCAACGATCCCCTTGCCTGGGGTGGCGTGCTCGGCCTTGCGATCGTCTCGACGGTCATCAGCATCACCTGCCTGCTCGCGGGCCTGCGCCGCATCGGCCAGGTGCAGGCTTCCACGCTGTCGACGCTGGAACCCGTGACCACCGCCATCGTGGGGGCAACCCTGATGAACGATCGGTTGACCGCGTGGCAACTCGTCGGCGGCGGCTTCATCCTCGTCGCTGCGGTGATCATCGCCCGGGCTGGCGGCCGTCGGCCCATCGCGCCCGAACCAGATCCGCGCGAAAAGCTTCCCACAATCGCATGATCAAAAATCACCGCAAAGTCGCAGAGAGCGAGGAGAAAGAAAAGCTTCAGTCCCCACTCCGCATCCTCTGCGTCCTCAGCGCCTCAGCGGTGAATTCTTGCTTTGCGATAGATTTTCGTCCATGGCGCTCAATCGAAAATTCATCGAGCAGTTCGCGGCGGGGTCTGATGTGCCGAAGCGCGCGATCCAAGGCCTGACTCGCAAGGAACTCAACACCCTTGCCGTTGGCGGGCCGGGGCTATGGACGATCCAGCAGATCGTCGTGCATCTGATGGACAGCCATCTCATGATGGGCATGAGGGTGAAGCGGATCGTCGCGGAGGATCGGCCGCTGATCACGGCCTACGACGAGACGAAATGGAGCGCCAACCTGCACTATGAGGCGACCGATGCGGGCAGGGCTTGTGAACTCTTCCGCCTGAACCAGTTGATGATCGCGGATCTGCTGCGGGCGCTGCCCGACAAGGCGTTCAGTCGCGTGGGCGTTCACACCGAGCGTGGCCTCGTCAAACTCGGCCCGATGGTGACGGGGTACATCGAGCATCTTGATCACCACATGAAATTCGTGCGTGCCAAGCGGAAGTTGCTGGGCAAGCCGTTGGGGTGGTGAGACCGCTGTCGAGGTCAGTCGCGGGCGTGGGATGGCAGCCTGGTTCAGGCGTCATGGCAATTTGCCGGGCCAAGTCTTCATGATTCATGTCGCGATAGAGAATTCGCGACAAGGCGTAACGATGACTGGGCAGAAATCCGAAAGCCCGGCGGGCCAAGGGCAACAGCGTCGGCCCCGCCAAGCGATACGACCACGACCGGTAGCCGACCAATCCCCAGAGGCACATCACGAAAGCCGAGGTGTCGCGATAGACGCCTCCCAGGTTGTCAATCACGATAAGTTCCTCGCCAATGGATTCGGCATCGACATACAGCCCCGGAAACATCCCCCGCGCGGCAGGTGAACCGGCGGCGATGAACTCGATGGCGATGAGCTTCCGCTCATGCTCCATCCATCGCTTGCAATGCTGGCAGAACGAGCACCGTGGATCGTGAAGAACGAACAGATTTGTGATGGCTGGGTCGTGGATTTGCATGATCGGTGCCTCCATCGAAGACAACGTGCCGTTCAAGCGCTTGCCTCCGGGCTGGGCGTTAACCGAGACTGCGGCATGACGGGAGGCGGGGGCGCGGAGCCGCGCGGGTCGTAACGGTGGTTCTCGATGGCGCGCTGACGCAGGCGGTTAAAGATGAATAGGTTGAAGAAGTGCATGCTGCCCAGCACGACGAGGACGAAGCCGACTTTCGTGCTGAGAAACTCGATGGCTTGCTGGAAGTTGGCCGGTTTGTCGCCGTATTTCAGGGCCAAGGCGACGTAGCCGAAATTGATGAGGTAAAAGCCGACCACCAGCAGGTGATTGACGGAGTCGGCCAGCGTGTCCTTGCCGCTGAATGCCTCGATGAGGAAGACGCGGCCGTTGCGATGCAGCGTGCGGGCAACCCACATGGTGAGCGCGATGCTGATGACGAGGTAGAAGCCATAGGTGTATTCGGTGTACATGTCGAAACTCCTTCAAAAGAATGACGGCAATATCAGTCATTTCTGTACGCACAGAAACACGGTCTGAAAAAAAGAGGAAAGCAACAGGCTGGGGGCGGGGGGCGGGGCAAGTCATCGTTTGTCTCCGCGCACAAGGCTGGACATGCGTCCACCCAGCCGGAGCGTCTTCACCAGCATGGTACGGGGGAGCCGGCGCATCTCGCCGTACCACTGCGTCATGGTGTCCATGAACTCCAGCATGTCGCGGATTCGTTCGCGGACATGCGGCGGCGACTTGGCGGCATTGGAACCGGCGGACTCCGCCTCGGCCAGACACTCGCGCAAGAGGCGGACGGTAGGATCGATTTCCCGTTTCTTCCGCTCGTCCATCACGATCTGGAACATCTCCCAGACCTCGTGCAACGACTCGAAATGATCGCGTCGGTCGCCCATGACATGCACGATGCGCACGATGCCCCAGCCTTGCAGTTCCTTCAACGAGGTGCTGACATTGGATCGCGCGACGCCCAACGCGTCGCAAACCTGCTCGGCCGTGAGCGGTTTCTCCGAGAGGTAAAGCAAGGCATGGATTTGGGCCACGGTACGATTCACGCCCCACCGCGCGCCCATCTCGCCCCAGTGAAGGATGAACTTGCGTTGGACGGGTGAAAGGGCGGTCATGAAGTTAATTCCGTGATTTCTGTCAATACAGAACATACAGATATAATCGATCAGGTCAAGCAGTCTGTCCAATGATTTCCAAAAATAGCCCCTATGCCATGGAAATCATGTTTACAGCGCCTTGCCCGGCAAACTCCGGTGTCGCACCGTGCTGCCGACCACGATCGCCGCGCTGATCAATACCAGGTTCTTGATGATGTACTGACCCTCCAGCGAAGGCGCCCACGGCACCCGCGCGAAGCATTGCTCGGGCAGGATCACCAGCGGCAGGAACGTGCCGGGCATTTGCAGGAACAGCAGCAGGAGCGCAAGCCGGATCAGCGGCCGAAACAGCAGGCATACGCCGATGAGGACTTCCCACACGCCCAGCACCGGGATGAACCAGTCGGGGTCGAACCAGTACACGGTCCGCGCGATGATGTCGTCGGCCGGACTGATGCGAAATGGCTTAAGCGCGCCGAACCAGATGAATACGATGGCCAGCGACAGGCGAAGAAGGAGAAGGCCGTAGCGATCCATCCAATTGGCGATGGCTCGATCCACGCGATCAAGGGTTGGCGAGATCATCGTCCATCATTGGATGAGCGGCCGAAGATGTCGAGTTCATAAAGGTCAACCCGGCAATCTCCATTACCCCGCCGCCCCTTCCTGCTTCGCCGTCGCATCGATCAGTTCCTCCGCGGCATGGCGACCAAGGTACCGATCGATCACTGCATGCACCAGGTACAGCAGGGGCGTGATGCCCAATGCGACCAGCACTTTGAAGAGGTATCCCGCAGTCTGGATTTCCAATACCGTGCCCAGCGGCAAACCCGCATTGGGAAAACGTGCGGGGTTGAGTTGATGCAGTGCGAAGGGCAGGTATAGCCCGATGATCCCCACGACATAGGTGTCGATGATCTGGCTGACCACGGTGGAGCCCGTCGCGCGCAGCCAAAGCAACCGTTGGCCGGTGTGCCTGCGGATGAACCAGAACACGGTGACATCCACCAGTTGGGCCAGCAGGAACGCGATGATGGAGCCGACGATGATGTACTGCGACTGCATCGCCACGATGCGGAAGGCGTCGGCGGTGATGGGTGAGTAACCGGCGGTGGGCACGGCATTGGTGACCCACAGCGCGATGAAGGCGTAGGCGATCATGGTCGCGCCGATCAGGCTAAGCCGCCGCACCCCGCCCCGGCCGAAGTATTCGTTCACGATGTCGGTGACGATGAACACGACCGGCCAGAGGATGAGGCCGCAACTGAGTCCGATGGCGTAGTTGTCGCGGCCGAGGATCGCCAGTCCCGTGCGAAGCTCCACCAGCTTGCCGCCGATGATTTCGGCCAGCAGGGCATTGGTAAGGAAAAATCCCGCCAAGACGAGGTACAGCAATTGACGCCGACGGCTCAACGCGAGGTCTGCAGCAGGTAACGTTGACTCGGGCAGGTTGCTCATTTGACGGTGTTCATGGTCATCATGCGGCAGTTCAAAGTTGAACTCCGGCTGATCGTAGGACTTAGCGGTTGATCGGGCACATCACACTAAGGACGTGAGGTTCATTTGACCGTAAGTTTTGGTGTACGGGATGAATCACTGGCGTTGGACGTGACCATCGGTCACGGCGTCATGAAAGCATCTTGCATTCGGCTCGTCGGTCATGCCGACGCGTTCAGGAGTAACTTGTCATGGCTGAGAACAATCCACGCCAAGGTCAAGGTCAGAAGTCACAAGTCAACCAAGGCTCGCAGCAGGGTTCGCAGCAGCGCGAAGGCGCTCAGCGTCAAAACGATGGCGGCTCCAAGCAAGGCGGCCAGCAGCAGAACGATCAAAATCGCGGCAACGCCAACCGCGAGGGTCAGGGCCAGAATCAGGGCCAGAACCAAGGCAAGAACCAAGGCGACAACAAAGGCCAGAACCAAGGCATGCGTGAGGGCCAGACCGCTGGTCGCCGCGACAATGCAACGGCTGGCGATGAAGACAGCGACGACGGTCCGATACGAACGGGTGATGCGGCGGTTCCAGGCGATCCGGCCATCCGTCATGACGAAGACGCGGCCGGAACGACTCCCTTGCGAAAAGGCAGTCCACCGAAGTTTCCGCGCGAAATTCAGCCGCGATCCAAGTGACGCGCATCACCCGATCAATCATTTGAAGAAAATGCTGGCGATCACGATCGCCAGCGTTTTTTTTGCCGCTCTGGGATCTGCACAGAGTTCAAGCGCGTGAGTTGTAACTGCCGTCTTCCGTGTTGATGCGGACGACCTCTCCGCTGGCAATAAAGGGCGGCACGCGCGTCTTCATGCCCGTCTCCAAGGTCGCTTCCTTCAATTGATTCGTGGCGGTGGCCCCCTTGATTCCGGGGGCGGTCTCCGTCACCTTCAACTCCACCACGTTGGGTAACTCGATCGACACGGGACGACCATCGCAGATCATGACCGTGATGACCGTGTTGGGTTTCACAAACCCCATGAATTCGCCCACCAGCGTTTCTGGCAGGCTGATTTGCTCGTAACTTTCCTGATCCATGAAGACATGGCCGGAAGGCTCGGAGTAGAGGAACTCCATGGGTCGACGATCAAGATCCACGACCTCGATGTCCTCGCCGGAGCGCAATCGTTTTTCGAGGAACATGCCGTTGACGACGTTTTTGATCTTGACGGCGACGAACGCCCGCAGGTTGCCCGGCGTGACGTGGGTGAACTGCGTGATGACGAACAGATTGCCGTCCATCTTGATGGCCATGCCCGGCCGAAGGTCGGTCGATTTCACAACAAACTCCTGAGTTAGCCTGCCGCCGCGCGCCGCGACGATACCCCGAAAGAATGGCGGGCATGATAGTGGCGGTCGAGCCGGGTTGGCAAGACCGAACATGCCGGATTATCCGGCGAAAATCGTCTTTTGTTGATACTCGCCGCTCGGTCAGTCATGCCTCTGCGTCGCCCCGGCATGAATCGCCGCAAGCGTCTCATGCCAACGCTTGAATCGTCCGCCGTAACCCTTCGCGGAAACTCACTTGGGGTTCATATCCCAAGAGTTGCCGGGCCTGCTCGATGCTGGCCTGGCTGTGCTTCACTTCGCCCACGCGCGGCGGAGCGAAATCAATCGCCGGCTTCACGCCCATTTCGCTTCCGATCGCTTCCACCAGTTCCAGCAGGCTGAACCGTTGCCCGCAGGCGATGTTCACCACCTGCCCGTGCAGGGGTTTGGAGAGATCGCCCGCCAACAGGTTCGCCTGCACCGCGTTCTGCACGTCGGTGAAATCACGCGTCTGCGTGCCGTCGCCGTAAATCAACGGATTGCGGCCGGCCTTCAGGGCCTCGGCAAAACGAGGGATGACGGCCGCATATGGGGAATCCGGTCGCTGCCGCGGCCCGAAAATATTGAAGTAACGCAGGCTGATGCCCGTGAGCCCGTAACAGTGGCAATAGGTTCGCAGCAGGTGCTCACCCGCGAATTTCGCGGACGCATACGGCGACAAAGGCAGAGGCGACATGGTTTCCACCTTGGGCAACACATCGGTGTCGCCGTACGCGCTGCTGGAGGCGGCATAGACCACGCGCTTCACCGTTCCCCCTGATTGCCGCGCCGCTTCCAGCACCCGCAGCGTGCCCATGCCGTTCACTTCGTAATACGGCACGGGTTCCAGCACGCTGCGCGGCACCGAGGCGATGGCGGCCTGATGAAACACCGTGTCGCACCCGCCTAACGCGTTTTTTAGATGCCCCTCGTCAAGAATGGAGCCGTGGATGAACGTGACCCGATCCATCACGTTCGCCAAGTTCTCCGCCCGGCCGTTGGATAAATCATCGATCACCGAAACCGCTGCGCCGCGATCCACCAGCGCTTCCACCAGGTGCGAACCGATGAACCCCGCGCCACCCGTCACGCAGACGCGGCGATTGCGATACACGGGATCTTCACCACCAAGGGAGCGAGGCATCAAGACGACTCGGAGGAGGAATCAAAGAACGATCGGGAAACGCCGGCCCAAGAAATGTTCGGCCTGACCGGTCGCCGCTTTCGCCCCCGCCCCCGGCCGCCCCCATTCACTCGCCGATCAAAACATTGAACGCTCTGGATTCAGCCCGGCACCAAGGTATCGCGCGGCACATCCGCATCAGTCGTCGCGGTGGGCAGGCGGTCATCGATCGTCGGCTGTTTCGAAGCCGGGTCGTCGTTCTCTTCCGATGAGGCCGGCAGCGGCAGCAATGGCGCCACATAGTTGGCGGTGGGTGCGGCGACGGAACGCAGTTGCCACGCCTTGAAATCCTTGACGCTGTAGGTCTCGAATAACGTGCATTCGAGGTAAAGTGTGGTCAGTTGATTCAGGCCGTCGGCACGCGGGTAAATCACGTCGGCCTCGGCGTGCATGCCGCGCGTCCGCACTTCCTTCAGGTGAATCGCCGGTTCGCCGTCCGCTTGCATGGGGCGGCCGCTGCCGATCTTGGCGAACACTTTGTCATACGCCTCGGCCGGCGCGCCCCAAGGCAGGTTGATGGCCAAATCCTGCCCCTGGGTCAGATGTTCCTGGGTGTACGAAACCGAAGCCGCCATCACGCTGACCACGGTGCGGGCCTCGGGCCGGGCGAGCATCGTGCCCGCTTTCACTTCCACCGTGGGGTAGGTGGACCACTCCGCGCATCCGCCCGAATTGATCACGATGAAGATCGTTGCCGCCGCCGCCATCGCTGTTGAGATCAGCCTTCGCATGCTTTGCATGGTTGCTCCTTCCGTGGAAACCGAGGACATCATGGCAGCAAAGGATGATGACTTCAAGAGCCAAGGATGGGAAATGCGGGGAATCCGTGGAGATTGTTGAAGCGAATGGGTCGGAGGTCGTCAGCGTCCCGGCCCTGCCGGCCGCTACCATCAATCATTATTCCCCGCCAATCGGCAACCATTACATGAACCCTACGGATTCTTCATCCCCGCCCACGCCGCCACGCGCGACATCTTTGCCCATCGTCGTCGGCATCACCGGCGCGAGCGGGGCCGCCTACGCGGTGCGGGTGATCGAATTGCTCGTCGCTGCCGGCGTCGAGACGCACGTCGCCATCAGCGCGCTGGGCCGCCGCTTGCTGCACGATGAACTCGGCCTCAAACGCCTCGATGCCGACGCCCTCACGAATGGCCGGGGCGGAGTTGAGGAAGGAAACCGTTCGGGGGTGGGTGTTGGAAGGCGTGTGGAAGGGCATGCCGGGGGGCATGATGGGGCGCGCGTGCGGCAAATTGGGAAAGTGATCATCCATGCCGACAACGACGTGGGCGCGACCATCGCCAGCGGTTCTTTCCTGCACGGCGGCATGATCATCGTGCCCTGTTCAAGCAACACGCTGGCCAAGGTCGCGGCCGGCATCACCGATAATCTTGTGCAGCGGGCCGCGGCCGTCACGCTCAAGGAACGTCGTCGGCTTGTTCTTGCGTACCGCGAGTCGCCCATGAGTCACATCGACATCTTGAACATGCAGCGGATCAGCGAAGCGGGGGGGATCATCGCGCCCCTCGCGCCGGGGTTTTACCTGCTGCCGCAAACGCTGGAGGAGATTGTGGACTTCATGGCGGGCAAATTGTTGGACTTGGTGGGCGTGCCGCATGAGTTGAAGACGCGGTGGGAAAGTGCGAAGGCGTGACGCGAACGTAGACACGGGATGGCGGGACGGAGGCTATGGGAATCGCCCGCTCCTTCCGGGTGGTGCAAGGATCGGGCGACCGCTCGAACCGTCTGTATTCAGTTCACCCAACGAAACACTCGACGCATGCCAAACCAGGCCGCGACATGCTCTTGACAATCACGGATTCCCGAGGACAAACGCGCTGACTGAATCGATTCGGTGCGGATAATCTGATAGTCTTGCCACCATGCCCGCCAGCGAATCTTTGACATCCATGAAGGGAATCCTGGTCGCCATCGAGGGCGTGGATGGATCGGGAAAAACCACTCAGGTCAAGCTGTTGGGAGACGCTCTGCGGCAAGGCGGACACGAGGTGGTGCTGTCGAAGGAACCGACGGGCGGGCCGTGGGGGCAGTTGATCCGCGAGTCGTCCCGCACCAAGCGCCTCGCCTTGGAAGAAGAGATCGAGGCGTTCCGAAAGGATCGGCTGGAGCATGTCGAAACGCTAATCGAGCCGTCCCTTCGCGCGGGCAAGATCGTGGTCTTGGACCGGTATTTTTACTCCTTTGTCGCGTACCAAGGCGCGCGCGGTGCCGACCTGGAACGGCTGCGCAAGACCAGCGAGTTCGCGCCGGTGCCCGATGCGGTGTTCCTGCTGGACATCGATCCTGAAATCTCCGTGGCGCGAATCTCGAATTTGCGCGGCGAAAAGCCAAACAAGTTTGAGTCGATCCCGGCTCTCAAAAAGTCGCGCCAAATTTTCCTCTCCGAGCTTGCGGACGTGAAAGGGGCCACCAAGATCGATGCCACGCTCAGCATTGACGAAATCCGTCAACGGATATGGAACGCGCTGCTCGAAGGCGTGCTGAAGGAGAAGCGATGTTTCAAGCGATCCGGCGGCGGCGACCCTCTCCACCGCATTCCCCGAATGGCAGGCGAGGCGAGTGGGTGATCGGGAAGGGCTTGAAGGTCGGTGATGCCCCGTCGCTACCCGATGGAGAGCCTCCGCACTCTCGAAACACAGAGTCGTCGTTGCTGATCATCAAGCGGAGCGCAATCCAGCCGCGACAGCGTCTGCTCGACGGTGGCCAATCGGTGACGGAACAGTGCAGCTACGAAATCCAAGTCCTTCGGACGTCCCGCCGCCAGTTTGGCGACGGTGAGATCGTGGATGTCGAGGCATAATCCTTTCGCGCCACCAGTATTTGCCGATTGAAACGGCACCAGTCGTTCCTCCCAACCGTCGGGAAGGATGGCGGTTTCGACGCCCACGCCATGCGCGTAATAACCGAATGCCCGATGAAACGGCGGCGCTTCGCCGATCGAGCCGTCGATCAAGTCGGCATCCTGAGCGGAGTGCCTCGTGAAGAGGTCGGCTTCGATCGAGACGACGAGTTCGGGGGGAGGCTGCGCAACTGAGCCCAGAATCGCTTGTGATCCGATGATCACGAACTCATCGGTACCGGTGATGGCCGCCGCCGCACGCAGGATGTGTTCAAGCTGCGATCGTGTCATCGCGCATCCCGCGTTTGATGTCCCAGATGGTCTGGGGCGAAAGCGCCCCGGCGAAAGGCGAGTTCTGCCGCAGCCGTCGGCTTTCATCGGTGTCCGCCGTGAGTTGGCCGACCACGACATCAACGGGTCGATCGAGCAGGGCATCCCACTCCGCGTAACACCGCAGCAATGCAGGCGCGTTGGCGTTAATTTCACGCCACCGGGCGAGGTTTCCGCGGGCCATGATGATCCACTCCGGCCGTTCCGGCAGGTCGCGGGCGATTCGCCGAGCGATCTCCAGACTGACGCGATCGTGATGTTCATGAACCTGCCGCAACATTATTGTCTTCGTGTCTCCACGCTTTTGCGATTACTTGGCTGTTCGTCGTCCATCAGCAAACTCACGCACCGATCGATTGGCCAGGTTTCAACTCGGGGTTGGATGGCACGGGGGGGATGGACGCCTTTGGCTCATCGGTCGGCACCACTTGTTTGCGTGGATCGGTCTTGGCGATGATCTTGCTCACGCCGTGTTGGTTGAAGCCCTTGTACCCGTCGTTGCGTTCAAGGTTCTCGAGGTGCGAACCGATCGCTCCGCCCTGCATACGGAACCAGTGGGCCTGCGCGGCCGTGATGAGGTTCGTGTCCACCAGGCGCTGGATGCGTTTGTCCACCACCGGCCATCGTTCGCCCTCGGTGAATGCCTGCTTCAGGAACGGGAAATCCGTGAACGGATCCATGGTCTTGATGTGGGCCGCCTCGAGTTGATCAACCAGCGAATCGTGGTCGAACTGGCATTCAAGGTGATGCATGCCGGCCTGGAGGATGGCTTCGCCGTGCAGGCCGCACCAGAGACCGACGGTGCCGAGTTCGTTGCGTTCGGCGAGTCCGAGGTGGCTGAAGTCGCCTTGGATTTCCTCGGGCGTGAGATCGACATCGGCGAAGATCGTGATGTTCGCGGTCGGCTGCTCGAGCACCTGCGCCCCCCAGCCAGCCTCTTGCCCGGCGTAGAACCGCTCGCGGCAATGGAAGCCAAGTTTTTCCAGCAGAGCGATCATGCGCGCGAAGCAATGCCGCGAGGACCGGTAGGTGTGGTGATCGTGGTTCGCCCAGCCGAGGCCGAGCTTATCCTGCCGGGCCTTCTGCACCTGCGCGGCGCGGTTGCGACGTTGCCAATACTCGCGTTCGGCGGCAAAGAAAAGGTCGCAGGCGTAATCGACGCCGATGTCGTTGATCGCGGCATCCACCAATGAATTCAAGTGATCGAAACCGAGATCGTCCTCATCCCAATCACGGGTGCGGCGACGAAAGCCTTCCAAGTGCCGCAACACGAAAATCACCTTGTCGGGATCGTCCTTGGGCACCGCGAAGCCGCGATACCCATGACGCTCGACGACCCACAGTTCAGCGTCATCGGCGCGGAACACCGGCGCGCGGCGCATCTGCGCCAGCGGTTCGCCCTCCACGGGATGTTCATCGGTGATGTGCCACGCCGCGAGGAAATCGACGACGGAATCGACCTTGAGGGCGACGCGGGTGACATCCGCGCTGTCGAGCACGACCAGCGGGAACATCGCGCCTTCATGAACGAAGGCATCGGGTGCGCCGGGGATGGGTTTGCGGGTGAAGCCGACCTCCAGGAGTTGTTTGCGCAAAGGCGACGAACCCAGCATGGCCGCGCGCGGCGCCTGGATGTAATCGACCCAGTCGCCGAAGCGCGTGCCGGTGTCGTGTCGCAATCGCTTGGCAAGATCAGCGGCCTTCGGGCATTTGCCCATGAACGTCGCCAGCAGTTCGTTGATGAGCGTTTGGGCCCGCGGTTGCGGCTCCCAATGAAACGCAGGAGGCGTGGCCGGCGGCGAGGATGGAAGCGCGGAAGCGGGAGGGTGTGCCAAGTGGGAATTCGTGGTGGAGGGGATGCTCATGAAAATAAATCGCGATGCGGGAACCATCAGTTTAACCGATCACTCGGTCGACTTCGATCCCTAGTTTGACGTTTCAGCCGGTTGGGATGGCTCCCGACCGGGCTGACAGGCCGGAAATAGAGCGGATTGCGAATGAGACGAAGCAGATAGAAGCGGTAGGGTTGTCCCGATGTCGCCGCCGCGTGGGCGTGCATTCACTCGAGAGACACATTTTTTTTGGAGTCCGTGCCATGGTTCAGAATTCGCCCGCCATCACTCAGTCCTCCCGAACGGAAAATCGTCTTAGTCAAGATGATGATCGCCGCACTCACAACGTCGAATTCATTCCCTTGGTCGGCCAGCGGGCGTGGTGGGGCGCGATCATCGCGGGCGTTGTCGCCACCTTGGCCTTGCAAACGCTGTTGAGCGTGCTGGGCATGGCGATCGGCCTCAGCATCTTCGATCCCGAGGCGGGCGAGAGCGCGCGGGGCGTGGGCATCGGCGCGGGAATCTGGTGGGCCTTGACGAGTTTCATCTCGCTCTTTTTCGGCGGGTGGATGGCCGGACGCTTCACGGGCTTGCCGCGCACCCTCGATGGCGCGCTGCATGGAATGCTGGTGTGGGGACTGGTGACGGTGCTGACGATCTGGCTGGTGACGAGCGCGGCCAGCGGCCTGGTGGGCGGCACGATGGGCGCGCTGCAATCCGGCGCGTCGCAAGCCAGCAACAACCCCTCCGTGCAGGACAACATGAAGCAGATGGCCGGGCAGGTCGCCGGCGCGGTCGGCGGCGGCCAGGTCGATCCGGCCGGTGGCATGATCGATTGGAACCCCGTCCGCACCGACGTGCAGCAGTTCGTGACGCAGAATGCGGCGTCACTGGGCGGCCGCGATCCGAAGCAGGCGACCGACGAGATCATGCAGAGCGTCCAGACCAACGTGGAGCAAGGCCGTTTCGAGAAGCCCGAGGACCGCGAGAAGGTCGTGACCGCCATCACCGGCATGGGCCTTGAGCGTCAACAGGTCGATCAGCAATTGCGCACCTGGGAGCAGACCACGCAGCGGCAGTATCAGCAAGCCCAGCAGAAATGGGTTCAGCAGAAAGGTGACCTGCGCGAGACGGCCGGCGAAGCGACCGACAGCATGGCCGGCGCGAGCTGGTGGACGTTCATCGGCCTCCTCCTGGGATGTCTCGCCGCCACCATCGGCGGCTCGATCGGCGTGGCCACCACGACCAATCCCGTAAAGGTCGACACCGCTTCGCATTGATGTGACGTCGGACCACGATCGTTTTGAGAGCCCGGAGCGTCGCAGAAGCTCCTCCATCGTTGCGACGCTTCGGGTTTTCTATCACCTCAAAAAAACGACGCAGGGCGCTCCCACCGGGCGCCCTGCGTCAAAACTTGCCTTGAGTTCGGGATCGTTCCGCCGTCCGCGCGGCGACGCCGCAGGCGGCGGTTCAGGTCATGACGCCTCGGCCCTGGGATGCGCGTGGTCGTATGCCGCCCGCATGCGCTGCGTGGTCAGGTGCGTGTACACCTGCGTGGTGCTCAGCGACTGGTGGCCGAGCAGTTCCTGCACGCTGCGCAGGTCCGCGCCGTTGTCGAGGAGGTGCGTGGCGAAGGAGTGACGCAGCGTGTGCGGGCTGATGTCGGGATCGAGGCCGGCGGTGACGAGGTACTTGCTCACCTTGCGGCGGACGGACCGGGTGCTCAAACGCGTGCCATGCTTATTGATGAACAGGGGCGATTCGTGGACGGGCGCGAGGCCGGCCTTCGACTGCGGGGCGTCGAGCATGGCGGTGTAATGCCGCAGCGCGGTCATGGCATGGGTGCCGAGGGGAACCATGCGCTCCTTGCGTCCCTTGCCGCGCACGATGAGGGCTTGGCCGACGTCGTCGATGTCGCCGCGATTGATGCCGACGACCTCGCTTACGCGGATGCCCGTGGAGTAGAGCGTTTCAAGGATGGCCCGATCGCGCGCCCCGAGCAGTTCGGTGTCGTCGGGCGCGGAGAGCAGTTTCTCCACCTGCTCCACGTTGATGGCCTTGGGCAATCGCTTGGCCTGGCGTGGCGTGCGGATCATGAGCATCGGGTTCGCCGACACCAGCCCGCATTTGTCCATCCAACGATAGCAGCTGCGCAGCGTGGCGATCTTGCGGGCCATGGTGGCGGCGGAATAATTATTCTCGCTTAACCGGCCGAGGAAGGCGCGGATAAAATCGACGTCCGCCTCGAGCATCGCGCCGGTGGCGGTGGCGGGGCCGACTTGCGCCAGGACATCGCTTTTTTCCGCTTGGGCATCGCCACGCGCGGCACTGGCCTGGCGACGGCGCTGGAAGGCGTCGGTCTCCTGCTGGGGGGTGGCGGTGAGAT
>Ga0163154_10005701_pt1 | contig 15641 bp, 17 predicted proteins | sample OliLakLV19MP9P1_FD_148649 | JGI IMG/M metagenome (GOLD analysis project Ga0163154, IMG submission 148649) | Freshwater microbial mat bacterial communities from Lake Vanda, McMurdo Dry Valleys, Antarctica - Oligotrophic Lake LV.19.MP9.P1 | ecosystem: Environmental > Aquatic > Freshwater > Lake >... | reverse complement strand
GATATTAGAATGACTAAGCTTAAGCAGAAGATTTCAGGTGGATTCCGCTCAGAATCTGGGGCTTGTGCTTTTGCTCGAATTCGTGGGTATATTTCTACTCTCAAAAAGCAAGGGCTTAGTATATTGGAGGCTCTTACAAATATCTTTCGCAATGATCCTCTTTTTGTCTGAATTCTTTTTGACCTGAGTTGTTACCTATATTCTCTATAGTAACTGGTATTTTATTTGTCCCCTCGTCCCTTAAACACGTTTTTATTCTTCCGTCCAGACGATTAATATATCCCATTAGATGTAGCCAATTCAACCGCCAGAACCTCTTACTCTTGCCGCTATCAAACAAACATGCGGCGGGATACAAATCTCTGGCGAGGTCAGATTTTATTGCTTGCGTCTGCCTTTGTGTAGGTTGCTTTTCTAGGCTCTGTTTCATCATGGGGACTCCCTCTTAGCACCAGTGTCATCAGCATTTAGGTGTCTGATTGTGCCCTGTTCCCAGCTTCAGCCTCCAAGTAACGAGCTTGGTCACTGTGGGCAGATAAGGAATGAATCAGTCTTGAGTTTAGACGATAGGGCTTGTACCTATATTATCTGGTCAGTTAAGCTATAGTCTAGAGTCTCTAGCTCCAGTGGTTATGTACGGATCGATTACCGTGATTCACACTGAACGAATCGCACTTATTTCTACAATATGTGGTACTTTATTTTCCCGCCCATCCCTAAGCGATATGTTATGGAATTTTAATTGGGATAACCCAGAGTCGTGATATATAGAACTGCTTCATCCGTGGGAATGCCCAAAACTTCATTCACTTGGTCGTCAAAAAATCCTGCAATACCGCTCACTCCTAAGCCCAACTGAATTGCGGCGAGATTTAATCTTTGTCCCAAATGTCCTGCATCCATGTGGAGATAACGATAGGAGCGATCGCCATATTTTTGTACGGATGATTTAAGATCGGCAGTGTGAAAAATCACGACACTGGCATCTCGACCCAATTCTTGTCCCAAACAGAGATAATGTAATTCTTTGCGGAAATTTTTAAATCGGATTTGACGCAGTTCTTCAGCTAAAGGGGCATAGTAATAGCAACCTTCTTCTAACCCAGTCACCGCAGTCACGGCAATAAAAGTTTCAATTAAGCTCAGGTCAAAATAATCGGGATCGCCATCTAAACCTCGATCCGCATAGTGAGCGGGTTGATAGACAAAATCCAAAATAGACTTTAATTGTCCTAAGCTCAAAGCCTCTCCTGTAAAAGCACGAGTGGAACGGCGCTTAAGGATCGTACTTTCTAAATCTTCAGTTTCTTGCCCCCAATTTAGAGGAGTTATAACGGTCGAAACCTTGGTACAAAAGGGAAAATTATACTTATCTTCTCCACTATTTGTTAAGTTACTATCGGGTTTGGACGTACTAACCAAACTCAGATCTAAACTGGCTGCTAAGACTTCAGTGTTAATTTGAGAAGCTTGATGAAGATAAGCTAATAGTTCGCCATCGGCAATCTTTGGATAATCATTATTTATAGGTGAAGGTAAGGCGGTCGCGACTGCGGGTAAAAGTTCGGCGATTTCTAAAGAATTAATCGGTAGGGTTGAATCTCCTAAATCTCCGCCTAAATCAATTCTCAAGTCTAGGAGTGGAATAATGGCGATCGCCCCTTCTCGATCGGAATCTAAATACAACAAATCGTTAACTGCTCGATCGTCAAAGCCACCCACGAGGTACGGACGAAAATCATTAATTGCCCCCGCTAATTCAATATTGCCCAACAGATGTCCCGTGTCTAAAAAAATGCGCCGATAAGCCCGATCTTGATACCGCCAAGCCGACCGATTAAATACTGCCGTGGTGGCGATCGCTAAGTCGGTAATTCTAAAAACAGGATGGGAAAAACAAGCAACTTGCAAATTATCCCAAACCTGATTTGATTCCCAAAAATGGACTAGAGAATGAGTTTGAGCCTGATAGTTATAAATGCCTGCTGGTAAAAATGAGGAGTTGTTATGCTTAGCAATAATATAAACCTCAGCTGGATAAAGTCCGCCCGCAGATGGAGCCGCCCGCAGATACATATCCCCGCCCGATGTGCGAATTCTAGCCGTTAATCCATAGCTGCAAAGTAATAACCGCGAGAGCCTTTGCCATTTTTGCGCGATAAAATCATGGGGAGCATCTTCGGTCAGATACATCTTTAAATCGTAAACTTTCCCCACTTGATAAGTTTTATAATTTAAAGGCTGTAGGTCCCAATCTAAAGCTTTTCCTTTAGCGTTGATAGTTTGAGGATCGTATTTAGTGCGATCGTGATAGTGCTGAGATATTGATGGTTTAATTTCAGGCATGTGTAGGCTCCCCCCGTGGTAACTTAAAATTATACGTTTGGATTACCTAAATGGCTCAACAAAACTTAGGCGATAGTTCTCCTGTAAATTCACTAACAAGTTCACAGATAAGTTCACTGGCAACCTCAAAATACCAAAAATCAGAACCGTTTCTGTGGTTTCATATTGCGCTATTAGCAGCCGTACCGTTGACTTTTATTTTAGGAATGGTCGGTTTGGGTGTAGGCGATCCTGTATTGCCTGAGTGGTTTGAAATTTCAGTTATCGGCTTACCCCCGATCGCTTTACCAGTTATTTTGCAGTGGTGGAAACCGTTATCTCCTTTTAGTTTGTGGCTGTATGCCAAGCCTTTAGAGTTAACCGATGATAACGAACGGCGGATTTTAGCAGTAGTTAAGAATTTTAAGACGGGTTTAATCGCGATCGCCATTGGTGTTATTACATATACGATTTTTTATCAAATGTATATAGACGCGCCCTTAGTTACTGGTGTTTTGCCATTTCCTAGGGGTTTGAGGATATTAGGCATTATCTGGTCGTTGGTATTTTTCTTAATTAGTAATTTACTCTTGCAAGCAGGGGCAGTGGCAATTAGAGTGCTTTTACGATCTGAGTCTGACTTGGATAAATTAACGCCTATAGAAAATCTGCCCAAAAATATAACTGCTTTTACTTCCTTCGGTAAGCGATCGCCCAAACTTCTAGATTTCCAAAGAGATTTATCTAGAGATTTGTCTAGAGATTTATCTAAAGATTTTTCAAAAAGTAACCCTCAGTCACCAGATCTCGAGTTACCAGATCCCGTCAAGCCCTCTGCCAAAATCGATCCAGAAATTACTAAGGATCGCGCGAGCAGCGCGCAAACTTCCCAACTAATTAAGGATTCCGAAGCCTCAGGATTAGGCGAAACTCAGACCGAATTGCCTAAAGTCTCAGAGAATATTGAAATTGTAAATAACCCAGAAGTTTCCGCATTTACCGAACCGTTTATTAGTGATGTTCAAATTCTCTCAGAAATTAAATTACAAGTGAAATCAGAAATTAGTGAGGCGATCGCCGATAAAACTAAAGTAACTAAGTTAGATGTGGAGAAATTAGGAGAAGAATTGCCCGAAGTTATAGAAGAAATTATAGAAGAAGAAAGCATTATTCCGCCAATTGAACCTTTTACATCGGTAATTGAATCCGCTTGGGAATCACCAACCACTCCCACTCCTGATACAGAAATTAATTAGATCGCGATCGCCCGGTTTCGCAGCCAATGATCGCATAAGACTAAAGCCACCATTGCCTCGACCATAGGTACCGCACGGGGTAAGACACAGGGATCGTGACGACCTATAGCAGTTAAAGTTGTTTCTTCGCCGCTAGTATTCACAGTTTTTTGCTCTTGCATAATTGTCGCCGTAGGTTTAAAGGCAGCACGGAGGATAATATTTTCGCCATTAGAAATTCCACCTTGGATGCCTCCCGACCGATTGGTAACAGTACGAGTGCGATCGCCTGCCCGATAAAATTCATCGTTATGTTCTTTACCAGTTAGCTGAATGCCACTAAACCCAGAGCCAATCTCAAACCCTTTAGTTGCAGGTAAAGACATAATTGCTTTAGCTAAATCTGCTTCTAACTTATCAAATACTGGCTCTCCCAAGCCCACAGGGACATTACGGGCAACACATTCCACAATGCCACCAACAGAATTTCCTTCACGCCGCATTGCCTCAATCAGTTCGATCATTTTTTCGGCAACAATTGGATCGGGACAGCGCACGATATTACTTTCCACCTCAGTCATGGTCACAGTATCGGAATTAGTTATAGCGATTAAATCTTTGATTTGGGTAACGTAGGCAATAATCTCGACATTTGCGAACTGCTTTAGAATTTTTTTAGCGATCGCCCCAGCAGCAACTCTACCAATGGTTTCACGGGCAGAACTGCGTCCACCACCTTGATAGTTACGAATGCCATATTTTGCCTGATAAGTAGCATCAGCATGGGAAGGACGGAATTTTTCTGCCATCTCGTTATAATCTTGACTGCGGGCATCTTTATTTCGCACCATAATTGAAATCGGCGTACCAAGGGTTTTACCTTCAAATACACCAGAGAGGATTTCACAGCGATCGTCTTCCTTGCGGGGTGTGGTGATTTTGCTTTGACCGGGTTTACGGCGATCGAGTTCGATTTGAATTTCAGCTTCACTAATTTCCAGACGGGGGGGACAGCCATCAATAATTACGCCGACACCGCCACCATGAGACTCTCCGTAAGTAGTAATCCGAAATAAATGCCCAAAAGTATTACCCATTATGATTAGTTATCAATTCTTGACTTAGGAATCCAGTCTATCAGCCCACTGAACTGATTGACATCAATAAAGCTAAGTTGGAGCAAAATCATCAATAATGGACCTTCTTGACGAACTTGCAACTTTTTAGCAAGCTTTAATTGTTCTTGGTTGATTACTGCAGACTCAAGTAAATAGAGCTCTAGCTCTTGTTGGTGGCTATCAGGAAAATATTCGGCAGATTCAAACCGCATTTGGTACCAACTTAAAACAATTAGCGTAGCGAAACCTAACATATTTGCGTAACTAGATCAAGCTTTTAAGTAGATATTCTCATTTATCGAAGTTTGGATAGATTGGCGAATTTAATCCTAATTGTAAAACTGATAAAACCTCGATCATTTCTCCTGACAGCATTGCTTTAACTGCCAACCATAATCCTGAAAATACTTGACTGCGAATAATCCCCTTGTCATCGGGTTCCAGCCTTATATACTCTTCATTCTGGAGACTAAACCAATCTATTTGTCGCTCCAAAGTTCGCCACACGATGTATTCTTGTACCCCATTGCGGCGATATGCTTCTTTCTTTTGATGAAGATCGATAGACACGCTACTAGCAGCAATTTCGACAACCAGTTCGGGGGCACCTGCAATATAGTCATCCTCAGTAATACTTGCTCCTCGATTGGGAATAAAGAGCACGGCATCGGGTTGAGGTTCATTTTTAAGATCGAGGCGGACTGTTGGTTCAATCCCTAATTGCACGTTTAATTTACCGATTATAGAAACTGAATATATCGATAGCCAAGCTACCAAACTGCCATGAGGTTTGGCATGAGATTCAAAACGTAACGGTGATGCCATATATACAATTCCTTCGATTAATTCAGCTTTTTGATTTCCATTTTTTTCAGCAGGCATGGCAGTATAACGCCGTTCAAATTCATGACGAGTCAGCCGATCGCCATTTTCAAGCAGGGGAATTGTGGATGAAGTTGCAGTCATAATCTCAAGCTATCGGTTAGATCGTGAATGGTTTAAGAATAGTTTAAGCGATCGCGAAATAACTAACAGATCGCAAATCCAATTTTGAGATAGAAGAAATATGCAATACTAAAAACTAAATATTTTTTTTAATCAGCTCATGAATATTCGCATTGGTAATGGGTATGATATTCACCGTTTGGTACTCGATCGCCAACTAATTCTAGGTGGTGTTAATATTCCATACGAAAAAGGTTTATTGGGTCATAGTGATGCTGATGTTTTAACTCATACGATTATGGATGCCATGTTGGGCGGATTGGCATTAGGTGATATCGGATATTATTTTCCGCCTACCGATCCTAAATGGGCAGGTGCAGATAGCATCAAGTTATTACAATCCGTAAATCAGTTAATTAAAGATCGAGGCTGGCAGATCGGTAATATTGATTCGGTAATTATTGCGGAAGCTCCAAAACTCAAGCCTTTTATTAAATCTATGTGCGATCGCCTCGCTCAAGCCTTAGAATTAGAAACTAGCCAAGTTAGCGTTAAAGCGACTACCAATGAGGGTTTAGACTCTATGGGACAAAAGGAAAGTATTGCTGCCCACGCTGTAGTTTTATTGGTTCGTATTTAGTCAAAGAATTGTTTAAAGAATTTGTTAAATATTAGTCATGAGTAAGTACCGTCAACGCCAAACAAGTAAACAATTCCAGATCGGACTTTTACTAATAATGACGGCAGTTTGTGCGATTTTTATTATTGGGTGTACATCCCCACTTGTTAACTCTCTGGTGAGTCCTAAGATTAGCCGCAGCGATCGCCTTGTAGATTTTATTATTTCCGATCCTAAAACTCTAAATCCCCTTTTAGTAACTGATGCTGGTAGTGGAGAAGTATTGGGTTATGTTTTTAATAGTTTACTTAGAAGTAACGGATTAACCGCAAAATTAGAGCCCGAACTAGCAGAATCATGGCAAGTTGCGCCGAACGGTTTAGAAGTAACTTTTACGATGCGCGAGAATCTTAAATGGTCTGATGGTCAGCCTTTAACAGTCGATGATGTAGTCTTCACTTTCAACTTAATCTTCGATGAAAGGATACCTACTAGCAGTAGAGATGTACTTAGAGTTGGTAAAAAGCAAGAACTTCCCAAGTTACAAAAGTTAGATGAACGTAGGATAAAATTTACCACTGCCGAACCCTTTGCTCCCTTTGTGCGCTATATGGGTGGAACGGGGATTTTACCCAAACATATATTAGAGTCAACGATCGAAGAAACCGATAAGGCGGGAAAGCTTAAATTTTTAGAAACATGGTCGATTAAAACTCCTCCAAATCAAATTGTAGGTAGTGGTTCTTATATGTTTTCAGAGTATCGTGTGGGTGAGAGATTTATCTATAAGCGTAATCCCAATTACTGGAATCAGCCACAGCCTTTCATTAAAAATGTAGTCCTACAAATTTTGGATTCTTCCGATACTGCTCTATTAAAATTTAGATCGAGGGAATTAGATATTTTTAGCCTTGGTTCCAGAGTGAAGGATTTCCAGTTATTAAAATCCTCAGAAAAACGAGACAAGTTTAAAATCTATAATGGTGGAGCTTCTACGGGTCAGCTTTTTGTGATGTTTAATCTCAATCAGGGGCGAGACGCTAAAACCAATCAACCCTTTGTCGATCCAGTTAAGTCTAAGTGGTTTAATGATGTTAACTTCCGTCGGGCGATCGCCCATGCCATAGACCGTCAAACGATGGTGACAAACCTCTATGTAGGATTAGGAGAAGAACAAAATTCGCCGATTTCTGTACCCAGCCCTTACTATCTCTCACCCAAACAAGGCTTAAAAGTATATGAATATAATCCCGAAAAAGCGAAGCAGATTCTGACGGATGCAGGGTATCGCTATAATACTCAAAACCAACTCTTAGATAATAAAGGAAATCTAGTTCGGTTTACCTTACTCACAAATGCAGGCAGCAATCCAGTACGGGGACAGGTAGGATCGCAAATTAAGAACGATCTTGAGAAAATTGGGATTGCAGTAGATTTTACAGGGATTGATTTTAATATTCTGATTGATAAACTTGATAGTTCTAAACAATGGGACGCAATTATTTTAGGCTTTACGGGTGGAATTGAACCCCACGGTAGTATCAATCTGTGGTCGACTACAGGCAATCTCCATATGTTTAATAAAGGTGCAAATAAAGGAGAACCTCCCATCCCCGGATATAAGGTAGCAGAGTGGGAAAAGCAAATTGAAGACTTAATGATAGTTGCTTCCCAACAGACTAATGAGGAGGAGCGTAAAGTAGTCTACGCCCAGTTTCAACAGTTAGTTCAAGAGCAATTACCTCTAATTCATTTAGTTACACCTCTATCTCTTTCGGCTGTGCGCGATCGCATTCAGGGTGTAAGGTTTTCTCCCATTGGCGGAGCATTATGGAACCTAGACGAACTAAAATTGACCGAAAATTGAAGATAAACTGAGAATGAATTGAGAAATGAATTGAAAGTAAACTGAGATGGGAAAAGTTTTTATTGTAGGAGCGGGGATTGGTGGAGTTGAGTATCTGACGCTGAAAGCTCATGCCATTTTGACTCAGGCGGAAGTACTTATTTATGATGCCCTTGCCGATACAAAGCTACTAGAGCTAGTTCCTAAAACCTGCAAACTGATAAATGTCGGCAAACGCGGTGGGCAAGAATCTATTACTCAATCAGAAATTAATCAAATCTTAATAGAGGAATATCAGAGAGATCGGCAAGTTGTCAGGCTTAAAAGTGGCGATCCGATGATTTTTGGGCGCACGGTTTCCGAAGTTACTGCCCTTCATGCGGCTAATTGCGAATTTGAGATTATTGCGGGGATTTCTTCAGCGATCGCGGCTCCAATGCTGGCAGGAATTCCAGTTACAGATCCAGATTTAAGTCCTTGTTTTACCGTATTAACTGGTCACGATCTAGAAATATTGCCGTGGGAGGGATTGGGGCAGATGCCGACTTTGGTGATCCTGATGGGAACTGCTAATTTAGCTAATTTACTTAAAAAGATCGAGATATATAAAAATGGGGAGACTGCGATCGCTATTATCCAATGGGCAGGTAGACCTAATCAGCAAATCTGGACGGGAACTCTGGGGGATATTCAATTAAAAATCCCAACTCAGCTTGCTCCCGCAGTTATTGTCGTTGGTGATGTAGTTAAGTATCATGAATGGATATATAAACCGATTAAAAGAAAACCTTTAGCAGGAAAGAGAATCTTAGTAACCAGAGCTATAGGTCAATCTAGCCAATTTAGGCAACTTTTAGAAAATGTGGGAGCAGAAGTAATTGAGATGCCCACTTTAGAAATTTTACCCCCTGATAGTTGGGAATTATTAGATCGGGCGATCGCTCAACTTCAAGATTATAACTGGTTAATATTAACTTCAGCAAATGCGGTAGAGTCCTTCTTTCAACGTCTTCATACTCATAATCTCGATAGTCGGAGTTTATCTAAGCTGAAAATCGCCGTAGTTGGTCGTAAAACTGCCGAATCTTTATCTCAACAAGGTATTATCCCCGATCTAATCCCGCCTGATTTTATTGCCGACGCTCTAGCCGCCAGTTTTCCAGATTGCAAAGGCTTAAAGATCTTATTTCCCCGCGTTCAATCTGGTGGTAGAGAAGTTTTAATTTCCGAGTTAGAACAAAAAGGGGCAAAAGTTAATGCCGTTCCTGCTTATGAGTCTGGTTGTCCTAAAGAGATAGATGAATTAGCACTGCGATCGCTGCAAAATCACCAAATAGATATTCTCACCTTTGCTAGTTCTAAAACCGTTAAATATTTCCATCAATTACTAGCTCAGATCGAATCGCCTGAAGTATGGATGCTTTGGCTCTCATCAGTGCAAATTGCTTCTATTGGTACTCAGACCTCAAATACCTGTAGAGAACTTTTAGGCAGAGTCGATATTGAAGCAACAGAATTTACCCTAGAAGGATTAAAGGAAGCAATTATTTATTCTCAATATTGAGATATTTTAGGTTTCAAATTAAGCGAAATAAAATTAATCACTTCTGTGAGACCTACTTTAGTTTTGAGATTGGTGAATATAAAGGGCTTTACTCCTCGCATTCTCTTCGTATCGACTTCCATCACTTCTAAAGAAGCCCCAACATAAGGCGCAAGATCGATTTTATTGATCACTAAAAGATCGGATTTAGTAATGCCCGGTCCTCCTTTACGGGGAATTTTATCTCCAGCCGCCACATCGATCACATAAATCGTTAAATCCACTAATTCGGGACTAAAAGTAGCCGCTAGATTGTCTCCCCCGCTTTCCACAAAAACTAAATCCAGTCCTTCAAACTTCTTTTCTAATAATGCCACAGCCGCTAGATTGATTGAAGCATCTTCGCGAATGGCAGTATGGGGACATCCTCCAGTTTCCACACCCATAATCCTTGAGCTTTCTAAGGCTTGCGATCGCGTGAGAAATTGAGCATCTTCTTTTGTATAGATATCGTTTGTGACCACAGCAATACTGAAATCATCACGCAGAGCCTTACAGAGGACATCTATTAATGCTGTTTTTCCCGATCCCACAGGACCTGCAATCCCAATCCGAAGAGTTCCCATAAAAATATAAGATAAAATATGATAGGTTTAATTTCTGGTTAATATCTAGTTAATTTCTAGTAATATTGAGCTTATCCAAATACTATCAAATTAAAAGTAGTGGTTAACACACCTTATTCACAAATATCTAATTCGCAAGTATCTACGCAAGTATCAATATTTTCTGCTCGCCTTATTCACGACCGCTCCCACGATTCTCCAATTATCTATAACATCTCTTTAACTTCCGATGAGCGTAGAAAAAGTATTATTTCTTTTATGACTGAAGATATAGAGATTAGATTACAGCTATTTGGTAGCGAAGCTAGAGGTAAAGTTTTGCAGGATGGAGATATCCTTTTAATTGAAGAGACTGCCCAGATCGTTCGAGTTTCTGCTAAACCAGAACCTGTGATGACTGCAATTGCTTCAGACTTTTCACTTTTATTGCGATCGGCTTATCATTTAGGAAACCGCCATGTGCCTGTGGAGATTACAACTAATTGGCTGCGATTTCAACCCGATCCAGTGCTTAAAGATATGCTAGAGCAGATAGGATTAGTTATTTCAGAAGAAATCATTCCTTTTTATCCCGAAGCAGGGGCATATCACAGTCACTCATGACTAATAAACTCATGAGTAATAAATTGTTACGGATTTTACAGTTAGCCAGTCCATCTCTACCTGTGGGAGCTTATAGCTATTCTGAAGGAATTGAATGGTTGTGCGAACGGGGCGTTATTACTAATATGACAACTCTAAAACTATGGCTCGATCGCGAGTTAGTCAATGGCTCGATTCGCATAGATGGAGCGGTTTTAGTCCGAATTTACCAAAGTTTTTTAGCTGAAGATGTCAAACAAGTAGGTTATTGGAATGCTTGGCTTTCGGCTCAAAGAGTACGAAATCAAAGCTGGCAAATGGGTTTTTCTCTCTATACTTTATTGTGTCAAATTTCTTCTAATAATCTATTTCAGGAATTCACTTTTAATACTCAATTTAACTCCCAATCTAATTTCCAATCTAACTCCCAGTGTAACTTTGTCACAGCCTTGGGATTAACAGCCGTATCTTGGCAGATTCCCGTGCAGGAAGTATTACAGGTTTATTTATTTAGCTGGCTCACAAATCTAATTAGTGCGGGTTTAAGAACTATTCCACTCGGTCAAACTCAGGCACAGAGACTTACTTGGCAATTTCAAGATCGGGTTAACGATATTGTGAGTGAAATTTTAGAACTAAAAGATGAAGATCTGGAATGTTGCAGTATCGGATTATCGCTTGCGAGTATGCAGCATGAAACTCAGTACAGTCGGTTATTTCGCAGTTAGTTTTACTTATAGATAACTTATAGATAATTAGATGGATAAGTGGATGAATAACTGGCAGGGCAACTTACAAATGACCTTTGATTATAAAGATGGAAAAACATGGATAGAAAAATCAATGTCTGTTGCCCCTTTGAGAGTTCAAAAGCCTTTTTATCCCGAAGGAGATTCTTGCATTCATAGTATTTTACTAAATACGGCAGGTGGTATGGTGGGCGGCGATCGCCTAAATACAGATCTAATCTTAAAACCTCAAACCAATGTACTTTTTACGACTGCAAATGCTGGAAAAGTTTATCGCTGCTTGGATCGCTCGGCTCGGTATATAACTTCAATTCGTCAGGCACGAGGGAGTATTTTAGAATGGTTTCCCCAAGAGACAATTTTATTTAGGGATTCTCAGTATTATCAATCGCTCTATATTGAATTAGAACAAAATGCTCTCTGCTACGGATGGGATATCTATCGGTTTGGACGGAGTGCGAGGGGGGAAGTATTCGATCGGGGACAATGGCGATCGCGTACCGAAGTTTGGCAAAATAGCATCCCATTATGGATCGATCGACAATATCTTGAGGGAAATCAAACTAACCTTCACAGTCCAAATGCCTTGGCAGGAAAGTCAGTTATCGGCACATTTTGGTTGATCGGATTAGAAATTGATTCTCAAATAATGGAAGATTTACGTTCTATTTTGACTGAATCTATGAGTGCAATTAATTCTAGTGAGGCTAGTGAAGAAATAGGTATAACCCGATTAGAGAAAGGAATGATAGTTCGCTATCGGGGAAATTCAACAGCGATCGCTCGTCAATTATTTATAATGATTTGGGGTGTTTTAAGAAAAAAATATTGCGATCGCCCTGTGTGTATTCCCAGGGTCTGGCGGATATAGTTTGACACTAAGGTAAACTTGTTTTACGATTTGTGGAAAGATTTAGAAAACTAGATTTAAAAAACTATAAATTTTGGATAACTAAATGCATCTCACTCCCCAAGAGAAAGATAAATTACTCATCTTCACAGCCGCTCTCCTCGCCGAACGCCGTAAAGCTAAAGGACTAAAATTGAATTATCCTGAATCTGTAGCTTACATTACAGCAGCAATTTTAGAAGGCGCGAGAGAAGGAAAGACGGTTTCAGAATTAATGAGTACGGGAGCCATGTTGTTGCACCAATCCGATGTGATGGATGGTATTCCTGAAATGATTGCCGAAGTTCAAGTAGAAGCCACATTTCCAGATGGTACCAAGCTAGTTACAGTTCATCAGCCCATTCGTTAGTTATTTAGAATATTTAATGGAGTATTTATGATTCCTGGTGAGATTATTACTGTTGATGGCGAGATTATTCTAAATGAAGGTAAGCCTACGATCGCTTTATCCGTTGCAAATAGTGGCGATCGCCCTATTCAAATTGGTTCCCATTTCCATTTTTATGAAGTAAATCAAGCACTAATATTCGATAGACAAATCACGAAAGGAATGCGATTAAATATTCCTGCTGGAACTGCTGTAAGGTTTGAACCTGGAGATACTAAAGAAGTTGTATTAGTCGGCTATGCTGGCAGTAGAGAAATCTATGGTTTTAACGCTCTAATTGAAGGGAAACTAGAGGAATAATATGACACCTAATTTTGCAGGGACACTCACGGCAGAAGGACTTGATTTAATTGATGTAGAACAGTATTTTAATTTGGAATATCGGGCAAATTATCAGGAATGGCTGGAGAATTTATCTAACTTAGAAGAGTCAGAAATCAAGCAACTAGATCGAATTAAAACCCACTTTGCTTATCTCTCCAAGCGACCAATGTTAGAAGAGATAGTCAAGATGGTAGTTATATCCCCATTATTAGATATGGCAGGATTTTACGACCCTCCATTTCACACTACAGCAGAGCAGTCAATTAATTTATCCGTTCCCGATAAAGAGATAGTTGTAAAAGGTAAAATTGATGTATTTGTAATTCAAGAACAACTTTGGGTTTTAGTAATTGAAGCCAAGCGATCGCGGTTTTCTCTTGAACCTGCCATACCACAAGCCCTCGCATATATGGTTGCCAATCCCAAAAATCATCATTGTTATGGACTTGCAACTAATGGCAGCAACTTCATTTTTATCAAATTAAATAAAGGAATCTATTCATTCTCTGAAGAATTTACTATAATGAGGCGCGAGAATGAGCTTTATAAAGTTCTCCAAATCATGAAAAGCATTGCTAAAGAGTTGCGAACTAATATCCCTATGTTTGCAAATGGACAAAGCTATTGAAATCTGATTGTTAAATTAAGAGGTTATTTTCTATGAGCTATCCCATGAGTCGCCGTGCCTACGCCGAAACCTACGGACCTACTGTGGGCGATCGCGTGCGTTTGGCTGATACGGAGTTGTTTATTGAAGTCGAGCGCGACTATACAACCTACGGCGATGAGGTCAAGTTTGGTGGGGGTAAGGTAATACGGGATGGGATGGGACAGTCTCCAATTACTAATGCTGATGGAGCAGTTGATACAGTAATTACTAATGCCTTAATCCTTGATTGGTGGGGAATTGTTAAAGCTGATGTGGGTATAAGGGAAGGAAAAATCTGGGCGATCGGTAAAGCAGGTAATCCTTATATTCAAGATCGTATAGATATTGTGATTGGCGTAGGAACGGAAGTAATTGCAGGAGAAGGTTTAATTCTGACTGCAGGAGCGGTTGATACTCACATTCATTTTATCTGTCCTCAACAAATTGAAGTGGCGATCGCTTCTGGAATCACGACTATGATTGGAGGAGGAACGGGTCCTGCTGCAGGTACTTCCGCCACCACTTGTACGCCCGGCCCTTGGCATATTCATCGGATGTTACAATCTGCCGAGGCATTTCCCATGAATATCGGATTTACAGGTAAGGGCAATAGTTCTAAACCTGAAGGAATTCGAGAGCAGGTATGTGCGGGAGTAATGGGATTAAAACTCCATGAGGATTGGGGAACTACCCCAGCATCTATCGATACTTGTTTATCCGTTGCCGATGAATTTGATGTGCAAGTAGCGATTCATACCGATACCTTAAACGAGGGAGGATTTGTCGAAGATACGATTCGCGCATTCAAAAATCGGGTTATTCATACCTATCACACCGAAGGAGCAGGCGGCGGTCATGCCCCTGATATTATCAAAGTCTGCGGCGAAGCGAATGTTTTACCATCATCCACCAATCCCACTCGTCCTTATACTGTCAATACCTTAGAAGAACATCTCGACATGTTGATGGTCTGTCATCACCTCGATCCTAATATTCCTGAAGATGTAGCTTTTGCCGAGTCCCGAATTCGCCGAGAAACGATCGCCGCCGAAGATATTCTCCATGATTTAGGGGCGTTTAGTATGATTTCCTCAGATTCTCAAGCGATGGGAAGAGTGGGAGAGGTGATTTTACGCACTTGGCAATCCGCTCACAAGATGAAAGTCCAACGGGGAAGACTCCCTGAAGATACTCTTGCGGATAACTTTCGGGTGCGAAGATATATAGCAAAATATACGATTAATCCCGCGATTACTCATGGAATTTCCAAATATGTGGGTTCAATTGAAGTCGGAAAAATTGCCGATTTATGTCTGTGGAAGCCAGCTTTTTTTGGGGTGAAGCCAGAAATGGTAATCAAAGGTGGAGCGATCGCGTGGTCGCAAATGGGAGATGCTAATGCTAGTATCCCCACCCCTCAACCCGTGCACATGCGTCCGATGTTTGCCAGTTATGGTCGTTCGGTTTTTGCTACTTCAGTAACTTTTATGTCCAAGGCCGCGATCGCCTTAGATATTCCCAAAAATCTTGGATTACAGAAAACTATCTTAGGAGTGGAAGGGACTAGAACTATTAGCAAGCGCGACTTGAAACTCAATGATGCTCTACCTAGAATGGAAGTCGATCCTGAAACTTATGAAGTTCGTGCCGATGGAGAACTGCTTACCTGCGAACCGGCACTAGAATTGCCCATGTCTCAGCGATATTTTTTATTCTAGATTTTTTCTAGGATTATTTACTTTGATTGTCTCATCAAGGCACGGGCGATAAGCTTAAGAATTA